>ENA-ORSS01000007-ORSS01000007.1-human-gut-metagenome-genome-assembly--contig:-NODE-7-length-307233-cov-10.874565_pt1 | contig 307233 bp, 278 predicted proteins | sample MGYA00241899_ERZ509162 | MGnify/ENA primary metagenome ERZ509162 (study PRJEB26280, sample SAMEA2338641) | human gut metagenome | biome: human gut; feature: human-associated habitat; material: faeces... | reverse complement strand
GCGCACACAAGCAAAAGAGTGAGCATTATTGCTTGCAATAATGTGATTTCAAAAGCGCAGTGTGCGCCGCACTTTGCATTGCAAAAACTACGGCGCAGCAATAAATAATCGCTGCGCCGTAAACGGTTTCTTTTCTTTCTCTTTTTAATTTAACTTGTGCTTTATCGCGTCCACAATCATGTCAAAAGCAACCTCGTTATATCCGCCTTCCGGCACGATGATATCGGCGCGCTTCTTTTCCGGCTCGATAAACCTTTCGTGCATCGGTTTGACGGTCGTAAGGTACTGCAAAACGACGGAATCGAGACTCCTGCCTCTTTCCTTGACGTCGCGGATAATGCGCCTTAAAATCCTTACGTCGGCGTCCGTATCGACAAACACTTTGATGTCGATAAGGTCGCTGAGCGCAGGGTTTTCAAAAAGGAACAGCCCTTCCAGAATAATTATTCTTTTTGGTTCCACCGTGACGGTGTCCTTATCACGCTTGTACTCGGCGTAATTATAGACGGGACACTCAATGGTTTCGCCCGCTTTAAGGCGTCTTACATCGTCGGTAAACCGTTCCATATCGAACGAATCGGGGTGGTCGTAATTTATCTGCACGCGCTCCTCAAACGATTTATCGGGAAAGTCCTTGTAATAACTGTCCTGCTTAATTATGACGGAGTTGTTTTTGAAAACCTCGTTCAGGCGTTGTGCGAGCGTGGTTTTGCCGCTGCCCGTGCCGCCCGTAAAACCAATTACGATACTGTTCATAACTCTTTTGCGTTTTCCTGTTCGGCTTTCTTTTTCAGCCAGCATTTTCTGCACATCGCGACGTACCTGTCGTTGCCGCCGAGACACACCTGTTCGCCCGAATACACGACGTTGCCGTCATCGTCAAGGCGCGCGTTGACGGTTGCCTTCGCGCCGCATTTACACACCGATTTGATCTCGGTAATGGACTCGGCAATTTCAAAAAGTCTGCGACTCCCCGGGAACAAGTGCGTCAGAAAGTCGGTGCGAAGACCAAAGCACAGCACCGGCACGTTGAAGTCGATGACGATTTGTCCGAGTTCGTCCACCTGTTCGGGCGTCAGAAACTGGCACTCGTCCACGATGATGACGTCGCGGTCGCGGTACTTTCCCTCATACGCCTTATAAAGGTCTTCCTTATCGTTCACGACGACGGCTTTTGCGGTAAGCCCGATTCGCGATTTGACGATTTCTTCTCCGTCGCGCACATCCACGGACGGTTTCAGAAGCAGCACTTTCATGCCGCGCTCTTCATAGTTGAATTTTGTAATAAGAGCCTGGGCTGTTTTCGAGCATCCCATCGCCCCGAATTTGAAATATAATTTTGCCATAGTTTAGCGCATACCCTTGTCGTACGGAATCCCCTCCGCTTTCGGCGCGCGCGACTTTTTGGACGTGAACGCCAGGACGATAAGGGAGACGATATACGGCAACATATTGTAAACCGTGCCGCTGATGCCGATATTCGCAAGCCAGTCGATGCCGAGATACACGTTCGACAACGCCCTGAACAAACCGAACAACAATGCGGCAAGCGCGATTCTTATCGGTTTCCATTGACCGAAAATCATGACGGCAAGCGCAAGGAAGCCCGCGCCCGCAACGCCGACGTCGAAGTGCCAGGTGCTGTTTGCCGCGGCGATATAAATAAGACCGCCAAGACCGCCCAGCGCGCCCGAAATAATAACGCCCGCGTATCTCATTTTGTAAACGTTGATACCGACGCTGTCTGCCGCCTGCGGATGCTCGCCGCAGGAACGAAGTCGCAAACCGAATTTGGTTTTATACAGCACAACCCACGAGACAATCAGAAGAATTATCGCAATCACGATAAACCAGCTGAGTTCGAGTTTGCCGATTTTGAAGATAAAGCCGCGCCTTGCGTCGATGTAGTCGAGTATTGCCGAGAAGTTGGAGCCGTTGCTGCGTTTTGTGTTGAACGCTTTGATAAGCACCGTTGCGGTTGCCGTCGCCAGCATATTCAGCGCAGTGCCCGCAAGAGTCTGGTCGGCTTTGAAGTTGATGCACGCCACCGCAAGAAGAAGCGACGAAACCATGCCGACAAGCGCGGCGACGATAAGAGTCAGAATTACGATAAGTCCCGGGGGTGTGGTTGCGGGCAACAAAACCATTGTCATTGCGCCGCCCATCGCGCCGAAAACCATGATACCTTCAAGGCCGATATTGATAACGCCCGAGCGTTCCGAGAACATGCCGCCGAGAGCAACCAAGGTCAAAACTGCCGCATAAATCAAAGTATATTGAACAAGTAACGTCATTTCTCATCGACCTCCTTTCCGGATTTTTCATCGACAATCGGGGGCATTTCCTCGACCTCCGTTTCGACCTCTTTCTTAAACTCTTCTTCGGGGGTTTCCGAATTATCGTTTATTTCGCCGTCGGACGCGTCGGACGCCGTTTCGGTGACGGTTGAGTCAGCCGCTACTTCCGCCTGTGCGCCTATTTTATCGGCGATTTTTTCGGTGAGTTTATTCAGATATTTTTTCATGAATTGTTTGAAGAACAGTACGAACGCGCACAGATAAATAATGATTGCGATCATAAGGTCGGCAACCTGCGGGTTGTAGTACGTCGTATCGACGTATCCGCCGCCGAGCGTGATATGTTCGATAAATAAACCCGCAACAACTATACCGATGGGGTTAAGACCGCCAAGGAACGCGACGGCGATGCCGTTGAAGCCCATTGCGGGGACGGAGCTTGCCGTCTTGAAGTTTTCGATACCCGTGAGATAGAAAAACGCCGCTCCGAGGGACGCAAGCGCGCCCGAAATCGCCATTGTAAGGATAATGTTGCGTTTATCTTTCATTCCCGCGTATTTTGCCGCGAATTTATTGTTGCCCGTTGCTTTCAGTTCGTACCCGAAAGTCGTCTTGTTCATTACGATGAGGACGATAACCGCAATAATTATCGTGAAAATAATCGCAAGGGTAACGTATTGGTTATTGCTGAAAAGTTTTGAAAGACCACCGTCGGGAATAATTGCTTTTTTTCCTATTCTGTAAGTTTCCGACAACGTAGGGTTCATTGCTTTCGGATGGCTCAGCAAAATATTTGTGAGATACAGCCCAATCCAGTTTGTCATAATGCAGGCGATGACTTCGTTCACGTTGAACAGCGCCTTGAACAATCCGGAAAGCGCACCCCAAAGCGCGCCAATCAATGCGGCAACGATTATGCACGCATACCAGGGAAGTTGCCACACGAGCGCGGCATACAACGAAAAGCAAATTCCGATGCAGTACTGTCCGCCGACGCCGATATTAAACAAGCCCGCCTTATATGCAAACATTACCGAAAGTCCGCACATGATAAGCGGCACGGATTTCACCAATGTCGAGCCGAAATAATACTTTTCAAGTCGTGGGTTTGACGAAAAGTTGCCAAAGTTTTTAAGTATTGCCCCCATTGCTTTTCCTGCGTTTTCCGCATTAATGCAAAGCAATACGATATAACCAAGTAGAATACCGAGAAGCGCGCACAGTATCGACGAAATTACCGTCTGCGTGCCTTCTTTTTTGATAAAAGTCAGCATTTTTGGTTCGTTGCCGTCGGTCTGGACGAATAACGACTTGAACCAGCGTTTTGTTTTTTCACCGAAGTTTTTCATTGTTCGTCCTCCTTGTTGTTTTCAGAGTTATCGCGCTTTGCGCCGGCCATATACAAACCGAGTTCCTGCACCGTGGTTTTCTTCGGATCGAGTTCACCCACGATTTCGCCCTCGTACATTACAAGGATTCGGTCGCTCAGATTCATTACTTCGTCGAGTTCCAGCGATACAAGCAGTACGCCCGCCCCCGCGTCGCGGTCTTTCACGATTTGCGAGTGGATATATTCGATTGCGCCGACGTCAAGTCCGCGTGTGGGCTGTACGGCAATCAGAAGTTTATGCTCGCGGTCGAGTTCGCGCGCGACGATTGCCTTTTGCTGATTGCCGCCCGACATGCTTCTGACCATTGTTACAGAGCCTTGTCCGCTTCTGACGTCGTACTGTTCGATAAGTTTGTCGGAATACTTCCTGACCGCCTTCTTTTTTATGAAACCGGCTTTTTCAAACTCTTTTTGCCAATATCGTTGAAGCACCATATTTTGTTCCAGAGTATAATCCAGCACAAGTCCGTATTTATGCCTGTCTTCGGGGATGTGACTCATGCCCGTTTTGCTGCGTTTTCTTATCGGTGCTTTCGTGATATCCTGTCCGCAAAGGGTGATTCTTCCCTTCACGTCGGCGTTCGGATCGAGTTCCTGCGCCTTGTTTTTATTGAACAGCAAAACGAGTTTGTTCCAAAGAGCAACGGATTTTGCCGCAACCGTTTCGCCAAATTTTTTCAGTTTTTTCCAAATCTTTTTGCCAAGTTCGACAAAGAAGAATTTCAGCTGTTCCCCACACTGCGTGAAGAACAATTTCGCGCGTTCCTGCTTTTCGACTTCTTTCAGTTTTTGCCATACGGGTTTTTCAACGTGTTCTTCGACCTCTTCTTTGACGTTGTGCGCAAGTTTTTCAAGCCCCGTTATGCCGTAAACAAGTTCGGTCTGACCGTTGCCGTCAATGCCCGCGATACACACGATTTCGCCCGCATGCACCTGAAAACTCACGTCCTTTACGGCAAGTTTTTTGTGAATCTTGCTTTCGACGCACAGTTTATCGACGTCCAGAACGACGTCGCCCGGGATCGCCTCGTCCTTATCGACCTCAAACTTCACCTGACGACCGACCATCATTTCGGAAAGTTCTTCCTTTGTCGTGTCCTTGATTTCGACGGTGCCGATGTACTTGCCCTTTCTTAATACGCTGCAACGGTCGGCAACCGCCATAATTTCGTTGAGTTTGTGGGTGATGAACAAAATCGACTTTCCTTCTGCCGCAAGGTTTTTCATAATCTTCATAAGTTCGTCGATTTCCTGCGGGGTAAGGACTGCCGTCGGCTCGTCAAAAATCAGAATTTCGTTGTCGCGGTACAGCATTTTCAAAATTTCGACGCGCTGTTGCATACCAACCGTAATATCTTCGATTATCGCGTCGGGATCAACCATAAGACCGTACTTTTCGGAAAGCGCGACAACCTTTTCGCGCGCCTCTTTTTTTGTCAGAAAGCCCGCCTTATTAGGCTCCGCACCAAGGATAATGTTGTCAAGTACGCTGAACACCTCCACAAGTTTGAAGTGCTGATGCACCATACCTATGCCAAGAGCGGTTGCGTCGTTGGGATTATTGATTTTTACGACTTGTCCGTTTTTCAGAATTTCGCCTTTTTCGGGCTGATACAAGCCGAACAACACCGACATTAGCGTGGATTTTCCGGCGCCGTTTTCACCAAGAAGGGCGTGAATTTCCCCGCGTCGAAGTTGCAACGTAATATCGTCGTTTGCGATAATTCCGGGGAATTCTTTCGTGATATGGCGCATCTCAATGACGAAGTCTTCGGATGCGTCATTTTTTACATAGTTTTCTGCCATATCGATATAACCTCAAAATTGATATTTTTATTATACTATATGTCGGCTGTCTTTTCAAGAAATTTATATATATTTAGTTTTTCAACGCATAAAAAAAGGAAGGCAGAGCCTTCCTTTCTTTTTGGTTTTCAATTAGTGAATGTTATCCTGCGTGGTTACTTTAATCGTAGTCGTAGGCATTTTGTCAATTGCGTCGGAAATCGTGATGGTTCCGTCAAAGATTTTGCCGACAAGCGTTGCATAATCTGCTTTCGTGAAGTTCGTCATCGACCAGGTGTCCGTCGGGAGTTGTACGTAGTTCAAGGAAGCGTCGGTGCCCGATACCATACCTAATTTATTGATTTTGCCTGCATAGTTTTCCCATTTGCCTGCAAAAATATCGGTAAGAATGGTGTTGACAGTAGGAGCAAGACCTTTCATTGCGGAAGTAATGCACAAACCTGCGCCGTATTTACCGTTAATGATATAGCTCTGGTCGGTGTCAACGCCGATGACTTTGCCGTTGACGCCTGCTTTCGTCGCCGCTTCACAAGCAGAAGTAAAGATACCGCCGCCGCATGCGAATACGACTTCTGTTCCACCTTGATACCAAGTGTCCATTACAGCAGTGATTTCGGGAGTGCCATTGAATTTGCCACCGTATACGTAGTTTACCGAAACCTCGTTTGCGATATTCATTTCAACAGCAGCAGCGTTCACGCCTTGTACGAAACCGAAACCGAAACGGATAACCGCAGGAACTGCCATACCGCCGAGGAAGCCGAGTTTCTTATAGCCTTCTTTAACAGCAGCATAACCTGCCATAAAGCCGGAGATTTCTTCTTGATATACGAAGCAAGTTACGTTTGAAGGAAGTTGATAAGTCCACTTCGGATTATCGGGATTATAATCATATTCTTTACCATACTTTGCTTCAAGCAAATCGCCTCTTGCAACGTCCAAAGCAACAAATTTAATCTCGGGATTGTTGTCGGCAACTTCAACGATCGTACCGCCGAATGCATAACCAGGCATAACGATAATTGTATAACCTTCGGCAATAGCAGCGTTTACGGAAGCAACACGGGCTTCTGTGCTGTCACCGGTAGGTTTATAATACTTAAACTTAATGTTGTTAGCATCACAGTAAGCCTTGCACGCTTCGTAAGTGGTTTGGTTGAAAGACTGGTCGGTGATGTCGCCGTAGTCGGTAATCATCGCAACTTTTACGCCTTTGTCGCCGTCGCCTTTGTCTTTGTTGCACGCGGTGAACGCGAAGCAACTTGCAACGATAGCCACAACAAGAAGCGTTACGAGTAATACTTTTTTCTTCATATTCTTCTCCTTTAGGTTTATAATTTAGCAGTTTAGTCTGCTTAACCATCCTTATACATAGCGAAACGGTCAAAGAAAATAACCTCAACCGCTTTTCAATTTGATTATAGCCTATTTCAAAAAACAATGTCAAGACTAAATCGAAATTATTATTAAGGATTTATTATTTAAATATAATTATACGCATGTCGTATTTTTTGCTCAAATAATGAAACCACAAGTTTATGCGACAATTCGGTTGCAAGAACACCCGTTTTTGGCATAATCGACAAATTTCGCAACAAAAAGACGCCCAAGGTTTTTCTCGGGCGTCCGACGTCGTTTTTTGAAAAATTATTTGTTCTCGCCAAGAAGTCTGGACAAAAACTCCTTCGTGCGCTCTTCTTTCGGGTTTGTGAAGATGTCTTTCGGCGCGCCTTCTTCGACGATGACGCCCTGATCCATAAACACGACGTTGGTCGCGACGTCCCTTGCAAAAGCCATTTCGTGCGTGACGACAACCATCGTAAGCCCGCTTTCGGCAAGCGTTTTCATGACTGACAAAACCTCGCCCACCATCTCGGGATCGAGCGCGGAAGTCGGCTCGTCAAAGAGCAGCACCTCGGGCTCCATTGCAAGCGCCCTTGCGATTGCGACGCGCTGTTTCTGCCCGCCCGAAAGTTGCCCGGGACGCGCGTCGACGTACGCTTCCATACCGACAAGTCTCAGATACTTCCTTGCCCTTGCTTCGGATTCTTCCTTTGAAAGTTTCAGGACTTTTCTGGGGCCGACCGTGCAATTTTTCAGTACGTTCATATTTTTGAAAAGGTTGAACGACTGGAAAACCATACCCACCTTTTTCCTGAATTCCGCAGGGTTTTTGGTGTTGACGACGTTCTCTCCGTTCAAAAGTATTTCGCCCGAAGACGGAGTTTCAAAAAGGTTGATACAGCGAAGAAGCGTGGATTTGCCGCTGCCCGACGCACCGATTATGCAGGTAACGTCGCCGCGACGCACGGTGAAGTCGATGTCTTTCAGGACTTCGTGATCGCCAAAAGATTTTCCAAGGTGTCTGATTTCGATGACGACCTCGTTTTGGGCGTTATCCGCGCGGGTTTCGCATTCCGTTTCGTTTGTAAAATTATCGTTTCTGATTTCGTCAGTCATTGCCGTTACCTCCGGCGGCGGTCTGTTCACGCAAGATAGAGTCCGCGTCCATATTTTGCGAGCCCTGCACCGTATAGTTCTTTTTGCCGTCCATTTTCTTTTCGATAAGGCGCAGAATACGTGTTATGGTGAAAGTCAGCACAAAGTAGATTATCGCGACAAGCAAATACGTTGCGAAAGTCTGGTAGTTTATGGAGTTTATCGTGTACGCCACAAAGTACAGTTCGGTAAAACCGATAACGTTAAGCACCGACGTATCTTTGATATTAATGACGAACTCGTTCGCAACAGACGGAAGAATATTCCTTAAAACCTGCGGGATAACGACGTAAAACATCGTTTGCGCGTGCGTCATACCGATTGCGTGCGCGCCCTCGAACTGCCCTTTGGAAACGGAAATGATACCGCCCCTGACGATTTCCGCCATGTACGCGCCGGTGTTGATCGAAACGATAAACAAGCCGGCAAAGACTACGTTCAGCGTGACGCCGTTGTTGATAAGCGCAAAGCCCCAGAAAATTACCATCGCCTGCACCATCATCGGCGTGCCGCGGAATATTTCGACGTAAGCCGAAAGTATCCAGTCGGCAGCTTTTTTCAGAACTCTCAAAAACTTGTTTTTCGGCGTGGGCATCGTGCGGAATACGCCGATAAGCAAACCGATGACAAGACCGATTATCGTACCGATTATCGATACGAGCATCGTGTAACCGATGCCCTTGAATATCATCTGGTGATATTTGGCAAATATATCAGCCATTTTTTGAAAAATGTTCATTTTTCTTCCTTAATTACAGTATTATTCCTCGGGTACGGGATCGGGGAGAACGGTTTTACCGGTTGCATAGAAGGTTGCGTCGCCCATCATTTTGACGCGTTCTTCCGCCGAGATTTTTTTAAGTGCGGCGTTGATTTGATCTTTGATACTGCTGTTTTTAATCAAACCGATTGCGATTTGCACGTCTTCGGGAGATGCCGAAAAACCGGTAACGTTATTTTTAAGAGGGATATAGGTAAGATCATCGTTTGCCGCACAGTCCGCTTTTGCACCGGGTTCTTCCGCAACGTAACCGTCGATAGCACCGGTTTTAAGAGCGTTGATAAGCGCGGGGAAATCGCTCATCGGAGTTTGAGGCACAATACCGTATTTGCTTGCTTGCGCTTGCAATGCGTCGTTGTGGAAAGTGCCGATTTGCGCCGCGATCTCTGCGCCTTTAAAGTCGGCAAGTTTCGTAGCTTTTGCAAATGCCCCGTCCTTTCTTACGACGATGACAAGTTGGCTTGTGTAGTATGCGTCGGAGAAATCAATGGCTTCTTTTCTTTCGGCGGTGGGGCTCATACCCGCAATGATCATATCCAGCGATTTTGCGTTGACGGCGGGGATAAGCGCCTCGAATTTATATTTTACGATAACAAGTTCTTTTCCAAGGGCTTCTGCGATTTTTTTCGCAATCATTACGTCATAGCCGTTTGCATAGCCGTCCGCGTTCGAGATTTTGACCGCGCCGTTGGAAGCGTCCGTCTGGGTATAGTTAAAGGGAGCATATCCGCATTCCATACCGACGTACAGTTTGCTGTCATCTTTCTTGTTCTGGCAACCGGTGAAACAGAACACCGCGCCGACAAGCAACAAAGACACGAGCATTACGGAAACAATCGTAGTAATTACTTTTTTCATTTTAGTTACTCCTTTATCTGAAAATTTTTTCAATAACAAAAATCCGTTAGCGGAAACTAACGGATACAATAAATGCAAAAATGATAAAACTATCAATATTTAACATCAAGCGCTCCGCAAGTTCCCTTGCGACAGTTTGCAACGTATTTCCCTGCAACCCAACGGCAAAATCTTCCGGATAAGACTTCCCGTTTCGGCAAAACTTCCTTTCCCTCGCCCCTTCAATCCGTTGCGGAGCGGTTACTCATAAGCTTTGCGCCTCTTAATTGTTGTTATCATATTATCAACAAACTTTCGCTTTGTCAACCGATTTATCGCACAAAAGTACAATTTTTGAAAATCGTAAAAGTTTATAATATATTTGAATATTAGAGTCTATTAAAATCACGCATAGCATTTAAACGTACTTTTTCTAATGCTTTATATACTGATGACAGTCTTTCATTGTCACGTTGCAATTTTTGACACTCTTTTTTAAATTCTTTGCTATTAAAATACGATTGATCGTAAACAAACTGCAAATAAGCCTCGTGACACCAATGGTTACGTTTTTCCGTCATTTGCTTCAAATAATTGTAATCGGTTGCGGATATATATGGTTCTTCATCACTAGAATCGAGTTTTTTCAACTCAACTATGGTCTTGCCAAGCGTCCACTTCTTATTTATTATCATAGCAAGTGTTTCATTCATATCGCCTTCAAACATTGCGGCATATATCAACTTAACATCATTTTCTATGATTTGACAATACATAATTGTTTGACCTAATGTATAATGAAAATCTTCTAATGTCATAATTTATTAGATCCAATATATTATAGTACCAGTGACATTTGTTATTTCATAACTTGAGTTGCCATATCTCGAATTACTCGTTATTATAGTCCCACAACCACCAGCATTCAAAGACAATTTTTTTTCAGTTATAGTGTCACCTGATGTGCCACTAGAGTGGTAGTTATATGTTATAATTACATTATCATAAAACGCATATGATAACGCCCCTCTAAAATAGTGATACGAAGTGGATGATGAACCACCATCAACGACATTTTTTTCGACTGTTAAAAACTTTTGATAATTATCTGCTGTAATACTTACTATGTGTTTTTCCATTACCGTCGCGTCGTTTGACGGCGTATCTGTGGTTTGAATTTGTCCATTAGTCGATGCACAACCCGTCATACATAATAAACAAATACTAAAAAGTAGTGGGATAAAAACTTTCTTCATATTGATCCTCCCGTTATAGCTTTAGTTTTGATTTTCTAAACGTTATATCGTATAGTACTTGAATATTTTTATTATAGCATAAATTTCTTAAACTTTCAATCGCTATTATGTTTCGAACGTAGAGTTTCAAAAAACTCGAAAGTCATTTTTGGGGTCCCCGATATATTGATTGCATAGAATCTCTCTTCGCGGAGAAAGAGAGGTCAGTTGTTGCCCTGCAACAAACATCTCTTCTGCTCCGCAGGATTCCTGCCAATTTTAGTAATCTTACGCGCTACGCGCCCCTGCTTTTTATATTCACAATAAAATACAAGCATTTTTTGCGAATATAAAAAAAGCAATCCTACGGATTCGTAAGATTACTTAAATTGGCGGAGAAAGAGAGATTCGAACTCTCGAACCGTTTCTCACGGTTACACGATTTCCAGTCGTGCGCCCTCGACCAACTAGGCGATTTCTCCAAAAGATATTAAATTTTACAACGCTAAAATTATACTTAATTTACAAGGCGTTGTCAAACGATATTCGCCGAAATAGCGCAAAATATGCGTGAAAGCGAATAAAAGTCAGTCGTCGTCGAAAATATCGTCGAAAGATTCCAACTCATCGATGTCGTCGGGCGTCGGGACGACGGAATCGGTGGAATTTTCGGCGGGTTTTTCGTCCTTTTTCAAAAACAGTCTGAAGATGCACATAACTTCCAAAAAAACGCAAGAATGCGGAAAATAATTATTTTTTGACCTTATATCCGGTGAACGTCGCGAAGGCAATCGGATTATTCGTTTCGTCGGACACGGTAACCCTATAAACCGAAACGCTGTGTCCGTCGCGTACGCAAACGGCCTCGGCAGCGAGCCTTCCCGAGGCGGCTGACGAAAGGAAATTGATATTACTTTGTGTGGTAACGACGCAGCAATCGTCCGCTGTACCAAGATTTGCGGCAACGGCGAAAGCGGAATCGGCAAGCGTAAAGATTACCCCGCCCTGCACGAACCCGTCCGAGTTGACGTGACCTTGCGAAATTTCAAGCGCGCAAACGGCGCGGCCCTTTTCGACGGACAAAATTTCGACGCCGGTCGAAGCCGCGAATTTATCGTTTTTGAAAAACTCGATTGCCGATTTCAGGTCGTTGTACATACTATTTCACCCTGCCGAGGATAATGGGGACTTCGGGCGGTTTGACGTCGCCGAACGACAACGCGGATTTCAGGATTTCTTCCGCCGCGTCGAGTTTCGATTCGTCCGAGGTATAAAGGGTTGCAAGGACGTCGCCGACTTCCACAAAGTCGCCCGTTTTCTTTCTTACGGCAAGCCCTGCCGCAAAGTCGATATTGTCTTCTTTTTTGTTGCGTCCCGCGCCGAGAGCAAGGCTTGTAAGCCCGTACTTTTCGCAGTCCATATTGACGATATAGCCGCTTTTATCGGCTTTGACGTCGCGCGAAAACTTGCCAAGGGGGAATTTTTCGGGATCGTCGACGTACGACGTATCGCCGCCGTGCGCCTGAACCATCGCCTTGAACGTTTCGAATGCGTCGCCGTTTTCGAGTTTTGCGGTTGCGATTTTTTTGCAGTTTTCAAGGCTGCCGCGTCCCGCGATATACAGCATATTGCTTGCAAGTTCGATGCAGATTTCTTTGAGTTCCTTATCGCCGTTTCCTTTCAGAATTTCGACGGCTTCCTTGACCTCGATGGCGTTTCCGACGGCGTAGCCCAGCGGTTTATCCATATTCGTGATGACCGCCCTTGTGATTTTGCCCGCCTTATTGCCGATATTGACCATAATTTTTGCAAGCGCGAGCCCTTCGTCAAAGGTTTTATTGAACGCGCCGCTGCCGACTTTGACGTCCAGAACGATGCCGTCCGCGCCCGAGGCGAGTTTTTTGCCCATAATGCTGGACGCGATAAGCGGGCGTTTGTCGACGGTTGCCGTTACGTCCCGAAGCGCGTACAGTTTTTTGTCCGCAGGCGCAAGTTCCCCGCTCTGACCGATGACGCTGCACCCGACGGTATTCACGATTTCAAAAAATCTTTCGCGCGAAAGGGAAGTTTCGTATCCCGGGATAGATTCGAGTTTATCGACGGTGCCGCCCGTATGACCAAGCCCCCTGCCGCTCATTTTTGCGACCTTAACGCCTGAGGAAGCCACGATAGGCGCAACGATAAGCGTGGTTTTGTCGCCGACGCCGCCCGTCGAATGTTTGTCCGCCTTAAAACCTTTGATGCCGGACAAATCGATCTTGTCGCCCGAATTCGTGATTGCAAGCGTCAGACACGTGGTTTCGTCGACGTTCATCCCTCGAAAGTATATCGCCATAAGAAGCGCCGACGCCTGATAATCGGGGATATCGCCCGAAACGTAACCCGAAATGAAGAACTCGATTTCTTCTTTCGTAAGCGTGCCGCCGTCGCGTTTTTTCTTGATAATATCGTACATTCTCATAAGTTAACCTCCGTGAAAGCAAGCGGTAAAACGTCTTTAAGCGTCAAAACTTTATATTCATCTTCCGATTTTGCCAAAACGACTTCCATACTGCCGTCGTTGAATTCCGTCAGAGCCTGCCGGCAAACGCCGCACGGAGCACAGTAATCGAAAGGTTGTCCGTCCTTGTGTCCGACGACGACAATCGTACGAAACTCCCGCGCGCCGTCGAAAATCGCCTTGCCGAGCGCAACTCGTTCCGCACAATTCGTGACGGAGAAGGAGGCGTTTTCGATATTCGCGCCTTCGTATTCGCGCCCGTCTTTTGCGACAAGCACCGCCCCCACCTTAAAGTGAGAGTACGGGGAATACGCCCTTTCGGACGCCTGCATTGCTTTTTTGATCAAACTTTTGTAATCCATCATTTTTTCGCCATACCCACGTGCAATTCGCACATACCTTCGACCTCGTCGCAAAGGTACTTTCTTCAAAAAAGATAACTGTTATCTTGCGGCTGTTGGCATCGCAAGGCACAATCATTGCTGTTTTTCGATTTGTTTCAGGAAACTTTTTCCCTGCAAAGTGTTTTCGATGCCAAACATATCGAGTATCGTTGCCGAGATGTCGCTGTACCCGTCCAACGTTCCAAGGTTGACGTTTTCTTTCAGCGTCTCGCCCGTCGCAAGCAGGAAAATATATTCTCTGCTGTGGTCGGTGCTGGGCGTGAGCGGATCGCAGCCGTGGTCGGACGTTATCATCAAAACGTCGTCGGCTTTCATATCATTTATAAACGTCGGGAGCCACGCGTCGAATTCGGCGACGGCTTTTGCATATCCGTCCACGTCGTTTCTGTGGCCGTATTTCATATCGAAGTCCACAAGGTTCACAAAGCAAAGCCCGTTGAAGTCCTTTGCTTGCAGTTCTTTCGTAACGCGCATGCCGTCGGCGTTATCGTGAATATGATAAGTTTCCTTTATGCCCTTTCCGTTGAAAATATCGTAAATCTTTCCGACGCCGATCGTGTCCAGCCCTTTTCTTTCGATAAGGTCAAGCATGGTGTCACCGGGGGGCGTCAAGGAAAAGTCGTGGCGGTTGTCGGTGCGGACAAAGTCCGGATAACTGCCTACGAAAGGTCGTGCGATTACCCTTCCGACGCCGTATTTACCCGTCAGAATCTTCCTGGCGATTTCGCAATAACGATACAGTTCTTTCACGGGGACGACGTCCTCGTGCGCGGCAATCTGGAACACGCTGTCGGCGGACGTATAAACGATGAGCGCGCCCGTGTCGACGTGTTCTTTGCCAAAGTCTTTTATGACTTCCGTGCCGGAATACGGCTTATTGCACAAAGTTTTTCTGCCGGTCTGTTTTTCAAACTCGTCGATGACTTCTTTCGGGAAGCCGTCGGGGAACGTGGGCAGTGGATTTTCCGACACGAGCCCCGCGATTTCCCAGTGCCCGACGGTAGTGTCCTTGCCCGCCGATTTTTCGGAAAGCCGCGCATAAACGCCCGTCGGATTTTCGATGCCGCCTTCAACGCCGTCAATATTGAACATTCCAAGTTTTTTCAGGTTGTCTCCCACAAAAAACTTTGATGTTCTTATCGCGCGCAAAGTGTTGCTTCCCTCGTCGTGAAACTTGTACGCGTCGGGAAGTTCGCCAACGCCCAGACTATCCAAAACAATCAAAAAAACACGTTTAATCATTTATTTCCGCAATTTTAAGTGCGATTTCCATCATATCGGTGAAAGTATTCTGTCTTTCTTCGGCAGTGCAACTTTCCCCTGTGAACGGACAATCCGAAATGGTGCAGATGCACAGCGCGTTCTTGCCGGCGCGCGCTGCGTTCATATAAAGCGCGGCGCTTTCCATTTCAACCGCAAGCACGCCCATTTTACGCCAGTCGGAAAGGCTTGCCGCGTCGTCGTAAAAGGTGTCCGACGAAAACAGATTGCCGACCTTATAATTGACGCCCGCGTCTTGTGCAAAATCGACCGCCTGTTTCAGGAGTTTATAACTTGCGATCGGCGCGTACGTGCCGGGAAGATTGAACTGACTTGCGTAATTGCTGTTGGTGCAAGCGCCCTGTCCGATGACGATATCGCGAAGATTGACCTCGTCGGAGATCGCGCCCGCGCTGCCGATTCTTATGATGTTTTCGACGTTGTAAAAATTGAAAAGTTCGTACGAATAAATACCGATCGAAGGTATGCCCATGCCCGACGCCATGACGGACACGATTTTGCCGTTGTACATACCGGTATATCCGTTAATACCGCGCACGCCGTTGACGAGTACGGGGTCTTCCAAAAAGTTTTCCGCAATGAATTTCGCGCGAAGGGGATCGCCCGGCATAAGGACGGTTTTTGCGAAATCGTCGATATTTGCACTGTTGTGTGGTGTGGGGATATTTCTCATAATTTACCTCATTTATTTTCGTTTGCTTTTGCGATTTTAACGATGCGGCTCGTGCCGAGTCGGTCTGCGCCGAGAGAAAGGAATTTTTCGGCGTCGTCAAGCGACGCGATACCGCCCGCCGCCTTGATTTTCACGTCTTTTCCGACGTGTTTTTTGAAAAGTTCCACGTCTTCAAAAGTTGCGCCCGCCTTTGAAAATCCCGTCGACGTTTTAATATAATCGGCGTGAGCGTCGGTAACTGCTTTGCACATTGCGATTTTTTCTTCGTCGGTCAAAAGACAGGTTTCGATGATGACTTTCAGGACTTTTTTGCCGCAGGCGTTTTTCAGAAGTCTGATTTCGTCGGTAACTTTTTCAAAGTTATGCTCTTTCACGTCGCCGATATTGACAACCATATCGATTTCGTCCGCGCCCTCTTTCAGCGCCTGTTCCGTCTCAAAGAGTTTGACGTCGGCGGTGTTGTAGCCGTTGGGGAACCCGATGACCGTGCAAATGCTGAGTTTGTCCCCGACGTACTCTTTCGCGCGCTTCACGAATGACGGGGGAATACAGCACGACGCGACGTGATATTTTATGCCGTCGTCCAGAATCGCCTTGATTTCTTCCCACGTTGCGGTCTGTGCAAGCAGAGTGTGGTCGCAATGATTCAATATTTCTCTGATGTCCATAAGAGTTTCTCCTTATTTGACTTTTTTATAGCTGCCCGTAAGAGCGCCGATTTGCATCTCGAAAGGCATGTCGCCTTTTTTGATATGTTTGGTGATGGAACATTCGACGAATTCAAAAATAAGCCCGTCTTCGTCCTTGCCCATGTAGGCGTAGCGGATTTTCGCGCCGCCGCTTGAAAACGTCGCGTTCTGGAACACCTTGTATCCGTTTTCCGAAAACTCCTTAATCGTCCTGTCAAGGTCTTTCGTCATATACATAAGGTGATGCGCCGCCTCGCCGCGCTTTTCGTAAAAGTAATCGTAAATATTCTTTTCGCCCTGAGTTTCGATGATTTCAAGTTTGGTCGTGCCCTTTCCGCCATAGAAGATGCGAACCTTGCAGTCCTTTTTTTCGCCGTGGTATTTAAGGTCGAAAGTGCCCTCGTCGGTGACGATTTCATACCAATGTTTAATGCCGAAAAGTTTGCCGTATCTGTCGGTTGCCTCGTTCCAGTCTTTGACGACGATACCGACGTGATTGATTTTGCCGTATTTCATATTAGTCCATCCTTTGATTATTTCACTTGATATTCTACACTATGCGCGCGCGTTTTGCAAACATATTCCATAAACTTCTTCTTTCCTTGCACGCAACTCACTATTTGTCATTGCGAGGAGCGTAGCGACGTGGCAATCGCCCGGAAGGGACACCTTATAAAAACGCGGTGTGCAATTAGCATTAACTCTTGAACATAGTACATAAATACCATCGTTCTGCGGTTACTATATTCACTTGGATATAGTTTACTTTATATTCGATTGTTGACAACTTCGCCGAGAAACGATAAAATATTTCCAATATGAAAAAAGACGTTGCCATAAATTGCGAAAATACTTTTTCGGACGCCGATCGCCCGTCGAAAACAAGGGATCTTACCTACGTTGCGCTGGGCGTTGCGGTCGTTACCGTTTGCGCGTGGATTTCAATCCCCGTCGGCGACGTGCCCTTTACGTTGCAAACGCTTGCGGTTGCGGCAATCGGCGGTATTCTCGGCTGGAAAAAAGGACTGTTGACAATCCTTATTTACATTCTTCTGGGGCTTGTCGGGGTGCCGGTTTTTGCGGGGTTTAAATCGGGCGTGCCCGCACTTATGGGCGCGACGGGCGGATATATTTTCGGTTTTGCTTTCGCCGTCGTGATTTCGGGGCTTGCAAAACTTATCCCCGTGAAAAACAAATTCGCGCGAATCGGCGTGTTTTTCGCCGCAAATATTCTGGGGCTTACGATATGTTACGTTTTCGGTACGGCATGGTTTATCACGGTTTACGGGAAAAACGTCGGCAGTATCGGCGTGAAAAGCGCGCTTATGCTTTGCGTGGTGCCGTATATCGTGCCCGACCTTGTGAAACTTTTTATCGCGGCGGTATTATCCGTCCGCCTCGGAATTTACATAAAATAAAAAGCGGACGAGTTTTCGTCCGTTTTTGATATCTTAATACACTCAATCGTTTGTCTGTTCGGTTTCCCCTGTTTTTTCAGTACGTTCATTTTTGTTTCTTTCGATGCGTTTTCGTTGTTTTTCTTTTTCGGATTTGATATACGCAGTAAGAAGTATCGGCGCGCCGATCGGCCAAAATACGCCCGCCGCGACGGATTTCCAGAATCCCTTGTCTTTCAGGTCGCAATCGGCGCATAAAAACTTTGCCGTGGCAACCATAATCACGCCCATAGCGATAAGGTATGGCACGACAAATAACGCCCACACCCACGGATTCTCTTTCAACCACCTGTCAAACGGGGAAAGTTTTTCAAGCCCTTCTTCGTAAAACGACTTTGCGTAAACGACGTTCATATCGACGCTTCTGTACGAAGCGGGATCTATTCTTACTTTCTCAAAAACAATCGTAAGTTTATCGTCGGGGCATTCGTTGATTACGACGGGGTTGCTCGTTTTCGTATCCTGTACCACGCCGTCTTTGTCGCGAAAATCATACGTGCAAGTAAAACTTACAACGGGTGCGCCGACGTTTATCTTATATTCGACGGTATAAGAAACGGTATATGTTCCCGTTGCTTCATCGTAAACCGAGGTTTTTTCAGGTTTTCCATACAACCCTATGCCCGTCGAAATCGACGGGTTTTCTTTTTTGTAATAAATGAAAAACTTATCGTACAATTTACGATAAATCGGGATGGCAACGTAAAACAACACTATTATCGAAACGAGAATAATGATTACGATTTTATAACGACGGTCGTCAGACACGTATTTTATTTTCGTATCCATATCGCTGCCCCTCCAAAAAATATTTTATCACGAAAAACGGAAAAACTCAACCCCTTATTTACGCTTGACGATTTCGTGAAATTATTTATAATTTATTACGATTGAATATAATATTTACGCATTGATTTGCGCTTGGAGTTTTAATATGAGAAAAACCAAAATAGTATGCACGATAGGCCCGTCGTCGGACAACGAAGACGTCTTTCGCGCAATGTGCAAAACGGGGTTGAACGTCGCAAGGCTCAACTTTTCGCACGGGACTCACGACGAACACAAAAAAACAATCGAAATGATTAAAAAGGTGCGTGAGGAACTTAACCTGCCCATCGCGATTATGCTTGACACGAAAGGTCCCGAATACCGCATAAAAACCTTTGAAAACGGCAAGGTGTTTATTCCCGACGGCGCGGATTTCACGTTCACGGCGCGCGACGTTCAAGGCAACGAAAATATCGTGTCGGTGAACTACAAAGGTTTGCCGTCAGACTTGTCCGTCGGCGACAAAATCCTTGTCAACAACGGGCTTGTGTCATTTGAGGTCGTCGCAATCGACGGCACGGAAATCAAGTGCAGAACCCTTATCGGCGGCGAACTTTCAAACCGCAAAAGTATGTCCTTCCCGGGAAAAACGCTCCGCCAGGTTTACCTTGGCGAGCAGGACAAAGCCGACCTTCTTTTCGGCATAAAAAACGGCGTGAGTTTTATTGCGGCGTCGTTCGTGTCGTGCAAGCAGGACCTTGTCGACCTTAAAACCTTTCTGAAAGAAAACGGCGGCGAAAACATCGATATAATCGCAAAAATCGAAAACCGCAGCGGCATTGAAAATATCGAGGATATTTGTTCGGAGTGCGAAGGAATTATGATCGGGCGCGGCGACTTGGGCGTGGAAATCCCGTTTGCCGAAGTACCCGCCGTCCAGAAATATCTCATCACGAAATGCCGCCTTCTCGGAAAGCGCGTTATCACCGCAACCGAAATGCTGGAATCCATGATCCAGAACCCCCGCCCCACCCGCGCGGAAATTTCGGACGTTGCAAACGCCGTTTACGACGGCACGAGCGCGGTTATGCTGTCGGGCGAATCGGCGGCGGGCAAGTACCCCGTCGAAACAGTGCGTACGATGTCTGATATCGTCGAAGAAACGGAACGTCACATCGACTACGTTTCCCGCTTCCACGACAGCCATTTCAAAATCAAAAACAAGGCGGACGCGGTGTCGCACGCAACGTGCGGTATGGCAATCGACATCGACGCGAAAGCAATCGTCGTCACGTCAAATTCGGGCACGACCGTCCGTATGGTTTCCCGCTTCCGCGCGCCGATGGATATAATCGGCATGGCAACCGACAAGGCGGTGTGGTATAAACTTGCTTTGTCCTGGGGCGTTCTTCCCGTTATGAGCGCGCACTACAACTCCACCGACGTTCTGTTTTACGAGGCGGAAAAGGCAGCGATAAACAATATGCCGTCGTTGCGTTCCGGCGATTCGATTGTAATAACCGCAGGTACGGCGGGCGAAAAATCGGGCAACACCAACACGATAAAAATGGTCACGATTTCCCGATAATTTGCAAAAAACCATATTTAACGAAAAAAACAAGCGGCATAAACCGCTTGTTTTCTTTTTTATAAGTTTTAATATCGCTTATTTTTCAATGACGATTTCGTCGCCTGCGCGCACGATGCCGCCTTTCAGCACGCGCGTGAATATTCCTTCTTTCGGCATAATGCATTTTCCTGTGAGTTTCGCGATTTCGCACCCGTCGCCGGCATGGCATTTTTTGCCGATTTGCGTTACTTCGTGGAGTGTTTCGCCGATTTTCAGTTTTGTCCCGACGGGCAGTTCGTACAAACAAATCCCTTCCGTCGTCACGTTTTCGGCAAATTTTCCGACGCAAAGCCCGATGCCGTATTCTTTCATTTTGTTGATGCTTTCGATACCAAGAAGACTTATCTGTCGGATGCTGCCTTGTTCGGCGTGAGAATCCCCGACGATGCCGAAATCTTCCTTCATTTCGACCTCTTCGACTGCGTGTTTGATTGTTCCTTTTTTCTCGCTTACGTTTACCGCAACAACTTTTGCCATATTACACCCTCTCGTAAATTCCGCTTTTTCCGCCTTCTTTTTTCAAAAGGCAAATCTCGCCGATCACCATACTTTTATCGACGGCTTTCAGCATATCGTATATCGTAAGACTTGCGACGCTCACCGCGACAAGCGCTTCCATCTCGACTCCGGTTTTGTACGTTGCGACGGCGGTTGCCGTGACGACCACTTTGTCGCGCCCGATTTCAAACTCGATTTTTACGTTGTCAAGGGGGACGTTATGGCACATCGGGATAAGCGACGACGTGTTTTTTGCCGCCATAATCCCCGCAACTCTCGCCGTGTTCAGGACGTCGCCCTTCGGCGTTTCTTTGTTTGTCAGAAGAATTATCGTTTCGGGCTTCGTTTTGATTTCCCCGCGCGCAACGGCAGTGCGTTTTGTCGCCGATTTCTCCCCGACGTCAACCATTTTCGCGCCGTTTTCGTCAACGTGACTCAGTTCCATATTATCCTCCGATTCCGTACATATTGATTTTTTGAAGCACACCCATTTCGATAAGGTGTTCCCTCGGTTTGATTTCCACCGCTTTCAGGATCGCGTCTTCGACGTTCCCGTCGGCAAGATACGGCTTTACGTCGACAAAAACGTCGTGATGCAAGCACGGTAAAATCTTGCCGTCGGCGGTCAGTCTTATGCGATTGCACGACGAACAGAACTTGCTTTGGAGCGCGGCGATTACGCCGATTTCGACGCCGTCTTTCGTCATATAAACGTCAACCTTGTTTTCGCGGCGAAGAAACTTCATATCGTTTTCTTGCACGAATATTTCCGCCGGCAGAAAATACTTATGAAACGCATGCTCGTTCATTATCGGCATCATTTCGATGAACCTGACTTTTACGCCGTGTTTTTTTGCGAATTCCGAAAACGCACTCACGTCGTCGTTCATGCCTTTCATTAAAACGGCGTTGACTTTGATATTTTTAATGCCGCTGTTTTTCGCCGCCGAAATTCCTTGTATCGCACATTCGAGATTGCCGCCCCGCGTGATGTTATTGTAAATTTCGTCGCTGAGCGAATCGATACTCACGTTAAGCCCGTCAATGCAATCCGACAGTTTATCAATATATTTCGGAAGATAAACGCCGTTTGTTGTCAAACCGACGCAAAGGTCGGGCAATTCTTTTTTTACCGAACAAATAAAATCCGCGGCGTTTTTTCGAAGAAGCGGCTCGCCCCCGGTGAAGCGCACCTTCTTTCCGCCAAGGTTATGAAACGCCCTGATTATCGTCATTACGTCTTCAAAAGACAGAATGTCGTCGTGCGACTTTTTTTCGACGCCGCATTCGTCCATGCAGTACACGCACCGATAGTTGCATCTGTCGGTCAGCGATACACGCATATAATCGATTGTCCGTGAAAACGCGTCTTTCATACCAAAATAATTTCCCCTGTTTTGTCGAACGTATAGCCGCCGAGCGCAGCCGTTTTTTCCCTGAAATCGTCGCTTTTCAAAACTCTTATGAAGTTTTTGATTTCTTCGTTTTGAAGCATTGATTTTTTCACAAGGAAGTCGTAACTTTCCTGCCCGACGGGGATAAAGTCAAGCCCCATTGCGTTTGCCGCCGACTCCACGCCGAGACCGCAGTCAAACAAGCCGTTCTGCACCGCGCACGCAACCGCAAGATGCGTGACGAATTCTTTTTCGTAGCCGTTGACCTCGTCCTTGCTTATTCCGCTTTTTTTCAGAAGATAATCGAACAGGAGTCGCGTGCCCGCGCCGCTTTGTCGGTTTGCAAAGGAAAACCTGCCGCCTTTAAGGTCGCCAACGGATTTTATCCTGTCGTCGCCGCGACGCACCATAAGTCCTTGCGTGCGCCCAAGACCTTTGATTATCGCCATCGTTCCCTCGCCGAAGTATTTTTTGACAAACGGGACGTTGTATTCCCCCGTTTCCGCGTCAAGAAGATGAATAGGCGCAATATGGCACGCGCCGTTTTTCATTGCGAAAATCCCGCCCATACTTCCGACGTGCGCCGACACGACGGGGATCGTATCGCCGATAATATCGATTGCCACGTCGTGGCTGCCGATAATTACGAGTTTTCTTTTTATGCTGTCAAGGTCACTTAAAAGTTCAACCCTGACTTCTTCGCCGGAATCGATACCTTCGACGTTTCTGTCGATATCGACGATGCCGTCGGCTTTGACCATACTCATAATCGCGGCGGCTCCCCTTTCAAGGGGCGTGGCGAAGTATTTACCGTCGATAAACCCAAGCGCAACTCGCAAAAACTCGCGGCTTTTCAGCGACGATACGACGCGCTTTGTGAGCGTTGCCGTGACGTATTGCCTTTTCGTCGGCGGAGTGCAGGTCATTTTTTCAATCACGGGTTTCACGACCTTATCCATCACCGTGTATGCGGAAACGGGATATCCCGGCACGCCGATGACGGGTTTATCGTCGATTATACCAAGCACCGTCGGCTTCCCGGGTTTTATTGCAAGCCCGTGCGCGACAACCGTGCCGAGATGCCCGATAATTTTTTTCGTAAAATCTTTCGTGCCTGCCGAAGAACCCGCGTTGATAAGCACGACGTCGTGGTTTTTTACGGCGTTTTTCAATGCGTTTTCAATCAGGGTTTCATCGTCGCGCACGACGTCGAATCTGTCGGGTATTCCGCCGTATTCGTCAATCAGCGCGCAAAAAACGCGGCTGTTGCTTTCGATAAGTTTCCCGACGCGCACGTCTTTCACGTGTTCCACCATTTCGTCGCCGGTGGGGATAATCGCGACTTTCGGTTTTTTCCTGACGGTAACGGTTTCGTTTCCCGACGCGAGAATCGCACCGATATCTATGGCGCGGATTTTCCTTTTTGACGGGATGACCATCTCGTTCGCAACGACGGTTTCGCCGACGGCGCGTATATGCTGCCACGGATGCGACGAAGCGTTGATTATCACGCTTTCGCCGTCCGCGACGACGTTTTCGATCATAATCACGCTGTCGTACGACGGTTTTATCACGCCGCCCGTGTTGACGTATTCGAACTCGTCCTTTTTAAGGGTTACGGGATTGAGTTCGCTCGCTTCCACGGTGTCTTCGGAGCGCACCGCGATTCCGTCCATTGCCGACGCGTTATAGCACGGATCGCACACTTTTGCGAACACGGCTTCCGCCGTTATCCTGCCCGCGGCGTCGATGGTTTTTATTTCCTCTTCCCCGATAGGTTTCACAAAGGACAAATATGTTTCCAGCGTTTCGTCCAGACTTTTATTTTCGATATAAACGTTTCTCATAATTCAAGCGGTATGACTTTGAGCGGGGCGTCCTTATAAATGCCCTCCTCGTCCTTTGAGATTCTGACGTAACCGTTCGCGCTCATCGCGGTGATGAGGTTTGCGGACTTCAAAAACACGGGCGTCGCGACGTACCTTGTCCCGTCAAAAGCGACGTTCACGAGTTGCAGCGTCGTACGTCCCGGCACGGACGGAAAATTGCACGCCGAAAAGCAATCCAGCGTTTTCTCCTTTTGTCCCCTGATTTCTTTCACGACGCTTGAAATTATTTCGTTGTAAACCATATATGCGGCGTACGGATTCCCGGGCAATCCCACGACAAGGGTTTTGTCGATTTTTGCAAGAATGGTCGGTTTCCCGGGTTTCATTGCAAGCCCGTGCATAAGGATTTCGCCGTCGGAAAGCACCCTTTCGGTAAAGTCTTTCGCGCCGACGGAACTGCCGCCGCTTATCAACACAACGTCGCTTTTTGAAACGGCGGTGCTTACTGCGTTTCTGATTTCGTTTTCGTCGTCTTTCGTGCGCGCGGTAAAGACAAGGTCAAAGCCGTCTTTTTTGATTGCCGCGGACAAAAGAGTCGTGTTGACGTCACGGATTTTTCCATCCGACGCGTCGCTCGATACGTCAACGAGTTCATCACCCGTCGAAATTACCGAAATTTTAATGCCGTCGAAAACGTCGACGCGCCATATTCCGAGCCCCGCAAGAGCCCCCGCCGCAACGGGCGTTATTATGCTGCCCCTGTTCATCACGATTGAGCCTTTGTCAAGTTCTTCGCCGCAACGAATGACGTTTTCCCACGGTTTCACGGGACGATACACCGCGATTTCGTCGTTCAGTACTTCAACGTCCTCGATCATTACGACCGCGTTCGCGCCGTCGGGTACAACGCCGCCCGTGGGTATCGCAACGCAGTCGCCGCTTTTCACACAAACGCCGGGCTTTTCGCCGATACGCACGCGCCCTGTTATTTTCATTACCGACGGAACGGACGCACCCGCGCATGCGACGTCGCCCGAAAAAACCGCATATCCGTCCACGGTGGAGCGGTTGTACGGCGGATATTTTTCGGCACTGAAAATGTCGTCGGAAACGGTATAACCGACCGCGTCCGACGTTTTTCGCGACGTTACTTTCAACGCCGCCGCTTCAATATTATCTTTTACGATTTTTTTTGCTTCTTTGGTGTCCAGAACCTTAAAAAACTTCATTTTACGTTTTCGCCGCAGTTATGTGCAAGTCCCAAAAGAATATCGAGCCCGTGTTCGACAGGCGACAATATCACGTCGATACTTTCCCTGACCGCCTTTTCGGAACCCGGCAGATTTATGATAAGGGTTTTATCCTTGATGCCCGACACGGCGCGTGACAACATCGCCTTTTTCGTGATTGCAAACGACGAAAATCTTATGGCTTCCGCAATCCCGGGCGCTTCCCTGTCAATCACGGCTTTTGTGGCTTCGGGCATATTGTCGCGTGGCGAAAAGCCCGTGCCGCCCGTTGTCAATACAAGGTTGATTTCACGATTGACGTATTCGTTTAATTTTGCAGAAATGGCAGTTAAATCATCGGAAACGACGTCATAACTTTCGATTTTGTAATTTGCCGCTTTCATAATTTCGACAATCGCTTTGCCGCTTTTATCTTCTCTTTCGCCATTGAAACAGCTGTCGCTCGCGACAAGCACCGCAACCGTTTTCATCATAGTTGCACCACCCTTGTTTCCATTACGCCAAGATCCAGCATAAACAATTTTCCTTTCGTATCTTCGTCCTCGTGTTTCAGCACGGAATAAACAAGCGCGACCTGAATCGAGGCAACCAGCGCCACGACGAAGGAATAAGTCTTGTGCGGAACGTCCTTGGATTTTCTGTACATTTTCGACAGCCTTCTTTCGCCGGGATAGCAGATCATACATTGTCCCATAATCCCGTCGACCGCGCCGTGAATCAGCACTTTTTTGCGTTTCTCGCACTCTTCTTCTATAAGCAGCCGCGTTTCGATATTGTCCACGCAGTCCACGACGATATCGACCTCGTCGATAAGATAAGCGTTGTATCTCGTGAAGTCGTTGGGCACGCTTTTCACGTGGGTTTTGCTGATATCTCTCACGCGGGAAAGCATCACTTCGGCTTTGTTCTTGCCGAGCGTGGAAAACAGCGCGCCGATTTGTCTGTTCATATTGCTTTCGGTATAATAGTCGCCGTCGACAAGGATAAGATAATCGACGTTAAGCCGCGCCAACTCCTCGGCAACGTAGCCGCCGAGTCCTCCGCAGCCTATGACCAATACTCTGCCGCCGAGTCCTTGCATTATCCCCCCGATGCGGGCGACAAAAACATTACCTTATCGCCGTCGTTCAATTTTGTTTTGTACATTTTCAGCGACGCGATATTCACGTCGTTGACGTAAATCAGAAACTGTTTTACTTCTTTTTCGCGGATGCAGAATCTTTCCGCAACGACGCTTATGAGTTCTTTAACGTCGTTTGCCTCGACCTCGATGGATCTTACCTGAAATTTAACTCTTGCCGTACCGAAAAACTTTACTTCAATCATAATACGTCCTCCAATCCAAGCCTTTTGATAAGTTTTTTGGTCGGGCGGCCGTGTTCGTCCCAGAAACGCGCCTTGTAATATTTCGCGCGAAGTTTGTCAAGGGGCACTTTACTTTTCGGATTCGTTGCGATCTGCAATTCGTTTTTAAGTCTTTCGGGCAAATCGTCGTCCTTTTCGCTTACGCCGAGTTTTATGTCGATAAGTCTTTCAAGGTTATATCCTCTTTCGCCGATTCTGAGGAACTTTCCGAAGTTCATTTTCATACCCGTCGCGTAATAAATCGCTTTTGTATGCGGCAGCATTTCAAACGGCATATGCATCGCGATCGCAGTCGGCACGCGCAACAAAAGTTTGATTACAAGGCCGAGTTCGGTCATCACCTTATTGACGATGCGCGTAACTATGCTGTTGGGCTTGCTCATAAGGAAAGTCGGGAAAAACGCATAGGTCGTGAACAGACAGTTTCCGCCTGCGCTGCACGCTTCCATAAGATCCTGGAACATGGCACACAACACGCCTTTTCCGTGCGTGGTATAAGGATTGACGGAAAGTCCCAGCCCTTCCAGAACGACAAGGTAACCGCCGTTAAGGTGGCAGCCGCCCCTGTTCGCAACGGCGTATCCGAGCCCCTGTCCGACAGCCCCGCGCGGTTCGTACGCGGCAAGTTCCATACCCTTCGCGTTCATTGCGAATTCGTGTCCGCCGTACTTTTCGGCAAGGCGCATACTGCCTTCCGCAAGGTCGTCGCCGATGCCGCGGCGATACGCGATATCTTCGATAACCTTCCCGACGTTGTCGATTTTGCCGAATTCGAGTTCGTTTTTCCACATGCCTTTTTCGTTCAGTTCCATCGCAAACGAAATGGTATTTCCGCAGGAAATGGTATCCATGCCGAGTTCGTCCATCTCATAGTTCAGGTCGAGTATGCTTTGCATGTTGTTGTTGAGTATGTTCGGACCGAAAAGCCCCAGCGTTTCGACTTCCGGACCTTTGACTTCCTTGCCCTCGACTTTAACGACGCGCGCGCACCGTATCGGACAAGTTACGCAGCCGCTGTTTCTGACAAGGTAATCTTCTTTCAGCGTTTCGCCGCAAACGTCCTCGAACTTATCGTATTTTCCGCTGCGGTAGTTGTTGGTCGCAAGCAGGTTTTTGGCGTTCATTGTGGAAACGAGTCCCGCCGTGCCGAGTTCGGGCAACTGAACGCCCGTGGTGGGGTGTATACGCAGACGTTTCGTCCACTTTTCGTTGTTGGTTTTATATTTTTCTTCGTTGAAGATTTTCGGCATAACGTGACCGTCCGCAACGATACCTTTCAGGTTTTTGGAGCCGAAGACCGCGCCGACGCCGCCTCTGCCCGCCGCCCTTTCGTTGCTGACGACGCAGGCATATCTCACAAGGTTTTCACCCGCGGGACCGATGACGAACTTTTCCCCTTTGTCGGGGATTTGCTCCTGCGCCTCGCCGGTTTTCATACCCCAATACGGAGTCGCGTCCTTGAATTCGACGCCGCCCGCCGTGACTTTAAGATAAACTTTTTCCTCGCTTTTCCCGGTGATAATAAGGGCGTCGTAGCCGGCGCGTTTCAGCGACATGCCGAAGTTACCGCCGCAGTTTGACGACGTATAATACCCCGTAAGCGGCGAAATCGTCGACGTATTGAACCTTGACGAGCACGGCGCGCCGAGCGCGTTCAGCGGTCCCGTCGTCACGACGATGACGTTTTCTTCCGACAGCGGATCGATTTTCCCTTTGATATGATCTGCGATGATTTTGGCAGCCATTATTTTGCCGCCCAGATATTTTTCCCTGTCCTTATCCGAAAAAGGATACTCCGAAACGCTTCGGTCGGTCAGGTTGACTTTCAAAACTTTCCCGCAATAACCGCAGTATTTCGTGCTCATAATTCACCCCCGTGTACGTTGCGATAAGTTGCCGTTATCGCTTCTTTTTTACATTTCGTCAGACAAAAGCCGCACTTGATGCACAATTTTTCGTCGATGTTGAATTTTTGTTTGATGACGCCGGAAATCGCGTCCGCAGGACACGCACGCTTGCACAAAGAACAACCTATGCAGTTGTCGTTGATGAAAATTGTTTCCACCCTTTTCTGGTCGTCGTCGCACAAAACGGCTTTCGTGATGCACGCGTCGTAACACTGACCGCATTCCTTACACTTTTCGCGGTCGATTTCCCATACTTTTTCTTCGATGTTGTGAATTAAACTTTGAAACGGACACACATAGTTGCAATATCCACAATCTGCGCATTTGTTCTTGTCAATTCGATACATAATTTTCCTCCCTCTTGTGTCGAAACAACATTTGCGTAATGTTATGTGTATGTATGTTATAAATATATGTTACCACATTCTTGAACAGTTGTCTATATCTTTTTTCGCCAATTTTTTACGCAAAATCCTTACATTTTCGCCAATTTTGTTCAAAAATTATATAAAAAATTACTGTTGACAAGCCCGGAATCTTATGTAACAATAAAATTGATCCGATTTCGTACGCCTACAGCGCCCGCCATGGAGTACGAAACGATAGGGTACGTCTGAAAACGGACGTGCCTCCCATTGAGGAAAGGAGGAAAACTTAATGAAACAAAACAAAAAACTGCTTGCACTGCTTCTGGTGCTGGTAATCGCTTTCACGTCCCTGGCTCTCGTTGCCTGCAACAAGGACGGCGATAAAGGCGGCGACCAGGCGAAAAAGGTCGTTCGCATTTCAACCACCACGTCGGTAAACGACAGTGGTCTCATGGCTTATCTTCAACCATATTTCAAAGCAGATACGGGATATGACTGGGAAATATCTTCGGCAGGCACTGGCGCTGCTATTGCTGCTGCCACATACGGCAACGCCGACGTAATTCTCGTCCACTCCAAAAAATCCGAGGAAGCTTTCGTGTCGGAAGGTTTTGCTCGCGTCGTTGACGGATATAAGTCGGAACGCGTGTCGTTCATGTACAACTACTTTGTACTTGTCGGCCCCAATAATGACCCTGCCGGCGTTGAAAGCGCGGCTACGGTCAAAACGGCGTTCGCAAACATCAAAGACGGAACTCATCCGTTTATTTCCCGCGGCGATAAGAGCGGTACCCACAACAAAGAAGTTACCTTGTGGCCCAGTGGAACGTTGAAGAAAGACGGTTCCAACGATATTAACGATATCCCTGCCGAAATTCTTAACACAAAAGATAATCCCTCCGGTTGGTATTATTCCGCAGGTCAGGGAATGGGCGCATGCTTGACAATGGCGAACGAGAAAAACGCTTACGTCCTTACCGATAAAGCGACGTTCCTTTCGTACAAAAACAATCCCGACGGGGACAAACTTCCCAATCTTAAAATTCTTTACGAAGCCGACAATGACCTTAAAAACACTTATTCGATGCTCGCCGTTAAACCCGACGCACCGTTTGTTGATTCCGTTACCGGCAAAGCATTGCCCGAAGGTCAGGTGAAAATCGACACAACCGCTGCCGACGTATTCGTCAAATGGATGACAAGCGAGCACGCAAAAGCGTTGATCGCATTCTATGGCGAGACCAAATACGGCGGAAGTCTTTTCACGCTTATGGGCGGTTATCTCAAATAACAGAATAATTTGAATAACGTATGGGAAAAAGCAATTTGGTTGATAAAATCAGACAACCAATTGCTTGACAACATAATAAACACTACGCTTCAAATGGCGTTTTCAAGTTCGATAATAGCGTTCCTTTTCGGGACGCTTATCGGGCTTCTTGTCGCGTTCAACGATTTCCCCGGGAAAAGAATCGTCGTAACGTTTATGCGCACGCTCATGGGATTACCGCCCGTTGTCGTGGGTATTATCGTTTACGTTTTATTTTCCGGCACGGGGCCTTTCGGCAATCTTGGGCTTATTTATTCCGTAAAGCTTATGATAATCGCGCAGGTAGTATTGATAACGCCAATCGTTGCGGGAATGACCGAAACGGCAATTTCGCCCATAGTCAAAAACGCTCTCCCCTCGCTAAAAGGTATGGGCGCTAATCCTTTCAAGAAAGTTTTTTTGATTATCGGCGAAAGCAAGTATCAGCTTATCGCGGTATATTTGTTTGCTTTTGCGCGCGCGATATCGGAAGTCGGCGCAGTGCAGATTGTCGGCGGAAACATTCTTTACAAAACCAGAGTTATGACCACTGCAATCGCCCTGAATTACAACACGGGTGATTTTTCGATGGCGATCGCGCTCGGATTCATTCTTCTGATGATATCCTTGTGCGTAAATTGCGTCGCCGCGTTATTACAATTCGGATTGAAACGAAGAAAACATGCTTAATCTGTCTTGCAAAAAAACATACGACGGAAAAGTCGTATTAGACGTCGGCGGACTGATTTTCGAAAAAGGAAAACGCTACGCGGTCATCGGTTCCAACGGATCGGGAAAAACCACCTTGCTCAAAATTATCGGCGGCGTGATAAAACCCGACAAAAACGCGATTTTTGAAACGGACTTCCCTAGCGGCGGCAATACAATCTGTTATATGTCCCAGACAAGTTACGCTTTCGATATGTCGCTGAAACGGAACGTATACGTCGCCTGTCCCGACCTTCCCCGCATTAAAAGCCGGGATACGCGCCTGTATTACAAAAACAGATGCAACGATCTCATTCGGGATATGGGCTTGTGGGAACTGAAAAACAAAAACGCTTTGAAACTTTCCGGCGGCGAAACCCAAAGAATGGCTTTGTGCCGCGTCTTTGCCGACAAGCACGAAATCCTTCTTCTTGACGAGCCTACGTCTGCAATGGACGTTGCCGCAACGGCGGTCGCCGAAAATATGCTCGATAATTATTGCGCCGAGTTTTCGCCAACCGTTATCTTTGCAACTCATTCGGTCAATCAGGCGTTAAGACTTGCCGACGAAGTGCTGTTTTTATGCAACGGCATACTGACGGAACGGGGCGATCCCCGTGAGATACTTTTGAATCCGAAGTCTGAAAAACTCAAATCGTTTTTAAGCAACGTCTGACTTTTTCAAATCGAAAAAGGCGCAAATTCTTTTCGCCAAAAAACCCAAAACCGCCCGAAAAGGCGGTTTTTTTGTGAAAAGCATAGTTCGTTTAATATTGACAACATTGAATAAAAACACTATGCTATAAAAGGAGGATACTATGAGCAAAACCAAAGGAATAAAGATTGTTATAGGATTGGTTGTCGGGGTTTTGGCAACTACAGTCATTATTTGTGCCGCAGTTCCACAAGTGAGACAGTCAATCAAAGATATGATAAGCAAAACAGCGAGTGAAAAAACGCCGGAAGAAAAAGAAAACGAGAGAAAAGAAAAAGTACACGATGGTAATCACTATCAAAATCTCACTGACGATGAAAAGAATAAATTTGACAAAAAGTTGAAATATGCATATCTGCCAGCCTCATATTATCCCTCCACATAAAATAATATGGTTATTCCTTTTATACACAAAAATAATTGCATTATATTGTCATTGTAGAGACACACCTACTGCCGTGCAAAGGAAAGACAGTACACCCACCTTTCATGTTATGGTTAGCACGGGCGCATACATAGGTGCGTCCGTGCGTCATAGTATTATGGTGAGCGCAAACGATAACCATTAAAAGAATAGTCAACAATGGTTAGAGGGATAATTCATCATTAGTTTTTCTTACGTTTCCTTTTGGCTTTATGTTTTGCAAAAGGGTGACGTTTTTCTTTTCTTATCCCTCTTGTTGTATCAGCTTTATTGTCAGAAAGCTTGTGTATCACAGGCGACATCTTTTCAGGTGAATCAGACGTAGGGGCGTCGTTCCTTTTATTATAATCACTTACTAATTGACCACAGGCAGCTTTTATTCTATTACCTCTTGATTCCCGAAGTTTTACTTCCAAGCCAGCCTCCTCTAGTCTAATCTTAAATGCAACCAATTGTTGCTTGTTAGGACGTTTGATTCTCTTACAGGCAGTTTCATTATATTGTAAAAGATTAATCAGTACATTTTTTCCTCTAAACCATTTACCAAGTTGTCTTACGTCTGAAGCCCTATCATTAATTCCAGGAGCGAGCAGATATGCAATGGTAATCTTTCTGTTATGTCGTTCAGAATAGGAAAGCGCAGCTTCGACAACACTATGAATGCTATTGGATTTCATGTGCGGCATAATCATGTTTCTAGTTGCTTGATCCGTTGCGTGAAGAGAGAGTGTAAACTGAATCTTTAAATGCTCCTCTCTCAGTCGCTTCAACTGTTCAACTGGTCCAACAGTCGATACATTTATGCCATCTGTAGGAAAATTAAGTCCATTGCGATCACGAAGTATATGAATACTTTTAATCAGATTATCATAATTAAAGAGAGGTTCTCCCATCCCCATAAAAACGATTCTGTTGACACGTTCTTTCAAAAGAACGATTTGCTGAACTATTTCAGCTGGTGAAAGATTGCGAATAAATCCATTTTTTCCTGATGCACAGAAAATACACCCCACCGGACAACCGACCATAGTGCTAACGCATACCGTATTGCCAGTCCTTCTTTTAATGCATACTGTTTCAATGCAGTAGCCATCTTGTAATTCAAAAGCATACTTTGTAGTATCTCCCCCTACATATATGTCTTTTATAGTCATAGTTTGATTTTTAGGACTTACGCCATTTTTATACAAGGTTTTGAATAAAGACTTAGCTCGTTCTTCTCCCATACATTTGGCTACTTCACCAAAAGTATAATTGTACGGATTGCCCTGAATCATTTCTAATGTAGGAGGGCCCATTTTCTCTTTATTTGCCATGATAATTCCTTTCCTCGCATTGTATTTAAGTAATATTTTACACAAGCCAACTTGTGTGGATTATAACTTGAAAACATCAAAAGGGTACACAAACCCCATTGTATATATTATACATCTTTTTTTTCTTTCTGTCAAGATAGAAATTGCATCCCAATAATGTGAATTATATCATTTTTCACTTATTGGGATGCATACTTACTTAGAATAAAAACTTGTTCTCTCTTAAAAATTATTATAAAATTGTAGTACCCTATCGAGCAAAAACGATATGTCGTAAGTTCAAGACCTGTTTTTTGAAAAAAGCGCCGAAATGCAGCTGTTAAATTCAAAGATTTTGTCCAACGACAAAAACACAAGATATAGTAACAAAAAAGCACAAGATACGCAATATCTTGTGCTTTTTGGCTGTTGTAGCTTTTTCGTACAACAAAGATGGCGGAGGAAGAGGGATTCGAACCCCCGTGGGCTTTCACCCAAACGGTTTTCAAGACCGCCTCGTTATGACCGCTTCGATATTCCTCCACTTTGTACAACGTTTGAAAGTATAGCAATTATCGCGTATTTTGTCAACCGCATTATTGAAATTGTCGCGCTGAAATCAGTCGTCGTATTCGGGGACGTAGCCCGAGACGTCTTTGATCACTTCGCCGGCGATAATAAGTCCCGCGACCGACGGAACGAAAGAAAGCGATCCCGGCGTCGAGCGACGACAAGGATTCACGTCGTCAGAGTCCGGCGCGGATTTTTGTTTCACCGCTTTTTCGGTGGAATACACGACTTTCACGTTTTTGAGAGCGCGTTTTTTGCACTCTTTTCGCATCACTTTTGCAAGGTGACACACGGACGTGTCGTACAAATCCGCAACCTTAAACGCGGTCGGATCCGTTTTGTTGCCCGCGCCCATCGACGAAATCACGGGAACGCCTGCCTCGTTTGCTTTTTCGATTATGGCGATTTTCCCCGCCACCGTATCAATTGCATCCACGACGTAGTCATAGTTTTTGAAGTCGAAAGAGCCTGCTGTTTCGGGCAGGAAAAACGTCTTGTAAGTCGCAACCTTGCAATCGGGATTTATCGCGTGCACGCGCTCCTTAAAAACGTCGACCTTATACTTCCCTATCGTATCGTGCGTTGCGATTATCTGACGGTTAAGATTGGTAAGGCACACGGTATCGTTGTCGATGAGATCGAGCGCGCCGATTCCCGTCCTTGCAAGCGCTTCCACGACGTATCCGCCGACGCCGCCGACACCGAAAACCGCAACCCTTGCCGCGGCAAGTTTCTGCATTGCGTCATGCCCTAAAATCAGTTCCGACCTTGAAAACGAATTTGCCATAATATCTCCTGTTTTTTATATTTTACACTGTTATCTTTCCTAAATCAAGCGATTTTGCGCCCGCGCGCCGAATGCGGTATTCTTCAATTCGATTTTTCCCGTCATTCATTGACATATCGCCGTCGAAAATATATAATATAACCACAAATTTTATTTTTAAGAGGGGTTTTATGACAATTTTTCTCAATGATTTGCCTTCAAAAGAAAGCGTGATGGAAAATATGCAAAAGATGAACTCTTTCGGCAGCCGTCTGACGGGTACGAAAGGTCAGAACGCTTACACGGCGTGGCTGAAAGACGAAATCGCAAAAATGGGCTACGACGTGGTCAGTAAGCAATACACGTTCAAAAAATGGGAGGCGACGGATTGGTCGCTGACGGTCGACGGACAAAATATCGACGTTTCTTCCCCCTTCCCTTACAGCGGACTCACCGACGAAAAAGGCGTGACCGGCAAACTCGTTACCGTTTTCAACAACCCGTTGGATTTCCAGCGCGCAAGGGGCAAAATTGCGGTATGCCGCATCAAAAACCTTTCAAAAATCAGCAGTAAAATCGCATTCAATAAGCGCGCGTCCGTGCCCGAAAACCTTGAAATCGAAAAGAGTTACCGCGGCCCCGTCAGCACGTCTTTCGTCAAAACGCTGCTCTCGTTCTGGGCGGCGAAACTGTCGGGTATGAAAGGTATGATCTGCATCTGGGAAGATATGTCCGACGCAATGGTCGAAGGTCAGGTTCTCAACTTTATTTTGGGATATCTCGGCGTACCCATGCTTTGGGTGAACGAAACAAACGGCAAAAAAGTCCTTGCGGCGGCGAAAAACAAAAAATCCGCAACGTTGCGCCTTGTCGGCAATATCGACGAAAATGCAAAGACGGAATCTTTCCACGCAATCCTTAAAGGCACCGGCGACACGAACGAGGCAATCATCATAAACACCCACACCGACGGCTGCAACTTCTCGGAAGAAAACGGCGGAATCGGTATCCTGCCAATGATGAAATATTTCAAGGCGCACCCCACAAAACGCACGCTCATTTTCGTGTTCGTAACGGGACACTTCCGCCTGCCCGTCTTCCGCGAAGGTATTATGACGTCCAATCAGGCGACGGGAAGATGGCTTGCCGAAAACAAAAACCTTTGGAACGGCAAAACGTACAAAGCCGTTGCGGGCGTGTCTGTCGAACATCTGGGCTGTACGGAATGGAAAGACGTCAACGGCGTTTATACAAAAACCAACGATATCGATACCGAACTTGTTTACACCGGCAACAAAAACCTTGATAAGATTTATTACGAGGCGATAAAAGACAGGAAAAACGTCAGGACAACCACCCTTCGCGCGCACAACACGATGCACTTCGGCGAAGGACAGCCGCTGTCCAAAAAGCATATCCCCGAAATCGCGCTCGTTACCGCCCCCGATTATCTCTGCTCGGTCGATCCGACGGGCAACGAACATATGGATAAATTCAACCTTGACCTTATGTACGAGCAAATTCAGACGTTCATCAACTGCGTGAATCTCATCGACGGGAAAACCAGAAAAGAAATCGGCAAATCGCAAGGAATGTCGTTCGGTCTCGGAAAACTTAAATAACAAAAATACGACAAAATCCCCGAAGTTGTTTCGGGAATTTTTCATGCCTTTTTTCGATTAATTTTTCTTCGATACGACATCGCCGGTTTCGGGATTTATAAGCAAAGCCCAGTATCCGTTATCGCCTGCGATAAACGAAATATACCAGTAATACGGGCTGTCGGGCGCGCGTCTGTCCCGCACGAGTTTGACCATAATTTCGCGGTTGAAAATGCCGTCCGTCGTGTTTGCGCCGATTTCGTCTTTCAATGCGGTTTTTGCAATATCCAGCACTTTACAGTAATCAATTTTGCCGTTAAGTGCGTTTTTAAGCGGTATCTCGCTTTCGACCTTGTCGTATTTTATCACAATCGACTTTATCGTATCCTTGAAACTTTCGGCGTCGATAACCGCCGTGAAATTGTGCGTTACGACGTCGCGCTTAAGTTCGCCCTCGACGCTTCCGCCCTCGTAATTCAACACAAAGGTATACGTCTTGTTCTGCAAATTCGCTTTAAGCGGGATAAGCGTGATTTCCGTGAAGTTAATTACATCCGTCGCTTTCCCATCCGCAATAAAAAGTTTTTCCCTGACGCCGCTCGTTACGGCAACTTTGAAGTCTTCGTTCTCGCCGACGTAGCGATGTGTTTCGGCGTAACTGACGTTTTTTGAAATATCGACTTCGTTTTGCTTGGTTTTCTTTTTGCACGCCGAAAGCGAAAACACCGTGCCGAGCGTCAGGATAATCGTAAGAATCAATAAAAATGTTTTTTTCATAAATTGCACCTCGGTTTTTCTACTTATAAAAAATGCCGTATCGTTTGCGATTATGCAAAAAACATGAAAAAACCTTGCCGTTCAAGCAAGGTCGTAAGGTTATTTATTCTTCTTCCGAAAAATCGAGGCTGTTCATTGCGGACGAGATAATATCGGTGTCGAACCCTCTTGTCGCAAGGAAGCAATAGGCGCGCTCTTTAAGTCGCGTGCGTTTTTTCTTTTCCTTTTCGATATACTTTTGCGCCATGGAAATTGCTTTTTCGATTTCTTCCTCGTCCGAAAGTTTCGCGTATGCGACTTCCTGCGCGACGTTTTTATCAATACCTTTTATGGTGATAAGCTCGTAAATAATTTTTCTTCGCCCGGTTTTTTGCCCCTTGTACGAAACGTATGCTTCGGCGTAAGCGCGGTCGCCGAGATAATTGTAACTGAGCAATTTTTCGATGGTAACGTTTACGGCGTCGTCCGAAAACTTTTTGGTTTTCAGATTTTTCCGTACTTCGTTCTGCGATTTTATCCCGCGCGACAGGCTGTCGATTGCCGTCGTGAAAGCGATGTGTTCTTCGCCTTCCTTTGCGATGCGTTTAAGTTCCGCAAAGTCGATATTTTTCCCTTCGACAAGCCCGTATTCCTTGATCGTGGCTTTGAACGCGCGGCAGATTTCGCCGTCGCTTAAAACGACGTCGGCGCGTTTTTTGTCGTATGGAATATCCTTGATTTCGGCAATGTACGTCATAGACTAAAACGTATCGTTAAAAAGGCAAATCGCCGTTATTTATACTCTGGTCGCCGCTTTCGTTGTTTGTGAAAGTCATACCGTCGGAGTCCGAAAAGTCAAGCGGCTCTTCTTTTATCGTCGCGGGGGTTGCGGTGTCGTCCATCACGATTTCGACCGTACCTTTCTGTCCGTCGTCGTCCACCATTTTCATATCGTCGAAGGCGTCGTCGTCCGAGCGCATTTGTTCGACAGACGTGATTTCGGTGTTGAGTTTCGCCGCGGGCTGTTTTTCTTCCGCCGTGGACATTTCTCTTATGTCGATGGGCTTGAACGTCTGCATATCGCCGCACCAGTCGAAGTACACGTTGCCGGTTTCGCCATTACGGTTTTTAGCGACGAGCATTTTTACAAACTTATGATCGCCGTCGTCGTCGTAACTTGCGGCGAACTTGCTTTCTTCCGACTTCGGATTTTCGACCTTTTTGGGACGATGCAGGAACATTACCATATCGGCGTCCTGTTCAATTGCGCCCGATTCGCGAAGGTCGGAAAGTTGCGGCTCTTCCCCGCGCTGCTCGGTACCGCGCGACAACTGCGAAAGCACCAGAAACGGCACGCCGAGTTCTTTTGCATAAAGTTTCATCTGACGGCTCATCGTCGATACTTCCTGCTGGCGGTTTTCGGCCTTTGACTTCGTATCGAGGGTGATAAGTTGCAGGTAGTCGATGATGACGAGGTCGAGCCCCACCGTGTTTTTCATACGGCGGCATTTGCTGATGATATCGCCCGGGGTGTTGCCCGAGTTATCGTCGACGTAAATTTTACTGTTTGAAAGCGCCTCGTGCGCGTTGAACAGCCTTTGCGTTTCGTTGAAATTGAGCATACCGGGCTGTTTCTGCCGCTTGAACGAGATTTGCGAAACGGTCGTCAGCATACGCTGAACAAGTTGTACCGTCGGCATTTCAAAACTGAAAATCGCGACTTTTTTATTGTTGCGGATTGCGGCGTTGATTGCAACCGTAAGCGCAAACGCCGTTTTACCGACGGACGGACGCGCCGCAAGAATACACAATGCGCCGGGCTTCATGCTTTCGATTTTTCTGTCCAGTAACTTGAAACCCGTCTTTATGCCCTCGTCGACGTAATCGCCGCGCTGCATGGTGTTGATTCTATTGAGCGCTTCCGACGACGCTTCGACGATAGGTTCAAGCTTGCTTGCTTCCTTTTCTTCGGAAATTCTGAAAACGGTTTGTTCGGCAAAGTCCAACGCCTTGTTCGCGTCTTCCGCAGTGTAGGCGTTTTTGCTGATTTTGTTACCCGCCTCGATAATGCCCCTTAACAGGCTGTCGCGCTTCACGATTTCAAAATACTTGTCGGCGTTTGCGGTGCTGGGGATTCCGGTTGCGAGTTTTCCGATGTATTCCATACCGCCCGCCTCGGCGATTTTCCCGCTTGTCGCAAGTTTGTCCGCGACGGTCAAAGCGTCGACAGGCTCGTTATTCTGAATAAGATTGTAGATTGCAAGGAAGATTTGTTTGTGCTGCTGCAATGCAAAATCGTCCTCGCGAAGAAGCGTGGTGAAGTCGTTTGCGACGTTCGTGTCCATCATGATACTGCCGAGCATCGCCTGTTCCGCCTCGTAGTTTACGGGCATTTTCATAACTTTATCTGCCATATTTTTACCTCTTAAACGCTGATACGGTTAGTATGAGCGAAAATTAAGAATTGTTGCGTTTCGTATTTTTGTGCGACATTATTTCCTTTGTTACGACATAAACAAGGAAGACAAAAACCGCAGCGATAATCGCGATGCCATACCACATTGCGCCCTTGATTTTCATCACCGTGATTTCCGCGGTGTCGTTGCCGCCGTCGAAATTCCACACGTGCATGTAATTGCTGTCTTCCGTTTTCACGACTTTGTCGGCGTTGGACGTCGTCGATTCGTACGGCGTAACGAATGTATAGGACGTGTCGGCTTTTTCAAGTTTTAAGGCGATTTTCTCGGCGTTTATCTGCGACAGTCCGCCGCTTGTCAAAACTCCTGCAAACCACCAGGTGTTTGTGCTTATAAACTTCCCGGAAACCTTAATATCGCCAAATATCGTCTGTTTTACGACAAAAGCGTTTTCGTCCTTTTTCACGTCATTTGTGATAATGCCGTTTCCTATAAGGTCGTTTTGCAATGCCTGCACGCTGTCAAAATTTTTCCTTGCGGTAACGGTGTTCCCGTCTGCGCTTACGAAATAATCCTTGCGTATAAAGCCCTCTTTCAAGGCGTTCAGCGCTTCGTCGAGAGTAAGCCCCACATCCGTAGCATCCACCCCTTCTTCGGTGAGCGTAACTTTCACGATATGCGTGTAAGTGCCGTCGGAATTCTGGACGTAGGTAAAGTCGAGCGTGCCGCACGCGGTAAGCGCGAATGCGGCGACGACGACAAGAATTATGCTTAAAAAGATTTTACTTTTCTTCATTGTACAACGCTTTAAGGCTGTTGAGCGTATCCCTGAATTCACGCATAGCGACGTTGAAAGGTTGCTCGGTCGTAAGGTCGACGCCTGCGAGTTTCAAAATTTCGACGGGAGGCATACTTCCGCCTGCCGACAGGAATTTCTTGTAGTTGTAAAACGCTTTGTCGCCGTGTTTTAATATCGAATTTGCAATCGAAACGGCGGCGGTAATACCCGTTGCGTACTGATAAACGTAAAACGCCGTATAGAAGTGCGGGATACGCGCCCATTCGTAACGGATAAGGTCGTTGTGTCTGACGGCTTTGCCGTAGTATTTTTTGTTGAGGTCCATATAAATATCCGACAAACCTTCCGCCGAAAGCGGTTGATTCTGTTCGACAAGGTTATGCGCTTTGAGTTCGAACTCGGCAAACATTGTCTGACGGAACAACGTCGTGCGGAACATATCGAGATAATAGCTTAAAAGGAACTTCTTCGTGTCGACGTTGTCGGTGTTTGCAAGAAGGTATTTCAGCATAAGGACTTCGTTGACGGTCGATGCGATTTCGGCAACGAAAATTTCGTAATCGCTTTTTGCGAAAGGTTGCGCCTTGCAGCTGAAATAGGTATGCATTGCGTGTCCGAGTTCGTGCGCGATCGTGAAAACTTCGTGCGTGCTTTTCTGGTAATTGAGCAGGACGTAAGGATGGCAACCGAACGTGCCCATACTATACGCGCCGCTACGTTTGCCCTTGTTTTCAACGACGTCGATCCATCTTTCGTTGAACGCTCTGTCAAGGAGCGCGGCGTATTCGTCGCCGAAAGGTTTCAGGGCTTTTTTCACCATATCGCATGCCTTTTCGTAAGGAACGGCGATGTCCGCGCCCTTTACCATCGGGCAATGCAAATCCCACATATTAAGGGTTTCGACGCCGAGAACCTGCTTTCTGAAAGCGATGTACTGGTGCATATAGCGGCAGTTGTTATCGACGGCTTTGATAAGGTTTTCGTAAGCCTTTACGTCGACGTCCGTCCCGGAAAGCGCGCCTTCAAGCGACGATGAAAATCCGCGCACTTTTCTGAAAAACCAGTCTTTTTTGACGCTGCCAGCATACAGGGACGTGATTGTGTTGATATGGTTTTTATATGCGTTGAACATGCTTTCAAAAGCCTGTTGTCTGACGCTTTGGTCGGGATTTTGCAGTAACACGCCGTACATGCCGTGCGACATTTCGACTTCTTTGCCGTCGACGGTCACGGGGTCGAACTTAATATCCGCGCTGTCAAGCATCTGGAAACTGTCCTGGAAGTTGCCCGAAAAGTTTCCGACTTCCGCAAGCAACGTTTCTTCCTTTTCGGACAAGACGTGTTTTTTGTCTTTCGCAAGGCGTTCAAAACGATAACTGTAATCCGAAAACTCGGGCTTTTTGGAAAGCGCAAGAAGTTCTTCTTCCGAGCGTTCGCAAATTTCCGGCTCCGCAAAAGCGGTAACGGTGCCGAAAGTTACTGCCAGCATTTCGGCTTTTGCGTTCATTTCCTGATATTTTTTTACCCTGAGATCCTGATGATTGCTCATCGACGAATAACAATAAACCTTGATAAGGTCAATCGCGATTTCGTCCTGCTTTTTCAGAAATTCCAAAAGGACGTCGTCGTTTCCGAGTTTTCCTTTGTATTCCTGCAAAGACGGTGCTTTTTTTGAAAGTTCGTTATATTTTTCTTCCCACGCCTCGTCGCCGTTGACAAGGTCGCAAAGATTCCATTTGTATTTGTCTTTTACCGATTTTCTTTCGGGTATTTTTGCCATAAAGCCCTCCAAATTGAAAAATTATAATAAGTATATACTTATCCGCCGCGAAAATCAAAGATATTCGTCGTCAAAAAACAAAACCACAACCTGTTGCGGTAGGTCGTTTTTCAAGCGGCAAATAAATTAAAAATCGCAAAGCTGGTCGCTTAAAAACTTGGGTTCCGACGTAAGATTGACCTTAATCTTTCTCAACGCGTCCTCATCGCTTTTAAGGAGCATTCTCGTGCTGTGCATTTCGCAACCGGCAAGGTCGTTTATGCAATCGACGCACATAGCCGCCGCCTCGTTGGTTGCGGCGCAGATCGACAGCGCGACAAGCACTTCGTTGAGCGTGAGTTTGTAGTTTTTCTCATGCAAAAACTGCTGTTTCAGATCCATAATGGGTTTGACGATTTGCGGCGCGATAAGTTTCAAACGGTCGGGAAGTTTCGCAAGCGATTTCAAAGCGTTGAGAATGGTCGACGCGGGCGCTGACATAAGTTTCGTATCTCTGCCCGTAACTATCGTGCCGTCTTTGAGTTCGATCGCGCAGGCGGGTTCGCCGGACGCGGTTTCCTTATCGAGCGCGGGTTGCACGACCGCCCTGTTCGCGGGTTTGATGCCGAGTTCGCCCATTAAAAGTTCGATACGTTTTACGGTCGCAAGGTCGACTCTGCCGTTTTTATTGTCGCAGCAACTCTTGTAATAGCGGCGGATGACTTCCTGTTTCGACGCTTCCTGACACGCTTCGTCGTCGAAAATGCAGTAGCCCGCCATATTTACGCCCATATCCGTGGGGGATTTGTAGTCGAGTTCGTTTGCCGAAAGTTTTGACAAAATGGAACGCACGACGGGAAACACTTCAATATCCCTGTTGTAGTTTACGGTTTGCACGCCGTACGCCTGCAAGTGGAAGTAGTCGATCATATTCACGTCTTTGATGTCGGCGGTCGCCGCCTCGTACGCGATATTCACGGGGTGTTTCAAAGGAAGATTCCAGATGGGGAAGGTTTCAAACTTCGCATAGCCCGCCTTCACGCCGCGTTTGTATTCGTGATAAAGTTGACCAAGACACGTCGCAAGTTTTCCGCTGTTGGGGCCCGGGGCGTTTACGACAACCAAAGGACGCGTCGTTTCGATGTAAGGATTTTTGCCGTAGCCTTCGTCGGACACAATCGTATCGACGTCGGTGGGATAACCTTTCGTGAGCCCGTGCATATAAACCTTAATGCCGCGCGCTTCCAGCTTGTTTTTGTACGCAATCGCCGACGGCTGATCCTCAAACTTTGTGATAACGATGCTGTTGACCTTGATTTTCATTGAAGTCATCGCGTCGATAAGCCGCAAAATTTCCGCGCCGTAAGTGATGCCGTAGTCCGCGCGGATTTTATTTCTTTCGATATCCGACGCGCTGATGCAAAAGATAATTTCACATTTGTCTTTGAGTTTCTGCAAAAGTTTGATTTTTGCGTTTTCGTCAAACCCGGGAAGCACCCTTGACGCATGCAAGTCGTCAAAGAGTTTTCCGCCGAATTCAAGATAAAGTTTTCCGCCGAAGTTGTCGATGCGTTCCAGAATATGCTTGGACTGAATCTGCATATACTTTTCGCTGTCAAAGCCGATTTTCATAAGTAGTACCTCTTTTTATACGTTGAGCGGTCTGAAATAATCGACAACGTGCTTGTCGGCAGTTATTTTTCCCGCAAATTTTTGAAGTTGTTTGCCGCGCGTGGTGCGCCCGTCGAGTTTCACGTCTTCGGTCGAAAACCCGAATACGTTTTCGCCGTCGAACACCGCGATGTCGTAAGGCTCCTTGACGTACGCCGCAAGCGCGACTTTGATACCTGTGGGCATATCGATAAGTTTCACGCCCTTTCTGTAACGTTTGGATAAGTCGAAAGTGAACGCAAACACTCGTTTTGCAAAGCCCGTTTCGCTGACAACGAGGATTTCGCCTTCGTCGTTGATAAGCCCCGCAAAAGCCACGCTGTCGCCACTGTCGAGTTGTATGCTCTTTACGCCGCCCGCGTTTCTGCCCTGCACTGGGATTTCCTGCGTTTCGTACGCAAGACACATTCCGTTTTCGGTTGCAGTGAACACGTTGAGCCCATCTTTCACGACCTCGACCGACACGACTTCGTCGCCGTCTGTGAGATTTATCGCCTTGTACGCCGATTTCGAAACGTTAAGTTCGTCAAAAGACGTGCGTTTGACCATGCCTTGTTTCGTGAAAATCAACGCCTCGCCGATGGGGAAGTTTTCCGCCGTGAAAATCTGTACGGCGTATTCTTTCGCAAGCGCGTCCTTGTTAAGTTCCGCAAGGCTTATGCCCTTCTCGCGGTATTTCTTTTCGGGCAGGTCGTCGATTTCGATTTTGAAGATATTACCGAGGTTTGAAAACGCGATGAGTTTCAAACGATTGTTGACGAATTCCGCCTTTCTGACGGTCGTGTTTTTGTCGACGTCCGCCGCCCTTCTTGCCGCCTGCTGGAAGCCGCGAGTGCCGACGAATTTCAGCGTGCCGGAGTCGGTCAGTACCACGACGCCTTCCTTATAAGCGGTTTCGTCGGATTTGAACGGGATTTCCTTTTTCGATTCCTTTTCGCCGATGATTTCGCTTTTTCTTGGGGATTTGAAACGCTTTTTGACGTCCAGAAGGTCGGATTTTATCTTGTTGTTTTGCAATCTCTTGCTGTTAAGAATCGCGGTAAGTTCCTCGATTGTCTTTTTAAGTTCCGCAAGTTCGGCTTTGAGCGCGTCTTCTTCAAGCCCCGTCAGGCGACGAAGTTTCATTTCAAGGATTGCCTGTGCCTGTCTTTCGGTGAGTCCGAATCTCTGACGCATTCTCTCCGACGCAATCGCCGCCGATTTCGACGTCTTGATGATTTTGATGATTTCGTCGATATTGTTGATTGCGATGAGCAGTCCTTCCACGATTTCCGCGCGGATTTTCGCCTGTTTCAGGTCAAAATTGCAGCGTTTTATAAGCACGTCGCGCTGGAAGTTGACGTAATGCACCAGCATTTCTACAAGTCCGAGTTGTTTGGGCTTGCCTTCCGCGATCGCCACCATATTGATATTGAAGTTTGTTTCAAGTTTGGTATGTGCAAGAAGATAATTTACGATTTTCTGCGCGTCGGCGTCCTTACGCACCTTAATTACGGCGCGCATACCGTTTCTGTCGGACTCGTCCACGATGTCCGAAATACCGCCGAGTATGTCTTTTTTCGCTTCGCGAAGTTGCAGTATTTTTTGCAGCAGGTCGGCTTTTTCAACCTGATACGGCAGTTCCGAAATAACGATGTTTTTCTTTTCGTATTCGCCGTCCTCGATGTGGATTCTCGCGCGCAGAGTGATTTTGCCCTTGCCCGTCGAGTACGCCTGCACAAGGTCGTCCCCCGCGATAATTATGCCGCCAGTCGAAAAGTCGGGGCCGGGGACGATTTTCATAAGTTCGTCAAGTTTGATTTTGGGATTATCGATAACCGCAACCGCGCCGTCGATGATTTCGCCGATATTGTGAGTCGGGATATTCGTCGAAAAACCGACCGCTATGCCGTTTGCGCCGTTCACGAGAAGGTTTGGGAATCGGCACGGCAAAAGCACCGGCTCTTTCATCGTATCGTCGAAGTTCCATTGCCATGGTACGGTATCCTTTTCCAGGTCTTTCAGGATTTCCATCGCAAGGGGATTCAGGCGGGCTTCGGTGTAACGCATTGCCGCCGCGCCGTCGCCGTCGATACTGCCGAAGTTGCCGTGGCCGTCGATCAGCACTTCTCTCATATTGAAAGGTTGCGCCATTCTGACCATTGCGTCGTAAACGGACGTGTCGCCGTGGGGGTGGAATTTGCCCAGACATTCGCCGACGATACGCGCCGACTTCTTATGCGGTTTGTCCGGGGTGTTTCCAAGTTCGTACATAGCGTAAAGGATACGGCGTTGCACGGGTTTAAGACCGTCTTCGACGCGCGGAATGGCGCGGTCAAGGATAACGTATTCGCTGTACGGCATCATCGAAGTGTGCATGACTTCTTCGACGGACATTTCGAAAAGTTGCGACTTGTTTTCAATTTCCGTTTGTTTCTTTGCCATTATCCGTTCACCACCTTATCGAAGTAATCTTCACGGTTGAAGTTTGCGTGTTCGTTGATATATTCTTTTCTCGGCTCGGACTTGTCGCCCATAAGCGTCGAAATGCTCTTTTCCGCTTCCGTAGCGTCCTCGATGGTAACGCGCGTAAGACTTCTGTTGTAAGGATTCATCGTCGTTTCCCACAGTTGTTCGGGGTTCATTTCGCCAAGTCCCTTGAAACGTTGCAAGGTATAATTCCTGCCGAAGTTCTGACGTTTCGTTTCAAGTTCTTCGTCGTTATAGCAGTATTCGACCTCGTCTTTCTTTTGCAGTTTGTAAAGGGGCGGCATACCGATGTAAACATGGCCGTCGGTGATAAGTCGCCGCATATATCTGAAAAAGAACGTGAGAAGAATCGCCCTGATGTGTCCGCCGTCCTGGTCGGCATCGGCAAGGATAATTATCTTGTGATATTTAAGGTCATCGATGTTGAAATCGTCGCCGAGCCCCGTGCCCAATGCGCTTATAAGCGTCCTGAATTCCTCGTTTTCAAGGATTTTGTCGATTGACGATTTTTCGACGTTCAACGGCTTTCCGCGAAGGGGTAAAATCGCCTGCGTCGTGCGGTCGCGACCTTGCTTTGCGCTGCCTCCTGCGGAATCGCCCTCGACGATAAACAATTCGTTGAATTCGGGCTTTTTCCCAGTGCAGGACGCAAGTTTTCCGACAAGGTTTGCGTTGTTTATGCTCTTTTGCTGACGGCTCAGTTCTTTCGCGCGGCGTACGTTATCGCGCGTGCGAGCCGCACCCATTGCCTTTTCCACAATCTTTTCGGCAATCGACTTTGACGATTTAAGATTCAGAAATTCGTCAAGTTTCTGCGACACGAGTTGTTCCACAAGCGGCTTAACCTCGGGATTGCCGAGTTTGGTTTTCGTCTGCCCTTCGAACTGCACGTTTTTGAGCCTTACGGAAATTACCGCCGTCATGCCTTCGCGATAGTCCTCGCCGATAAGCGCGGAAAGTTTTTTGTCCTTGATAAGGTTGTTTTTTTGTGCATACGCGTTGAAGACTTTCGTGCAAGCCGACTTGAACCCTATCTCGTGCGTGCCGCCGTCGGGAGTCGGGATATTGTTGACGAAAGAAAAAATGTTTTCGGTATATCCCGTCGTATGCTGCATCGCGACGTCAACCTGTACGCCGTCCTGTTCCGCCGTGATATGAATGGGTTTTGCATAAATCGCGTCCTTTTCGGCGTTGATATACGACACGAAGTCCGAAAGTCCGCCTTCGTAATGATAAACGCTTTGTTTTCCGGTGCCGCCTTCGTTTTCGGGACGGTTGTCGTTCAGGATAAGCGTAATCGACTTGTTCAGAAAAGCGATTTCGCGAAGACGCGTCGCAATGATTTGATAATTGAATTTTTCGTTTTTGAAAACGCGCGTATCCGGCTTGAACGTAACCTGCGTGCCCGTCTTTTTGGTTTTCCCGACAAGTTTCAGACTGCCGACGGGAACGCCCGACTTGATTTTTCCGTTGACTTCGGGCGAATGGAAGTCCTGACGATATTCGTTGCCGTCTTTAAAAACCTCGACGGTGAGCCACTCGGACAGTGCGTTCGTGACGCTAGCGCCGACGCCGTGCAGACCGCCCGAATACGCGTACGAGTCGTTATTGAATTTGCCGCCCGCGTGCAACTGTGTGAAAACGACTTCCACGCCGCTGACTTTCAGTTTCGGATGAATATCCACGGGGATACCGCGGCCGTTGTCGGCAACGCGCGCGACGTTGTCGCCCATAAGAGTGATTTCGACGGTGTTGCCGTATCCGTTTGCGACTTCGTCGATACTGTTGTCGATAATTTCCCAAAGGATATGATGAAGCCCGTGGTTGCCCGTGCCGCCGATATACATACCGGGGCGAAGTCTTACCGCTTCAAGACCTTCCAGAATTTCGATTTTTTCTGCGCTGTAATTAGATGACATTATTTTCCTCTCACAAAATCGTTAAAAGTTTCAAAATTAAACTACCAAATTAGTTTAACATATTTTTATAAATAAAAAAAGTAAATTGTGGTCGGTTTTTGAAAAAAACCACAAAATATTGTGCGTCCCTTTGGCGCATATCATCGTCCCTTTGACATTATTATCAAAATGCAAGCGAATAAACACCTTAGTTTTGGCGACAGCCAAAATATAACTGCGCCGCAATCCGTACCGCGGCAGCGCAAAAAAAAACACGCCTGAAAGCGTGTTTTTGAAAGTCTTTTCGTTTTGCCGTGTTATTTGCCGACGAATCCGTTGATGGCGTCAAGCATATCCTTGTAAACTTCCTTGTTGTTAAGTTCGTTCAGGATTTCGTGACGGCAATCTTTGTAAATTTTGATGCTGACGTTTTTCACGCCAAGCCTCTTGTACATTTCGGCAAGTTTTTTGACGTTCGACGCGTTCTTTCCGCCGACGGGATCCTTTTCGCCGCTGAAAATCGCAATGGGACGATCCTTATTGACTTTTGCAAGGTTTTCCTTTTTGTAAACTTCCGAAAGCCCGTTCATAAAGCATTTATAGAAGTTGTTGGACATGACGTATCCGCATTGTTCGTCGTAGCAGTACTTTTTGACCTGATCGACGTCACGCGAAAGCCAGGCAAAGTTGTGTCCTTCTTTTTTGAAAGGTTTGTTGAAACTGCCGAAAGCGACTTTGTCCATAAATTTGCCTTTCGCCTGTTCGCCTTTCATCTTTGTGATGGTGTTTGAGAAAAACTTGCCCGCGCCCACCACGACGCCGGGTTGACGCGCGCTGCCCGACAAAATAACGCCGACCGCATCGCTGTCGTTTTCCAGATAGCGTTGTCCGATGAAACTGCCGTAGCTGTGTCCGAGAAATACCACGGGGAGCGCGTATTTTTCGGAAAGGTATTTCGTGATAAAAAGTTCGTCCTTGACGGAGTCGCCGTAAATATCGCCCGCATGATATCCGATGTCGTTTTTCTTTTCGGTGTTGCCGTGGGCGCGGTGGTCGTCCGCAAAAACAATATATCCGTTCGCATTCAGAAACTTTGCAAAGTCGTCGTAACGGCGCGCGTGTTCCGCCATACCGTGTACGATCTGCACGACTCCCTTGGGCATTTTCACGTCGTCCCAGACGTATGCCTGCAAAATCGTGTTGTCGAAAGATGTAAATTTAACGTATTTCATAATTCACCTCATAACGTATCATATTTTCAAGTCATATTTAATTATAACAACATAACGCGATACTTTGCAAGTCATTTTTGAATTTTGAGGTATTTTTTGCAAGCCTTAGGATATATTTTACTATGGACGCTATGAAAAACAAGACAATCGTGCTTACGGGCGGCGGCAGCGGCGGACACGTGATTCCCATTCTTGCGCTACTGCCCGAAATCAAAGAAAACTTTGACAAAATATATTTCGTCGGCGGCAGCGGTATCGAAAAAACGCTTGTGAAAGACGCGGGCGTTTTCTATCACGAAATACACACCGTAGGGCTTGACCGCACGCACGTTTTCAAAAACCTGAAAATCCCTTTCGTGCTGTTCAAGGCGGTCAGAGAACAAAAAATGTTTTTAAGAGAAATCCACCCCGACGTCGTGTTTTCAAAAGGCGGTTTTATATCCCTGCCTACGGTGATTGCGGCACGAAAACTCAAAATCCCGTGCGTCGCCCACGAAAGCGATCTTTCGCTTGGCCTTGCAAACAGAATCGCCGGGAAAAAAGGCGCGACGATTTTGACGGGTTTTGACAAAACAGCGACTTTATCCGACGATTTTATATACGTAGGCTTTCCTTTACGCAAAGAAGTAGAATTCGGAAACGCAAGCGCGGCAGTGAAAAAATACGGGCTTGACAAGTCCAAAAAAACTCTTCTCGTCATCGGCGGAAGTATGGGCGCAAAGAAGTTGAACGACGTTCTTGCGCAGTCTCTTGACGTACTGTTGAAAGACTACGAAATCGTGCACATCACGGGAAAAGGCAAAAACGAAATTCCCGAAAAACAAGGCTATCACCCCGTGGAATTCACAAACGATATCGGCGATTTATTCGCCGCCGCAGACCTTGTCGTATCCCGTGCCGGCGCGGGCGCGATATGCGAACTGACTTATCTCAAAAAGCCGCTGCTCCTTATCCCGCTTTCAAAATCGGCTTCGCGCGGGGATCAGCTTGACAACGCCGAATACGCAAGAAATTTCGGCGCGCGCGTTCTTTACGAAGAAAACCTTTCGGAAGAATCTTTCATAAACGAAATATATCGCACAACCGTGCCGACTCGCCCCGTATCTTGCGCGGGAAATAGGACAATTGCACGAATTCTGACTTCTTTTGCGAAAGGCGGGAAATAACGTTTTTCGGGTGCTACACTTTCACCTGAGGTGAAATATGAAAAACGTAAAACTTTACAAATGGCTTACGGTAACGCTTATGCTTGCGATAAGCGTATTTTGTCTTTTATATCTTGAAAAAATCCAGAAATCCACCGCCCCCGCCGTCGCGGAAACCAAAACCGAACACACGGCGGAAACGGACAAGCCCGAACGTCCCGTGTTTTACAACACTCTTCCTAAAAGCGCGTATTCGTACAACGGGCAACAATTTCAGAATATCGGCGGCGACGATGACGATATCCTTAAAAACGTACATACTTTCGGCAAAACCGCATACGTCTTTTTCGACACTTCGTCAAACGGATACGACGTAAAAACCGCCGCGCCGTCGGTCGCGTGCGCCCTTGTCGACGAAAATCTTACCCTTAAAAAAACCGTAACATTGTCGGGCGACGGTGCGGAATATTATCTTTCGTCCAAAATCACGGGCGACAGGTTTTTCGTCCTTACGAAATCCGACTCGTACGTTGCGTTGTACAAAATGAATTTCGACCTTGTCGTAATCAACAGAACGGCTTTTGAAAAGGAAGTCGACGGCACGCTGCACCTTCAAACAAACGGAAAACTCCTTTCGATAACGACAAGCGATTCTTCCTTGTCCGTACGGGTTATCGGCAGCGACGGAGTGATTGAAAAATCGTCGTCGATATATCTTTCGTCCCCGAAAATCGCCCTGTGTTACGAAAAGGACGAAACGGTCAATATGTTCGTGAACCTTGAAAAAAGTTATGCTGAGGTTAGGTATTCGGACTTTTACGGTTTCCTGTCGTCCGACGAAACGGTGGGAAAAACAATCGATGAAATTTTGCCTTTCAACGGCGGATTTGCGGGAATTTACCTTGAAAACGGCGAAAAGTTTTTGTTCACCGCAGACGAAAACGCCGTCGTGTCTTTTGAAAAAAAACTCCCGCCCGCAGGAATTACGAAAATTCTCAAAAACGGCGAAAACCTCATGCTCGTGTCGTCGCAAAACGGAAAAACTACGCTCTCGCTTTTTTGCACGCACCTTGACGAAGTGATAACGCGCACGTACGATTCAGAAACGACGCTTGTGCCGTATTTTGACGAATCCGGGAGAATCGCGCTCTTTGACGGCGAACACGTTACGTTGTATTCGTACGACGCCGTAAGCATTGAAAAAATCGAAAAATATCCCACATCTGCGGCTTGCGTAAAGGTTTTTGAAAGCGGCATTGTCGCATTTTCGGCAAACAAAAAAGACGGCGCTTTCAACAAGAACTACGGCAAAAGCGACGTCTTTATAACGGTTCTTAAAAAGAATACTACAAAATAGTTTTTATATGTTTTTTGAAGTCGTCGCCGAATCGCGCAAGCGAAAAATCGGCGGCGGCGATAGCATATCCCAACTTGTTTCCGATGTCGTAATGCGCCCCTTCGAAAGTATAAGCGACCGCGCCTTCCGTCTTTGCAATGGTCGAGACCGCTTCGGGAAGAACAAGTTCCGTCCCGCGCATCGGCGTTTGTTCCAGCGCGCCGAAAATCCCGTTTGACAGCACGAAACGTCCAAGGCTCACGAGATTTGACGGAAGATTGTTTATGTCGGGTTTTTCGATAAGGTTCTTAAACTCGGTAAAACGTCCGTGCGATTCGCCCTTTTCGATTGCGCCGTACAGCACCGCAAGTTCGTTTTCGACTTCCTGCACGCCGACAACTGTTTTGCCCGTTTTGTCGTACGCGTCGATAAGTTGTTTTATGCACGGCACGTCGTTCACGACGACGTCGTCGCCGAAAAGCACCGCAAAAGGTTCGTCCCCGACAAAGTCTTTCGTAAGCAATATTGCCCCGCCCGTCCCGTTCAGGGTTTCCTGCGTGATAAAGGTGATTTTAATTTTTTTAAGAAGTGCTTTAAGTTCCGGCGTGTCGTTTAAGGTCGGCGTAAAGTATCTTTCGATTGCCTCCTTGCCGCGGCTGACTATTATCGCGACTTCTTCGATGCCGCTTTCGGCGCATTCTTCGACAATGTAATGGATTGCGGGTTTATCGACAAGTACAAGCATCTCTTTCGGGACGCTTTTCGTAATCGGCATAAACCTGGTGCCGCGCCCCGCTGCCGGGATAACGGCTTTTCTGACCTTTCGTGTTTGCATAAGACACCTCTTATTTATTGCAATTTATCAAAACAACGCTTTGATATGACAGTAATCGGCGGATTAAGCCCTGATTCCGCAATATCAAACGACTGCGGCATATCTCGTTTTTCACCGTCGACACAGAACGTCGCGCCGCCCTCTATCGTGATATTTGCATTGTTTATTTTCAAAAACTTAATCCGCTTTGACGAATACTCCTTTGAAAATCCGACGAAAAACGCCCTGAAATACGGGAAGAAAAGTTCGATAAGTCCAAGGAGTTTATCGTGCTTCGGCGCGGCGATCGTCAAAAGGTAAATCCCGCCCGTTTTTTTGTAAGCGCGGTTGAATTTAAGGTTAAAACATTGCTTTGACTTAATCGCCATAATAAGCGAATATTCGCCCTTTTGCGTTTTCCCGTCGGCGCAAATTTTTGCGGGGATTCTGTAAACTTTCAGTTCCTTGAAAACGCCCAGGATATACGCAAGCGCTTTTATTTTCCTTTTCAGTTTGTTATCGACGTTGTAGCCGAGCGGCGTGAACGTGCCCGTCGCAAGGACGTAAGTAAAATATTTTTCGTCGGCATGTCCCAACGACCTGATTTCAAAATGTCCGTCGGCGTTTTTCGAGCATTCGTTAAGCGTGCCCGACGGAACGTAAACAATTTTCGTTTCCTTGTCGGCGTACATATTCACGACGGAGTTGAGCGTGCCGTCGCCGCCGAATACAGCGATAACGTCGCACGGCACGTACGAAAACCCTTCGCCCTCGGTGATATGAAACACGCGTACGTCGTACGTTTTCAGCATCGTTTTTTTGAGTTTATCGACGTTTGCGCGTTTTCCGCGCCCGCTTTTGTCGTTGACAACGATGACTGCAAATTTCTTTTTTTCGTTATCCATAAAATTCTTTTCCGTTATATTTTATCATACCGAAAACGGGGTGTCAACAGCGCACGTTCAACATATAATATAATGCTTTACCCGGGCTTTTGTGTTGACTCCGATAGCCTGATAATAGTATAATTTAATCTGAGGTAAAATATGAAAATAATAATCGTTGAAAACTCAGAAGAATTCGGCAAGGCCGCGTTCAACGAAGTTTACAAAGTCGTCAAAAACAACCCGTCCGCAACGCTCGGGCTCGCAACGGGCTCGACTCCGCTGCCGCTTTACGCGGAAATGGTAAAAGACCATCGTGATCGCGGCACGTCTTATAAGGACGTCAGGACTTTCAACCTTGACGAATACGTCGGTCTTCCCGCGTCGCACAAGGAAAGCTACGTAAACTTCATGACGCGCAACCTGTTTTCAAAAATCGACGTCGATATGAGAAACGTCAATATCCCCTGTGGCACGGCGGAAAACGTCGACGAAGAATGTGCAAGGTATTCCGCCCTTTTGAAAAACGCCGTCGTCGATATTCAGGTTCTGGGCATCGGCGGCAACGGACACATCGCTTTTAACGAGCCGGGCACGCCTTTCGACAGCGTCACCCACCGCGTATGGCTCACCGAAAAAACCATAAGCGACAATTCCCGCTTTTTCGACAGTATCGACGAGGTCCCGAAAAGCGCGATCACGATGGGCATCGGCGAGATAATGCGCGCAAAAAAAATCCTTATGCTCGCAAGCGGCAAAAACAAAGCGGACGCCGTTTTCAGAATGATTTCGGGGAAAGTTGACGAAAGTTGTCCCGCTTCCGTATTGCAGCTGCACCCGTCGGTCACGGTGATTCTTGACAAAGAAGCCGCAAGTAAACTGTAATTCCCCTTACTACCTTATAATAAAAGAGCACGCTTTTTACGGCGTGCTTTTTAATGTCGCAATTAAAGATTTATACGTTGAGTTTCAGGAAGTAATCGGTGAGTTTTTCGGGCGTGTCCGAAAAACCCGCGTCGCTCCAATACTCGATGATAAGAATGAAACTTTCGATAACGCTTCTGACTTTCAGTTTTTCGGGCAATCCTTTCAGGTCGACGAAACCGTTGACGACGCACGCGGTAGCAAACTCCCTGACGCCTTCCCGCATATAGTCAAGGAAAATCGCCTTGCTTTGCGAAAGCAAAATTGCGTGTATTAGGCGGCTTTCGTCCTTTATGTGATAAAAAATGTGCGTTATGAAATGCTTGTAATCAAAAATCGACGAGCGGGAAAAGTCGTGGCTTTTTTCCTCTTTCAGTACGTGCGAAAACACGTGCGAAAATATCGTCGTGCAGACCGATTTCAATAAATCTTCTTTCGTTTTGTAGTGCGCGTAAAAGGTACTTCTTGCGACGCCGCTTTTGTCCAGCACGTCCTGAATCCTCACGTCGTTGTAGTCTTTAAGGAGCAAAACTTCCGAAAAGGCGTTGTAGATTTTCTCATTTGTATCTTCGATTTTTTTATTCATAGTGTTCTCCTTTTATTATTTTATCATACGACGTGTTCGGTTGTCAATACTGTTTGTTCGGCAAATTTCGACATATCAAACATTGCGTTCGGTAAAGTATAGTTATTATTAAATTATCCGAACAAAACTAAAGATATTGTTTGACAAACTATTGTTTTTTTTGCATAATTTTATCGATATGAACAGAAAGAACGAAAAGACGCTTTCCGTAAGCGAACAATACAACGTCGCCAAAGCAAAAAAAATCGCGATTATATTTATACTTCTCGCGCTTGTTTTTTTGTTTTTCGTCGTGAGCGTTTTCGTCGGCAGCGGCACTCTTTCGTTCAAAGAAGTTTTTCTTGCAATATTCAACAAAGGCAGCGAAACGGCGCGGCTTATCGTCCGTCGCATAAGATTTCCGCGCGTCATCGCCGCGCTTATTGCGGGCGGCGGTCTTGCGGTGTCGGGGCTTGTCATGCAGACGGTTTTGAAAAACCCGCTTGCCCCCCCCACGCCGCTCGGCGTGAGCAACGCCGCCGTTTTCGGGGCGAACTTTGCAATCATCGTCGTCGGGGCGGGCGCGTTCCACTCTACGCACGGCTCGTGGCTTTCGATAAGCAATCCTTATCTCGTTTCGACTTTCTCGTTTTTGTCGGCGATTATCGCTGCCGGCTCGATTCTTCTTCTTGCGCGGCTTAAAAATCTGAACGCCTCGGCGATAGTGCTTGCGGGCGTTGCGGTATCCGCGATTTTTCAGGCAGGCACGACGCTCATTCAATATTTTGCAAGCGACACGCAGGTTGCTTCCGCCGTGTACTGGACTTTCGGCGATCTTGGGCGCGCGTCCTACAAAACCGACCTTATTATGTTTATCGTCGTTGCGGTTTCGACGTTGTTCTTCTTTTTGAAGCGTTGGGATTTTTCGGCGATGTCGGGCGGGCTTGCGTATGCGAAAACCCTTGGCGTGAACACTCGGTTTATGACGATTATGTCGCTGTTGCTTGCGTCGCTCATCACGTCGGTTACCGTATCGTTTCTGGGCATAATCGGGTTTGTCGGGCTTACCGCGCCGCAGTTTATGAAACGCATCGTCGGCGACGATTACAGATATCTTTTGCCGTCGTCGTTCCTTGCGGGCGCGCTGCTTCTGTTAATATCCGATATTCTGGGACGACTTCCGATTTTCGGCACGTCGGTCCCCGTCGGCGTAATAACGTCGCTTATCGGCGGCCCCGTATTTCTGGCAATACTTTTAAGGAGGAAGAAGAATGAATCTGAAAATATCTGATTTATCGTTCAAATATTCCTCCGGAAAACAAGTCCTGGACGGCGTGAATTTTCAGGCGGAATCGGGGAAATGCACTTTCCTTCTCGGCGCAAACGGAGCGGGAAAGACAACTTTGTTTTCAAATATTCTGGGGTTATTGACTCCGACTTTCGGCAAAATCACCCTTGACGACGCGGATTTATCGTCGCTTAAACCGCGCGAAAAAGCAAAACTTCTGGGATACGTCCCGCAAAACGTTTTCTTCCCGTCGGGGAACGCGTTCGACGCGGTGCTTCTCGGGCGACGTCCTTACATCAGATGGGGCGTTACCGAAAACGATTTGTCCGTTGTGGAAAAACTTTTCAAAGACCTTTCCGTGGAAGACTTCGCAATGCGGAACGTCGAGAGCCTTTCGGGCGGCGAAAAACAAAAAATCGCCATCGCCCGCGCCCTTGCACAAGAACCGCAGGTTTTGCTTTTTGACGAACTTACAAGCAATCTTGACGTGAAAAATCAGGCGGACGTTTTGTCTTTCATCAAAAAACTGACCGTGGACAAAAACGTAATTACCGTCGCGATCGTGCACGACCTGTCGCTTGCACTAAGATTTGCGGACGATATCGCGTTTATGAAGGACGGAAAAATCCTGCGCCAATGCCCGTCATGCGACGTAACCGCACAAGACTTTAAGGACACTTTCGACGTGAATGCCGACGTCGTTGAAATAAACGGCAAAAAAACGATTATATACGAGAACTGAAATGAAAAAATCTGCTTTGATTCTTTTGATGATTATCGTTACTCTGTCGTCGCTTTTCGCTTTTTCGGCTTGTGATAAAGACAAAGACACCGCAAACGGCAAAACCGTAACCGACCTTCTTGGACGCGAAGTTACCGTGCCCGAAAAAATCAACCGCGTCGTATGCATCGGCGCAGGCTCTCTTCGCCTTTACACCTATGTCGGCGATTTGTCGAAACTTGTCGGCGTCGAGGACGTCGATAAAGACGGCACGGGCGTCGGAGCAACACTTTCGATAAGACCTTATAAAATGGTCAACAAGGATTTGTTCAATTCCCTTCCATCGTGCGGAATGGGCGGCCCGCAAGGCTCTGCCGACGCCGAAAAGATTCTTAAACGAAACCCCGATATCGTCTTATCCCTTTACACTTCTGACAAGGCGGCGATGGACGATTTACAGCAAAAAATCGGGAAACCCGTCGTGGTATTAAGTTACGGCAAGACGGAAGCGTTTGACGAAAACGTCAAAAAATCCATTGCCCTTCTTGGCGACATTCTAAACAGGAAAGAACGCGCAAACGAACTTTTATCGTTCATTTCCGACACGGAAACCTATCTTTCGAGCATTGGCGAAGGCATCGACAAGGACGAAAAGAAAACCGTATATCTCGGCTGCCAGAGCAACTACGGCACTCACGGCATTGAAAGTTCGTCGGCAAATTACTCCATCTTCGACGTTTCAAAAATCAGAAACGTTCTGGACGAATATGTTGGCAAAAATGGCGAAACTTTTAAGGGTTATCAAAAATCTGTCGATTGGGAAATTCTCGTAGAGATGAATCCTGATAGGATTATCCTTGACGCCGGCGGACTTGAACATCTCAAAGCCCAACTCAAAGAAAAACCCGAAATATTCAAAAATCTTTCGGCTTTCCAAAACGGCGAGATTTATCTGCAAATGCCCTACAATGCTTATTACACGAATCTCGAAACCGCTTACGCCGACGCATACTTCGACGCGTGGGTGCAGTATCACGATATCGCGCCCGATAAACTCAACTTCAATTACGTCGAAAAGGCGCGCGAAATCTATACCCTGTTTTTGGGCAAAGATTGCTATAACGACGTCGCACAGGAAATGTACGGCGGCTTCCAAAAACTCGATATATCAAAAATCTGATATATATTTGCTTTAAGGCGGAAGAAGCAACGCATTTCGCGTTGCTTCTTTCTTTTTGTTTTTTCGTTTTTACATAAATTTTTCTTTTATGTACCTCGACATTTTTTTGAACGCGTTGTTCATTATTTCTTCGTCTTTCGCCTCGACGGTAAGTCTGATTTTTTCTTCCGTGCCGCTTTCGCGGATCAGGATTCTGCCCTCGGGCAGTTCCCCTTTTATTGCCGAAACGTAGTTTTGCAAGTCCTTATTCCTGACGACTTCCGACTTATTTTTCACGGCGAAACTTGCGTTGATTTGCGGATATCGCGTCACCTTTGACAAGACGCTCAGCGGCAGTTTCGTTTTCTTTATCGTGCTTGCAAGGTACACGCTTGCAAGGAGTCCGTCGCCCGTCGCCGCAAACTCGCCAAGGATTATGTGCCCCGACTGCTCACCGCCAAGGACGTAGCCGCCTTTTGCCATCGCCGCCTGCACGTTATGATCGCCGACGTCCACGCGCAACATACTCACGCCCATGGAATTTAAGTTTCTTTCAACGCCCATATTGCTTAAAACCGTGCAAACGACTTTCTTTTTATTGAGTTTTCCTTTTTTCAGAAGTTCGCGCGCGATGATGAAAATAATTTCGTCCCCGTCGACTTCGCGGCCGTTTTCGTCGACAGCGATAAGTCGGTCGGCGTCGCCGTCGTACGCAAATCCGACGTCGGCGTTAAGTTCTTTCACCTTCTGCCGCAAAAATTTTGTGTCGGTTGCGCCGCACTCGTGATTGATAATTCGCCCGCAACCTTCGTCGTTAAAAGAATACACGGTGGCGTTCAGGCTTTTAAAAACGTGTTTCGCAACGTGTGAAAGCGCTCCGTTTGCACAGTCTAAAACGACTTTGAGCCCCGACAAATCGTCGGCGATTTCCGTCACCGCCCGCACGTAGTTTTCAAAATATGCTGCCCCGTTTTCGACCTTGCCTTTTTCGTTTGCGACGACTTTTCGCTTGCTTTCGATATGTTTTTCGATTTCGGCTTCTTCGATGCGGCAAAGTTTTCGTCCGTCGCTCATAAAGATTTTTATGCCGTTGTATTCGGGCGGATTGTGCGACGCGCTGATCATAACGCCGTAGTTTGCGTCGATTTCACGCGTGACGAAAGACACGGCGGGTGTCGGCACTATATCGAGGTTTATCACGTCCGCGCCGGCGTCGATAATGCCGCTTATAATCGCGCTGGACAGTTTTTCGCCGCTTATCCTCGTATCCCTGCCGAGCACGACTTTGCCGCCGTCCGCGGAATAACCCAGAAAGTTTCCGACAAGGTACGCAAGGTCGTCACAAAGCGTTTCGCCGTAAATCCCGCGTATGCCGTCCGTGCCGAAGTATTTCATGTCAAACTGGTTTTTGACGTACTTCGTGCGGTTTTCCTTGACGGTTTCGCGGCTTCGACCGATGCACATACAGTTTTTCGGAAGGTCAACTGTAACGGTCGTGCCCGCCGCGATATAGGCGTTGTTTTCAATGTTGACAGGAGCGATGACGTTGCTGTTACTGCCGATAAAAACACTTTCACCGACGGTGCTTCTGTGCTTATTTTTGCCGTCGTAGTTCACGAAGATACTGCCGCACCCGACGTTGCACAAATCGCCGATATCGACGTCGCCGACGTACGCGAGATGCGCCGCCTTTACGCGCTGTCCGACGGTTGCGTTTTTGATTTCCACAAAGTTTCCTACCCTGCATTCTTTCCCGACGTCGGCGTTAGTATGAACGTTGGCAAACGGCCCGACAGTGGTTTTATCGCCTATTTTTGCATTCCTTAACACGCTTTTTATGATTGTTACGCCGTTTCCGACTATGCTGTCTTCAATGACGTTTCCCGTGTCCAGGACGCAACTGTTGCCGATCACGGTATTCCCCCTTATGTACTGGTCGGGATAAATTCGCGTGTGTTTGCCGATACGCACGGTTTCGTCGATAAAGACATTGTCCGTCGATATAAATTCCACCCCGTTTTTAATATGGTTGAAAATTATTTCCAGTCGTTTATCGTTATTCATAAGCCCTCCGCGTTTTTATCATTATATGCGGAAAGCGGGTTGCGTTGCACAAAAAAATCGCACCAATCGGCGCGACTTTTGTTTCGGATTTTTATAATTGTTTCAGATATCTTTTTATCGTGCTTATGAACTGCGAGAACACGATGCCGGGCTCTTCGAGGTCGGGCTCCCAGCGTTTCACCCATTCCAGCGAAACGGTGCCGTCGTATCCGGCTTTCTTCAATCCGCGCAAGGCGTCTTTGACGGGAATATCGCCGTAACCCAGCATTTTATATTTCGTTACTCCGTTCTGGACGACGCTGTCCTTGATATGGACGTAACAAATTCTGCCGCCAAGGTTTTTGAGCGTGGTGTCGATACTTTCGCCGTTGAAGCGATACGGGTGATTTATGTCCCACAGCACGCCGCCGTCGCACTCTTCGACAAAATCGCGCAACAGTTTCGTGTCACAAAAGATGCCGTTCGTTTCGATAAGAGGCAGGACGTTTTTGTCGCTTGCGTAACTTAAAATTTCCTTGTAAAGTCGTTTACAAAGTTGGATATCGCCGCCGTCGGGCATAGGTCTGTTGGTGCACATTACCCTGATGTACGGCACGCCGAGCGACTCCGCAAGGTCGATATAAGCCTTGGCTTCCGCAACCGCTTTTTCCTTTTCGGAATACACCGCAAGCGACGCACCCGACGTAAGCATTGTAATGCCAAGCCCGAGGCTTTTCAATTTTTCTTTGGTTTTTTCAATGTTTTCGGGTTTGAACTGTTTGACGTCGGGCGCATAGATTTCGCCGCCGATACCACGCACTTCAAAGCCGTCGTAGCCGAGATCGGACGCGGTGGATACCACTTCGTCATAAGACCAGTTCGGGCAACCGATTGTCGAAAAAGCAAGTTTCATCTCTGAAATTCCTCCTTAAAGTCCTTGTTATGCAGTTTCGATTGAAGCGGCGGTTTGCAGTTTCAGAATCTCGATCGCTTCTTCACGCATCTTGAATTTTTGTATTTTGCCTGCCGCGTTCGTCGGGAACGAGTCCACGAATCTGACGTATCTCGGCACCTTGTGTTTTGCCATTCTTGCGCCGACGAATTCCTTGACTTCTTCTTCGGTCATTTCTTCGCCCTCTTTCAGAATGACGCATGCCATGACTTCTTCGCCGTACGCCTCGGAAGGCACGCCGATAACCTGCACGTCTGAAACCTTATCGCACGTATACAAGCACTCCTCGATTTCTTTCGGATAAATATTTTCGCCGCCGCGGATAATCATATCTTTGATACGTCCTACAACCTTATAATACCCGTCTTCGTCCACGGTACACAAATCGCCGGTATGCAACCAGCCGTCTTTGTCGATGGCTTGCGCGGTCGCTTCGGGCATTTTGTAATACCCTTTCATTATATTGTATCCCCTTGCACAAAATTCGCCGGGGGTGTTTATCGGAAGTTCTTCGCCACTTTCCGGATCGATGATTTTGCACTCGACGCCGGGGAACGCACGCCCTACCGTGTTTACTCGTTTGTCGATGCTGTCGGAAGTCGTCGTCATCGTGCAGCCGGGCGACGCTTCGGTCTGTCCGAAAACAATGACGATTTCGCGCATATTCATTTTATCGATGACTTTTTTCATCACTTCGATGGGACAAGGCGAGCCTGCCATAATGCCCGTTCTGAGGCTTGAAAAATCAAAATTATTGAACTGCGCGTGTTCCAGCATTGCGATGAACATCGTGGGTACGCCGTGCACCGCCGTGCATTTTTCGACGCTGATTGCGTTCATGACGGGGACGGGACTGTATCTTTCGACGGGCACCATCGTCGTGCCGTGAGTAATGCACGCCATCATCGCAAGCACGAGTCCGAAGCAGTGGAAAAACGGAACGGTGATGCAAAGTTTGTCGTTTTTTGTAAATTTCATACCGTCGCCGATGGTTTTGCCGTTGTTCAGGATATTGTAGTGCGTGAGCATTACGCCCTTCGGAAAGCCTGTCGTGCCCGAGGTATATTGCATATTCACGACGTCGTGCGTGTTCAGCGTTTTTTTGTTTTCCTCGTAAATTTCGACGGGGAAATCGCCGCCAAGAATTTTCAAATCCTCAAAATTGAGCATACCCTCGGGCGTTTCTTTCCCTGCAAAAACGACGCGTTTCAAAAACGGCAGATGCTCCGACTCTATTTCGCCGGAAGTCGTTTTCAGTTCGGGCAGAAGCTCGTTCACGGTTGCGACGTAGTCGTTGTTTTTGAATCCGCCGATCATCACGAGAAGTTTCGTGTCCGACTGCCTCAAAAGGTATTCCAACTCAAAAATTTTGAAATTGGTATTGACGGTTACAAGCACCGCGCCGATTTTCGCCGCCGCGAACAACGTCAGAATCCATTCGGGCGTGTTGGTTGCCCAGATTGCGACGTGATCGCCCTTTTTGACGCCCAAAGACATCATGCCGCGTGCGATGAGATCCGCCTCGTCGTTAAGTTCTTTCCAGGTGCGGAAGTAATTTCTGTCGGTATATCTTACCGCCCAGCCGTTCGGATTGTTTTTTGAGAGGTCGTCCAGGACGCCGCCCAAGGTGTTTTCGATAAATTCCATAGGTTTATAACGTTTCCGCCATAGCGTCTTTCACGCTGACGCGGAAGAAAGGTTCGAGATTGAAATAATTCCAGGGTTTTTCGTCTTCCGGCGGGGAAACCTTGAATACCATCGTCTGGTCGAGCGTGGGGTGCTTAAAACGAAGTTCCGCCGCCCATAGCGCGAGATTGCATTGCGCTTTCGGACGATTTCCGCTGTATCGCATATCGCCGACGATCGGGTTTCCGATATGCGCCATCTGCACGCGAATCTGATGACTTCTGCCGGTTGCAAGTTTCACGCCGACAAGCGAAAGTTTCCCGATGGACTCGAACACTTTATAAGTAAGTTCCGCATATTTTGCGCCCTCGGTGACTTCCGGGACGACGCGGACGGTATTGCTTTTCGGATCCTTTTTCAGGTGATTTACAAGCACCGCCTGTTTTTCTTTGGGCGTATCGTAAACGACCGCAAGATAAGTTTTTTCAAACTCGCCTTCGCGGATTGCTTCCGACAGTCTTGCCGCCGCCTTTGACGTTTTTGCGAAAACCATAACGCCGCCCGTAACTCTGTCAAGCCTGTGAACAAGCCCGAGATACGCGTCGCCGGGCTTATCGTAAGTTTCTTTCAGATAATTTTTCAAAATCGAAAGAATATCGGGATCTTTCGACTCGTCTTCCTGCGACGGCATATTCTGCGGCTTCACCGCAACGAGAATATGGTTGTCTTCGTAAATGATTTTTACGCCTTGATATTCTTTGATTGCATTGTTTTCCATTAAAATATCGCAAGGGCGCTTGCGCCTGCTGGCAAGACGATACCCTCCTCCCTGGTATTCAGACCGATTTCGTCGGCGGTAATTACTGCGTTTTTCGACGTATTCAGCCCGAGTTTCAACATATTTGCCATAACGGTGGGTTGAAGCCCAGTCGTGTAACTGTTGAGAAGATAAAAAAGCGGATTGTCCGACAAAACTTCTTTCGTTTCCCTGATGAGCGAAAACAGATTGTCCTCGATTTTCCACATTTCGCCGTTGGGACCTCTGCCGAAACTCGGCGGATCCATGATGATTGCGTCGTACTTCCTGCCGCGCTTTATTTCGCGACGGACGAATTTTAAGCAATCGTCAATGATATATCTGACTTTTGCGTCGGTAAGTCCCGATAAGCGTACGTTCTCGCCAGCCCTTTCGACCATCGCTTTCGCGCTGTCGACGTGGGTAACTTCCGCGCCCGCCGACGCACACGCAACCGTCGCGCCGCCGGTATAGGCAAACAGGTTCAGAACTTTAACAGGTCTTCCGGCGTTTTTGATAAGGTCGATCATTTTCGCCCAGTTTACCGCCTGCTCCGGGAAAAGCCCCGTATGTTTGAAGCCCATAAGTTTCAATTTGAACGTAAGATTGCGCCAACTCACGGTGAAGTTTTCGGGCATGGGTTCCAGGTATTCCCAATGGCCGCCGCCCGTCGCGCTTCTCACGTACTTTGCCGTCAGACCTTTGTAGTTTTCAAGGGGGAAAGATTCGGGCCAGATGACCTGCGGATCGGGACGAAGCAAAACGTATTTGCCCCACCTTTCCAGCTTATTGCCGTCGCCGGTTGCGATGACCTCGTAATCTTTCCACTCGGAATTGACTTGCATTATTTCTTTTTGACGGACAGCGTGATTTTATCGTCGCCGATGTCCCATTCTTTCGTGTAGCCGTCTATATCGTTTCTGACTTCGTCGGCAAGGACGGTGTTTCTGACCGTCGTGTTGTCGTTCATAATCTTTGTAAGGAGCGCGGAATCCGTTTTGAACCCGAGCGTGATATGGTCGGTAACTTCAAAGCCCGCTTCCTTTCTCATCGTCTGGATTTTGGAAACGATTTCACGCATTGCGCCTTCTTCGATAAGTTCGGCGGAAAGCGCGGTGTCGAGGATTACCGAAATATCGCCGTCGACTTCGCTGCTGAAACCTTCCTTGTTTTTCACGGACACGAGAATATCGTCCTTTGAGAACTCGACTTCCGTGCCGTCGATATCGACCTTATACGTGCCGGTTGCGACTGCGTTCACGATTGCTTTTCCGTCGGCATTCGCAAGATGCTCCTTGATTTTGCCCAAAAGTTTTCCGTATTTCGGACCAATCGTTTTGAGTTGCGGCTTGATTTCGTACGTTACGAAGTCCTGTTCGCCCGACGCGTTAAGCACTTCTTTCACGTTAATTTCGTCGGAAACGAGGGCTTTCAGTTCGTCGTCGAATTCAACGCCGGTCACGTACAGTTTCTGCAAGGGCTGGCGGTTTTTGATGTTCGCCTGATTTCTTGCGGCGCGTCCCAAAACGACAACGCGGATAACTTCTTCCATGCCGTCTTCGAGCGCGGTGTCGATGAAACTTTCGTCCGCCACGGGGAACGAGGTCAGATGCACGCTTTCGGGCGCGTTTTTGTCAAACGACCTGACAAGGTTCTGATAAATGCTTTCCGCCATAAACGGGGTGTACGGCGCGATGAGTTTCGACAGTTCGGTAAGGACGGTGTAAAGCGTCATATACGCGGCGATTTTGTCGTCGGACATTTCGCTTCCCCAGTATCTTTCGCGACCGCGACGGACGTACCAGTTGGAAAGTTCGTCCACGAAGTCCTGAATTTTCCTTGCGCTTTCGAAAATCTTATATTCGTTCAGACAGTCGTCCACGTATTTGATAAGGCTGTTGAGCCCCGAAAGCACCCATCTGTCCATGACCGACAGTTTGCAATCTTTAAGGTTGTATTTCGTCGGATCGAACTTGTCGATATCGGCGTAAAGTACAAAGAACGCATAAGTGTTCCAGAGCGTGCCCATGAATTTACGCTGCGACTCGCTGACGGCTTCGGGATAGAACCTCGAAGGAAGCCAGGGTGCGCTTGAAGTATAGAAATGCCATCTCACGGCGTCCGCGCCTTGCTTGTCGAGCACGCTGAACGGATCGACGACGTTGCCCTTATGTTTGCTCATTTTGATGCCGTCTTTGTCGTTGACGTGTCCTAAAACTATGCAGTTTTTGAAACTTGCCTTGTCGAACAGAAGCGTCGAAATCGCAAGCAAGGTATAGAACCAACCGCGAGTCTGGTCGATTGCTTCCGAAATAAAGTCGGCGGGGTACACTTCTTCAAAAATTTCCTTGTTTTCAAACGGATAGTGCCACTGCGCGAAAGGCATGCTGCCGCTGTCGTACCAGCAATCCAGCACTTCGGGAACGCGGTGCATTACGCCGCCGCATTCGGGACACGTGAACGTGACCTCGTCGATATAAGGTTTATGAAGTTCGGGTGCTTTTTCAAGCCCGCCGAGTTTGCAAAGTTCTTCGCGGCTGCCGACGACGTGTTTATGTCCGCACTTGTCGCAAATCCAGATGGGAAGCGGCGTGCCCCAGTAACGTTCGCGGCTGATGCCCCAGTCGATGACGTTTTCGATGAAGTTGCCCATACGTCCCGTCGCGATTGTCGGCGGCATCCAGTTGACCGACAGATTGCGTTTCATAAGTTCGTCGCGAACCGCCGTCATCTTAATGAACCAGCTTTCGCGTGCGTAATAAATAAGCGGAGTGTCGCAACGCCAGCAGAACGGGTAACTGTGTTCGTAAAGCATATCCTTGAACAGCAATCCCGTTTCGTTCAGTTTCATAATAATGGGACGATCGGCGTCTTTCACGAAAAGACCTTTGAAGTCGTAAACGTCGTCGGTGAGTCTGCCACGGTCGTCCACGAATTTCACAAAAGGCAAGTCGTAACGTCTGCCGACCTGCGCGTCGTCTTCGCCGAATGCGGGCGCGATGTGTACGACGCCGGTGCCGTCCGTAAGAGTGACGTAATCGGCGTTCGTGACAAACCAGCCCTTCGACGTGTCTTTGACGTAATCGAAAAGTGGTTTATATTTCGTATATTCGTAATCCTTGCCCTTTTTCACGCTGACAAGTTCGTATTCGTCCTCCTTGAAAAGGGACGGGATAAGAGCCTTTGCCATAATGAAGTATTCGTCGCCGACCTTGATTTTGGCGTAGTCTTCTTTCGCGTTCATACAAAGCGCGACGTTACTGGGGAGCGTCCACGGGGTTGTCGTCCAGGCAAGGAAGCTCGTATTTTCTTCGTCAACGAGCCTGAACCTTACGAAAACGGAACGTTCTTTGACGTCCTTGTATCCCTGCGCGACCTCGTGGCTTGACAAAGCCGTGCCGCAACGCGGGCAGTAAGGAACGATTTTATAGCCTTTGTATAAAAGTCCTTTTTTGTCGATTTCTTTCAGGCTCCACCACACCGACTCGATATAATTGTCATCGTATGTGACGTAGGGGTTTTCCATATCCGCCCAGTAACCGACGCGGTCGGACATGACTTCCCATTCGTGTTTATATTTCCATACGCTTTCTTTGCACTGCTTGATGAACGGCTCGATACCGTACTTTTCGATTTCCTGTTTGCCGTCGATGTGCAGTTGTTTTTCCACTTCGAGTTCGACGGGAAGACCGTGAGTATCCCAGCCCGCTTTCCTTAAAACGTGATAACCTTTCATCGTCTTATAGCGGGGAATAATATCCTTCATAACACGGGTGAGAATATGCCCGATGTGGGGACGTCCGTTTGCCGTGGGCGGACCGTCGAAAAACGAAAACTCGGGATTGCCGACGTTTTTTTCGACGCTTTTTTCAAAGATGTGGTTTTCCTTCCAGAAGTCCAGAACTTCCTTTTCGCGCGCCACAAAATCAAGACCGTTGTCAACTTTTTTGTACATTGAAAAACCTCAATAATTTATATATTTCAAGACATTATAGAAAATATATTATGAATTGTCAAGAAAAGCGCGCGAAAAAGGCGAAAGCCTTTGCCTTCGCCCCTGAAAAATCTTTTTGATTTACGCTTTTTGCACGACGTAACTTATATAAATCCTGAATCCGTTGTCTTCGACGAACTTTTCGCCGTTCACGGTAACTTCGTAATCGGAAACGTCGATATTTGCAGTGATATAATATTGGTTTTTATGCTCGCCTAAGCTCATATCGAATGTTTTCGCCTCGACCGCTTTCGTGTTTTTCAATCGTATCAGCCTTTCGTTTTCGTCGGTTTTTTCGTATTCGTCCTGCAATCTTACGGTTTTGGTCTTTCCGTCGGCGTAATGCACTGTTGCGGTTGCTTCGCCGAAGCTGAACGCGTCGCCTTCCGTGAACGTGAGATTTTCAACGTTCAGATTTAAAAAATCTATGCCCGTGATAAAGTTTTTCACGGTAAAGAAGATTCGCCTTGCGTACACTTCGGGATTTTTCCGATAAACCGCAATTATTTCGTATTCGCACTCCGTCTTTTTGAGTTTGTCAAAAACTTCTTTCGTGAATTCCTTTTTGAGGCTCAGGTCTTGTTCGTCGGGCGTGACGTAATACAAAATAATATCTTCGTCCGCGCCCGTCACGGGTACGTATTGCTTGCCGTCTTCGTCCAGAACGAGGCACAGTTTTATGGCGGCGATATACTCTTCGTACTCCTTCCATTCGCCTTTCGTTTTTTCCGTCCATACGTCATTGAATCCGGGCGTGGGCTGCGAAAAATCTTTATTGTTCAGCGTAACGCCTTTGACGGCGGTTTCCTCGAATACCGAATAATTGAACGTTTCAACCCCCGTGAGCAACGAAAGAACAAACATTTTTTTGTCGGAAGCACTCGTCGTGTCGAAACCGGAAATCTGACTTTCGGAAATATCGACGGGCTCCGCTTTTTTCAGCGATTTATAAATATATCTGATTTTTGTGTTCTGCGCGTCAAACTTCTCGCCGACAAGGTAATTTCTTCTCACGCTGTCTTCTTTTTTGACGGAAACGTATTCCTTTTTTTCTTTATCGTATTTCACGAATTCGAAGTCGTAAACGAAGTCGTCTTCGGTCACCTTATACGGCAGCACGACGTCGGTCGCGATGCAAGTGAAAGTGATGTATTTAAGACCTGCCGTTTTGACGTCGAAACCTGTGTAGTTTATACCCTTGTCGAAATAGTAATTCGTTTCGTCCCAAAGCGGAACTTCTTCGTCTTTTTTTTCCGTATTACGGTACTTTATCACAAATTTCATACCGATAAAGTCCGAAAAATCGATTTCACTGCGAATATCCGACACCGAATACACAGGCGCGCCGTGGTCTTCCGACAGCACAAAATCAACACTCGCAACGGCGTTTTCTTCTTTTTGCACGATATACTTGAACTGCGTCGCAAGCCCTTTGTATCTTGCGGTAACGGTGTACGTGTCGACGCGCGCTCCCGTCGTGTTTTCAAGGATAACGTCCTTGTCGGTCAAATCGACGAAGCGGTATTTTTCTTCCTTCGTTTTTTCGTTGTAAGAGTAAACTTTAAGGATACCGCCTTCGGGCGTGAAAGTTTCGCCCTCGACGTAATATTGCTTTGCGGAATACAACTCGATACCAACGTCCACGAACTCGCCCTTATTTTTGTCGCACGCGGAAAGGACGGTTGCCGCCGCGATAACCGTAATCGTCGCAATTAAAATTAAAATCAACTTTTTATTTTTCATATTATTTATGATACAACATTTTTCGTCTTTCAGTCAACCCGTACCGAACATTAACGATAAACTTTTTCTTGACTTTATCGTGCGTTGGTGGTACAATACGCTTACTGCGCTAGGCGGGGGACTAGGGGTACCCTGTAATCCGAAACCCTCTATATGCGGGGCTGAATGCCGTATGCGGCCTTTTGTATGGTTGGTCGGCAAAAATAAGGGGCGTTGATATCAAGGTCTTGTGCAATGTCGTCCCGTGAACCATGTCAGAGCTTGACCGCAGCAGCATTAAGCGGTTAACGGCGTGTGCCACGAGGTTACCTTGAAGGAGTTACCTGTTTTTGTATCACTTCGGTGCAAATTGTCAGGTTACGGTTGCGCAGTTTTTTGAAAACAAAGCGACGGGCTTTCGCTCGTCGCCGTTTTTTTGTCAATTATTCCGTTTGATTTTATTTGTTCATCTGTTCTTTGAAAAACTCGCACGTTTTGTCGATTGTTTTTTTGCTCTCTTCCCAATCTTCGGGATACAAAACGGCGTAAACGTGTCCCATTTTGTTTTCGCACTCGTCCGACGTCGGAAAATCGAGGGTATACGGGATTTTCTTTCTGTCCAAACATTCGATAAACCTGTTCGTATCGCCCTTCAACATATCGTTGAAGCAACTGTTGATGAACATCGGCGGGAACTTTTCCACCTTATTGTTGATTATATCGACGCTTTTATAAAACTTGTGATTATCATATTTCTTCGCCCCGCCGTAAAACAGCCCGACGTACGTCTTTGCAAGGTGCACGGGAAAATTCGCAATCGAGTTCGGATAAAACGCGGCGCAGGTAAACGCAACCCCCTTGAAAGTCATTCGACATTTTTCGACCTCGTAAAGTTTTTCAAGTTCTTCGTCCGCGATAATCGAAAGTACAAGTCCTGCGTAATGCCCGCCTGCGCTGTCGCCCGTGATAAAGGCGTTGTTAAGGTCGATATTAAACCTTTCGGCGTTGTCGTAAACAAAGTTTATCGCCCTGAAAATCTCCTGCACGGGGACGGGCAAAGTCACGCTCGGAAACAGGCTGTACGAAAAACTCACGACGACGAAACCGCGTTTTGCAAGCGCTTCGCAATACGGCGCGTTCAGATCCTTGTCGCCGTACATCCAGCCACCGCCGTGAATATCGATTATTACGGGCAGTTTTTCGTTTTCCGTGCCATTTGGACGATACACGTCCATAAGGTGCCATTTACTACCGTCGCCGAAATAATCAAGGTCTTTTATCGCGGACACGCCCGTGGTTTTCGTGAGTTTTGCCGCGCGTTTTTGGTCGCTTTTTAAGACCTGTTTGTTCCACCACCAGTCAAGGAGTTTCAGTTCAAACTTCATTTTTTCACCTTTTTTCCGAAATAATATTCAATAAATTCTGCGACGCGAGTTTCAGCCTGAAAGCAGTCACGTCGTATGCGTTCTGGTCAAGTCCGTACGGATCGGGAATATCGCCGCCTCCCACGAGTTCCGAAAAAGTAAAAACGTTGTCGTACGGCAATGCGTCTTTTTGTTTTTTGGTCATCGTAACGACGTAGTCGGCGTTTTTCACGACGTCTTCCGTGATGACTTTCGACTTTTTCTTTCTGATCGGGATATTAAGTTTTCTGACCGCAATCAATGCTTGTCCGCGCGTTTCGCACTCGTCGGGATTTATGAAAAGCCCGTACGACGAAACGTCGGCTTTCACCCCGCTTTCTTTGGCGTAAAACCTGAAAATCGCTTCCGCCATAGGGCTTCTGCAAGTATTCCCGGTGCATACGAAAACCACGCGCATCATTCCACCTTTCCCGCAACCGCTTTCATCACACGGTTCATCACGGAGTCATACACGCCGCCGCCCGTAAGATTGTCGATGATGATGAAGTCGGCGTCGTTTTCCGCAACGTGCAAAGCGTTGTAAATATGGCGCGCAACGGCATATTCGTCGCCGCCGAGATCAATAAGCTTTCTGTTACCGTAAATTGCAATATGTTCGGTTAACGCAAGGATTTCAGGCGATAAACCGTCTTTTACTGCATTATCGTACAATTCAATCGCCTTCTCGGGAGTACTTGCGAGCACCGCCCTGCAACGTGGTGCGTAGTGCTTGTATTTCATGCCGGGGGCTTCGGCTTTTTCCACCTTGCCCTTGAACAATTCCACCTCGTTCAAAACACCTAAAAGGTCGCGCTCGGTGATTATGCCGGGGCGTAAAATCGTGGGGATTTCGCGGCACAACGTGATTATCGTGCTTTCGATTCCCCCCTCGCATTCGCCGCCGTCAAGGATAAGCGGAATACGCCCGTTCAGATCGTCGTAAACGTGTTTTGCGGTTGTCGGCGACACGTGAGTCGACACGTTTGCCGAAGGCGCGGCAATAAGCGTTCCCGTGGCTTTTATAAAGTCTCGCGCCATCTTGTGCGCGGGGTATCTCACCGCGACGGTATCCAACCCGCCCGTACACGACAAAGGCAGATCGTCCGCTTTGGGAAGAATTACCGTAAGGGGGCCGGGCAAAAACTTTTCGGCAAGGCGGAAGTACGCGTCGGGCACGTCTTTCGCCACCCTGTAAACGTCCGAGAGCGTCGAAATATGTACGATCAGCGGATTATCGGACGGACGTCCTTTTGCCGCGTAAATCCTTTTTACGGCGTCATCGTTGAAACAATCTCCCCCCAATCCGTAAACCGTTTCGGTGGGGAATGCGACGACTTCTCCTTCTCTTATAAGTTTTGCGGCAAGGTCGATGCCTTCCGCTCCCATAACCTGCGTTTTCATAATCCGTGAATAAATAATATAAACGCCGCTCCGAAAACATCAGTCGGAACGTCGTAAACGATAACGTTTGTCAAGTGCCCTTCTCGATTATACGAAGTAAACGTTCCACACTCCGTTTTCGTCCTTTGCGTAAAACGCCACGTCGCCGAACCTTTTCGCGTCGATGATCACTTCTTTGAACTGATTTTCGAAAATAACGTCGCCGTCGTAGTTTTTAAGCCCGAATTTCAAGGTCTTTTTATCCTGCGTGACGTACACGCCGTTGAAGAAGAACGCGCCTCTATTTGTCGTGTACATATCGCTGACCGACGGATTTCCGACGTCGCGTCCCGTGTTGTCGACAAGAAGGTACGTCGTGCCTTTTTTGACCATTGCGTACTTTCCGACGAAAGCCAGACGGTCGTTGTTATAAGTGCTTCCGACGATGTCCGAGTATTTTCTCGTTTCGTCAAAGACGACCGTGCCGTCAAGTTTATAAGCGACGACGTACTTGCTTCCGTCCGCAACTTCCTTGACCGCGGTAACGATACCGTTGTTGTAAAATACCTTGCTGTAAGTGCCTTCTTTTCTTAAAACGGTGTTGCCCTGTTTGTCATAGATAATAAGGTCGGAAGTGGAGTCCTCGTCAAAGCCGTAGCCGTCGACAAAAGTCAGTTTGACATAGCGATAATCGTTGGAGCCTGCGTCGTAACGAGTCGCGCTGCCCGACTTATCCGACAGCGAAACGTAAATATTCAGATTGCTGTCGATAACGTATTGCTGATCCTGCGTCGCAACGCGGTCGGCGTCTCTGGTGATTGCGACCGACACCCAGCTGTATCCGTTGTTAATATATTCCGACAAATCGCGGCCAACGCTCTTTTTGTAATATTTATTGACGATTGTCGAGAAAATGCGGTCGGGAACGATAAGGGTTTTCGCACCCGATTTCATATCGTACGTCCACACCGAAATTTTGTAATAAGTGTATCGCTTGTCGATTTCTTCCTCTTCGGGGTTGGTCAGCACCTTGTATTGATATCCGTCGTCTTTGGTGCTGGACGTTTGTTCATAGCAATAAAATTTGTCGCCTCCGAGGTAATACGCCGCGCGGATTGCGCCCGACGAATATGCGCCGACGCCATTGAACATACTTGTGATCTCGTTGCCGCTTGCAAGGTCGTATGCGACAACGTCGACGACAGCGTCCTTTGAAAACACCGACGTCGCTTTTATCATACGCGTTGCGATAATGTAATTGTCGGCAACGATATACGACACGTCATAAGCCTTTTGCGCCTGCTCGTCGAAATAATAGGTTGAAAACTTTTTGCCGCCTGCAACGGGCGACGCGGAGTTGTTTGCGGCGTAAATCTGCCAGGAGTTATTGCCGTCCGAAAGTGCGTAATAGTCCTCCGACAACGTCATAAACATTTCGGACGTTTTTTTGGAATCGGCACTCACCGGAACGTTCAGCCGAGTGCCATCGTTTCTGAAAAGTTCATATTTATTCGTGTCGGCATTGTACGCGCCGATAAATCCGTTTTCGACAAAAAAGTCCGCAGAATACACCGCGCCGCTTCCGATAAGGTTTTTCGTTTTAAGGCTGACGAAACCGTACCTGGACGAAGCGACCTTGCCGTTCTCGCCAAGGATGTCTTTCCTGACCTTCAACACGCCGTTTTCCTTGTCGTAGGCATTGACGTACTCCTTGTACGTATTGACCGTGCCTTTTTCCTCGTAATACGGCATAAGCCCTTCGGGCAAAGCAAACGAACGATCGTGGTCGTAATCGGCTTTTCTCACAATGCCGCCGTGCTGCACGTAAATATCGTCGTAAGTTACGGCGGGGTTTTTGTCCTTACCCTTATTGCACGCCGTAAGCACCGACGCCGCAATTATTAAAATCAGTAAACTTAATAAAACTTTTTTGCGCATAAAAAATCACCCTGAACAAAAGTTCAGGGTAAATTATACCAAAGAAATGCTTTTATGTCAATTTTAACCGCCGTGTTATCTCTTCCTGCCGCGATTCTTGAACATAAATAAGCCCAAAACCAGACAAATCGCAATCGAAATCCCCACGACAATCCAGAAGCCGTACAGTTTCCCTTCCCACGGCACGCCGGTGTTCATGCCCCAGAACGCCGCAATCATGGAAGGTATCGCGACAAGCAGCGTCAGAATGGTAAGCGTACGCATGACGATATTCAGGTTGTTGCTGATGACCGACGCAAACGCGTCCATCGTGCCCGTCAAAATGTCCCGATAAATATTACACATTTCGATTGCCTGACGGTTTTCGATGCCGACGTCTTCCCAAAGGTCCTGGTCTTCCTCATAAAATTTCACGCCTTCGGTGCGCTGAATCTTGTCGATGACGAAACTGTTTCCGCGAAGGGACGTCGAAAAGTAAACAAGCGATTTCTCGATATCCAGAAGTTGGATAAGTTCCTTGTTTTTCATGCTTTTGTTCAGCTCCGCCTGAATACGGGTGCTGGTTTTGTCGATCTGGCGCAGATATTGCAAAAACTTCGTACTTGAAACGTACATAAGTTGCAACAAAAACCTTGTGCGCTTATACGTCGCGAAACTTTTCACGCGGTTCATAATGAAGTTTTGTGTGATGATATTTTCTTTCAGACAAACGGTAACGACGGTTTTCTGGTTTGAAATGAAAGCAAACGGCAAGGTTGAATAAGTATAGTAGTCGCTGCCCTCGTCGTCTTCCATAACCGGGATATCGAAAAGCGTCAGAAGATTCCCGTCTTCGACTTCGATACGGGCGCGCTCTTCCTCGTCCAACGCGGCTTTGATATAGTCCTCGGGAAGCGCGGTAACGCGGCTCACGAGTTCGATTTCTTTGTCCGTGGGGTTTGAAAGGTTAATCCATTTTCCGGTGAGATCGACGTTTTCGACGCCGTTTTCGACGTCAAGCGACAAAAGCTGATTATTTTCGTCGGTATAGTAAATTTGAAGCATTCTCCTTCCTCCAATACAAAATAAAAGCACGGGGACACCGCGCTCATCGTACAAGGAAAGAATTACTTACGCAAAAAGAGCGGTGTCAACAATATTGATTTGCTTTTTACTTAAAGGGTCGTCCATAGTAAATTATTAACACCTCGTGTTCAAAAAGATAATGAAATAATAACACTTCAAAAATTTTTTGGCAAGAAAAAAACCGCGTTTACGGAAAAAAAGAGTTTTTTTCAAAGAAAACCTTCAAGTTTTTGCGACGTTTTCCGCTTTAATCGCATAAAAAATCCCCGACGATTTGTCGGGGATATTGCATTTTATATTATTCTGCGTCGGGGTTTTGCCATTCGCCGTAGGCTTCCTGCTGAGTCGCTGCGTCTGCCGCGACATATTCCGCTTCCTCCGCCCTTTCTCTTTCAACCGCCGCTTTGTATTGGACGATGAATTTTCTGATGGAGTTTTTAAGGGTTTCGCGCTGAGCGGGCTCCTGGAATTTTCCGAAAGCAAGCACGAGAATGTTTGCCATTTTACGCATCGTCGCTTTGGAATAACCTTTTTCGATGGCTTCGTCAAGGACTTTTACGAACGGCTCGAACGGGATAACCTTTTTGGGTTTTTCGACGGGTGCTTCGACTTCCGCCGCGGGTTCTTCCGCAACAGGTTCTTCCGCAATAGGCTCTTCAACGTTGTCGTCGGCGAAAATTTCGTCGCGGATATCGTCAAGGTCTTCGTCCGCCATTTCAAGTTCCTGCGCTTTTTGTTTTTCAAGCTGATCCTTCTTTGAAGGAATAGGTTTGGACTGTTCGTGAATGATGACGTCGCGGATGCGATTTTCGATTTCGTACAGGCGGCTGTTGTCAACCTTGCGTTCAACGTGGCGTTGGAGTTTCACCGCGGTGTCGAGGTCTTCCAGCATCTGGTCTAATGCGGCGCCGGTCTTCTTCTCGGGCTTTACGAAAACGTATGACAACATAAGAATAATCGGGAGCGCAAGCACCACGCAGTAAACCGCGATATCGACGCCTCCGGCGCTCTTGACCTGAACAAGCCCGTAAACCACGAAAACAAGTGCGAAAACAAGCAATACGATTGCGGTCGAAATAAGCCCGACCTTAAACTTTTTGCCGGAATATTTCGCCTTTATCGTGTCGGAATCGACGTATTTGCTGGGATAATCGAAACGTGCGCCTTTGAACGCCTCCCAACCTTCCATAAAAGTTTTGTCGGTTTTCTCGTTGAAGCAAGTTGCCTCGAACTGTTCCAGATTACCGCCGTCGATAACGCCAGATTCGTTTGCGAAATTGCCGATTGTTTTGCAGGATTTAATGAACCTGCGTCCCGACAATTTTCCGAGAATACCGCCGAATACGACGAATGCGATAAGCGTCAGCCCGAGTACGATAACCAAACCGCAGAAAAGTGCCCTTTCGGGAACGCTGAAAGCCTGCCAAAATTCCACTGTTGACAACAATTGAGCAACCATAAAACACATCCTTTATTTCGCGTAGTAAAACAATGCTTGTTACAAATCTATGCTATTATAACATAAAATTAGTTATTTGCAAATAATTACGCGCACTTTTCAGCAAAAAAATTACTTTATATCTATAAAATGCCCGGTTTTGAAAGAATATAACAGGATTTTATCAACTTTGACGTCGTAGGCTTTCATGACGGCGATTTTATACGTTTTGAGCTGTCGCGCGTACTTTTTTGCAAGTTTTTCGTCGGAAAGTCCCGAATACTTGAAGTCGATTATAACGTTTTCTTCGCCGAAAAACGCAAGGTCGATCGTGCCCTGCACCAGAATATCGTCGGACGAGTCGCCGCCGACTTCCCCCGCCTGCAACGAAAGCATGAACGATTTTTCGCGGATATATCTGCCCTTTATCCCTTCCTGAATGACGGGGCTTTGAATACACCTTAAAATATCGTTTGCGTCGACAAGTTCTTCGTCGCCGTCTTGAAGGACGCCGTTTTCGACAAGGTTTTTCAAAAGATAGTTTATCTCGCTCACGGTGCTTGTCGAGAAGTCGATATTTTCCATGACGGCGTGGTACGCGATACCCGTGCGGCGATTATCCGACGACGGATTTATCATACTCGGCGTGAATCCTTCGTTTTCTTCGTCGCGGACAAGCCTGTTTATCTCCGTTACGGTATATTTCGGGCTTATACGGCTCGATTTTTCAAACGGATAAACGAAATCAAGCACATTTTTCAACGCATTTCGCGTTTTATCGTCTCCTTTTGATAGATAAAGTCCGTTTTTTGCAACGTCATTCGGGTTTTCAACGGTCGGTTCCACGAAGTCGATAAGCCCGTATAAGCCGTCATCCATCGCCACAGCGTACGTAATCAGGTCGGAAAATCTCATTGACGAGATGACCGGCGTCGGGAAATCGAACTTCTTTTCAAGCGCTTTATTTGTCATTCCCGTGACGTAAATACGGTTTTTCGCGCGCGTCAGCGCAACGTACAAAAGTCTTATGTTTTCGTCCGCTTCCCTGCGTTTCGCTTCCAGCTTTATTGCGGTATAGGCAAGCGAATCCGCCTTTAACCTTGTTTCCTCGTCAAAAAGTTTTATGCCCGCACCGAGGGTTCTGTCAAAAACTATGTCGCTTTTTCTCACTTCGCCGCCCCAGCATGCGTCACACCTTGCAAGGAATACGACGGGGAATTCAAGCCCTTTGCTTGCGTGGACGGTAAGGATTTTTACCGCGTCCGCTTCGTCGTCGGGGTTTGTGCAATCGTCGTCGTCGCCGTTTCGTATCGCCGCCGCAAATGATTGCAAATCGGGATACGCCGCGCCGTCCGAAATAAATTTTCTGACCGCCGTCATATCGTCTTTCCCGTTTTCTCCGGCAAGGACGTATGCGTCGAACGCGGTCGTGCCCACGACTTCGTACAAGAAGTCTTTCACGCCGCAAAACGCCGCCCTTTTTCTTTCGTCCCACAAAAATGCCAGAGCGTTTCTGCACTTTTCCGAAAGTTCGTCAGTCTTTTTCGCGCACTTTTTCACGGCGTCGTAAACGAAATCGCTTTTGTAATACTTCACGACTTTCGCGACGTCCTCATCCGAAAATTTTCCGAAGTGCGACCTTAAAAACCCGACGAACGCGATATCGTCCAGCGAGTTGTCGACCGCTTTTATAAAGCAGGAAAGTTCTTTTATATATCGTTTGCCCGCGCCTTCGATGAAGCCGTCGCTGGCATAAGGAATACCGTTGTCGGTCAGCGCGCGCAAAAATCCGTCCGCGCCGCTTCCCCTTTTCCTGAAAAGCACCGCGATATCTTTGTATTCGAATGGCGTGCCGTCGCTTTTGACATATTTTGAGCCGATTATTCTTTCTTTGATTTCTTCGGCAACCGCGCTGCCTTCCGTATAACCGCTTATTTCGTCCAATGACGAGTTTCTTTCGTGCGACATTACGCTGTAAACGCCGGAAATTTCGGTTTCTTCGCGCGAAGGATCGTTTTTCACAAGCATAATGCGCGCGTTTTTCGACATTTCGCCCTTAAATCCGTCTTTTATGAAAAGGCTTTCGTTCTTATAATCGCACCCGCCGTGAGTGAGCGTCATTATCCCCGAAAATACGCGGTCGACAAATTCCAGAACGCCATTTTCACTGCGAAAGTTTACGGTCATCGGCAGCGCGCGACCTTGCGACCTTCCCGTTTCAAACGACTTCTTTTTGTCGGTGAAAATTTTGGAGTCGGCGTTTCGGAAGGCGTAAATGCTTTGTTTGACGTCGCCGACCATAAACAGATTGCCGTCGGTGATTTTCAGAAGAATTTCTTCCTGCAACGGGTTGATGTCCTGATATTCGTCCACGAACACGAGCGAGAATTTTTGTCTTATTTCTTTCCTGCGGGATTCGTCTTTCAGAAGTTTCACGGCGTATTTCGACAAATCGGCAAAGTCGATTTTGTTTTCACGTTTTTTAAGTCTTTCGTACTCGCGGTCGAATTCTTCGACGACGCGCATAACGACGCTCATAAACTCTTTTGCGTCGTCCACGTTATAGTTTGTGTAATCGACAAAAAGTTTTTCGGAAAGATTCTCGATTATTTCGGCGGTTTTGTCGCGAGCCGTCGCGACAAGCGCCTTATCTTCGTCGGAAATTTTGGGTTTTCCTCCCCTGAAATTCGGCTTTACGTATCTTTCGATTATTTTCTTCGCGTCATCGGAGTTTTGCATATCCGAAAGTTTTTCAAGGGTTTCCACAGAATGTCCGAGTGCGGCGGCGTAAACAGGCGCGCCTTCGAGCGAGGTTACGTCAATCGCTCTTCTTGCAAACGGCAAAGTTTCCGCCGCAAGGTCGCGATAAAAATCAAGGATTACTTTTCCGTAAACGCTGTCGGGGTTGTCGGTGACGCTTGAAAGCAGCATCGCCTTAAACTCGTCGGGACGCGGATTTATGGAAATTGCGTCGTAAATTTTCAACACTATTTCCGAAAGCGGGGTGTCGTCGACGATGCCCGACGCACGCGACGCAACGCGGATAAAGTCTTCCGCCTGTTTTTCGTATTCGTCGTTCATCACCTTTTTAAGGGCGCGGCGTTTCATATCCTTGGACTCGGTCTCGTCCATTTGCTGCGCTTTCGGCGAGATTTTAAGGTATTCGAAATTTTCCTTGATAAGTCTGCTTAAAAATGAGTCCATCGTGCCGATTTCGGCAAACGGAAGGTTGTCGATTTCTTCGCGGATTTTATCGACGTCTTTGACGTTTTCGTCCTTTGCGACGTCGAACAGCGCGTTGATGATTTTCAGTCGCATATCCGTTGCCGACGCTTTCGTGTACGACACGACGAGAATATCCTTGACAGGCACTCCTTTCACGACGTCATCGACGATTTTTTTGACCATTACCGACGTTTTCCCGCTGCCTGCCGAGGCGTATACGAGAACGTTGCCGCTTGCGTCAAAGACGTTAATTTGTTCGTTCGTCCAATCAGTCATCTTCGTTCGTCTCCTTTTCGATGCGGCTTTCGATTTTGCCGCCGTTTGCAAGCGTCATAAGGTCTTCGGGCGAAGATATTTTCGGGAAGCCGTCGCGGACAAACCGTTCGTCGCCCTCGTACGGACACATATCCTTATAGTCGCAGTAGCCGCACGCCTCTTTGAGCGGAGACGGCGCGACGTTGCCGTCCAGAATTTCGCCAATCGCCTGTTCGGACAGTTTTTCGGCGTACTTTTCAAACGCGAGAAACGCCGTATCCGCCACGACGTTTTTCCGACTGCCCGCTGTTCCGTCGTTTTTCAGCGAAACGGGAAGAAAGTCGCTGCTTTTACCTGCAACCAGCGTATTGTCCATCATCGTAATAATATCGGGATTATTTATTATGAATCCGCTCATTTTGAAGCGGTTTTTGCCTTTTGTTTTATATCCCACCGAAACGGGTTGATAAAGCATACCGACGGGATATTTCAGATCCTTATTTTTCGCGGCGTCCATATATAAAACGGGCTGGATTTTTTCGCCGCTGTAAATGTCTTTTACCGAAAGGTTTTTTGAGTAACTCTTATAATCGATTATCGCGAAATACCCGTCTTTTTCGTCGATGCGGTCGATACTTCCGACAAGGACGTACTCTTTCCCGTCCTTTTTGATTTTAAGCCCTTCGAAATTCGCCTCGCCCTTCTTTCCGATTTTCGCTTCCGCAAGGTACGGCTTGAAGTCGGATTTTTGGAACTGCGCGGCGATTTCCTTGCAGATTTTCGCGCCTTCTTTTTTCACGCGGTCGAAAGAAAGCTTGTTTTTTGCGGCGTCGAACTGCATAAAATCGGGGGATTCGAGCTGTTCTTTCACGGCGCGGTCGCAAACGCTTGCGATAATCTCGTCCGTCGGGTTTTCGTAAGCCTTTTCTTTCACGAACTTTTCCATGATCGCGTGCATGAGCGTGCCCGTTTCAAGTGTACGAAGCACACCTTCTTCGCGCGGTTTCAGCCTTATGCCGTAGCGCAAAAACTGTTTGTACGGACAGGCGAAATACGTTTCCAGCTGGCTTGCCGAAAACACGCCCCGATCGAGCGACGTGTTGATTTTCACGCTTTCTTGCGAGTCGGACGTTTCAATAAGTTTTTCGACGTAAGATTTTTCTTCGTCGGGCAATAGCGAAAAGAAACTGCCGGCGTCGACTTTCGATTTTGCGGATTTCGAAAGCAGAAGTTTGTATTTGCCGTTTTCGTAAGTTGCCGTGTCAAAGGCGTACTCTTTCAACTCCTCATCCTTGGTCAACGCGCGTTTTTTGTCGGTGCGAACGGGCGAAAGCGGTCTGCCGCCGACGGTGAAGTAATCCGTCATCGACGCGACAAACGCCGCCGCGCGCCCTTCCGTTCCCTTGTAATTTACGGGATACGACACGACGACTTTTTCGGGCTTTGTCAGAAGGGATATGAGTTCAAAAGCGTTGTTTTTCACGCTCTCCTTCTTCGACGGGTATAAATCGAGCCCGTTTTTCAGAAGACTTTCTTCTTCCTTTACGCCAAGCACGGCGGTATTTGCGACAGAGCGCGGCACAAGTCCTTCGACCGCCCCGCACACGTACATTATTTTTATTCCGTCAAAGAAACTTTCGTTGCTTTGTCCGACGTAAACGCTGTCGAGATACATCGGCACAAGCGCGACTTTGACGTTTTCAAACACTCCTTTCAAGGTTTCCGAAAACTCATAAAGCGAGAAAGTCGTGTCTTTTAAGACGACCTGCATTTCGTCGACGATATCGACGAACTTATCGTAAAACTGTTCGGCAGCCTTGCTTTCGACGGTTTTGATTTCGTCCGAGACGGTTTCCGAATATTCCTTGATTTTTTCGTTTTCCAAAAAAGCGTTTAGCGCGGCGACGTATTCTTTGACGTCCTTTCCGTCAAGTCCCGAAAAAGGCGCGGTTACGTCGAATATGCGTTTTCTGACGCTTTCCGCCGCTTCGTTTTTAAATTTTTTGCAAAGTTTGTTTGAAAGCGCGTTTTTCAGCACGTAATTTTCAAAAAGTTGCACGCTTTCGTACCCTTCCGGGGTTTTGTAAAACAGCGGATTTTTGATAAGCGCGTTGACGTCCGAAAAATCGAAGCCGTCGGACGCGCACCTGATCGCCGACAAAATATATCTTGCCTGCGGCGCGGACGAAAAAGGTATTTTTTTGTCCAGAAAATAAGGCACGTCGTATCGCGTAAAGACGTTTCTGACGTCGTTTTCGTAGTCGTCCGACGACGGCACGACGACGGCGAAGTCTTTGTATCTCAGTTTTTGTTCGATTACCGCGCGGCGAATATTTTTCGCGACGTATTCCATCTCGTCCATGATGTTTTTCGCCTCGATAATCTCAACTTTCCCGTCGGTTTCGACGGAAGGAAGTTTGGCGTATGAAAACAGGTTTGAAAGTTGTTTTTTGACGTTATCGAGCCCGACGAAAGCGTACGTCACGTCGTATGCGATATTCGCGTCCGAAAGCCCGTTTGTGAGTTTTTTGAAAGCGCGGCTCGGGTACAGTCTTTTGTTTTTCGCGTCGTCGTCGGGGGCGATAAGCCCTATCGTCACGTTCCTTGCGTGGACGAAAAGACGGAAAATTATCTCATACTGGGTTGCGGTGAAATCGGGAAATCCGAAAATATATACGTCGGCGTCCGAAAATTCGTCGCCGATGCCCGCAGAAAACGCTTCGAGCCGCGAGGTCGAATCAATAAACGATTTGTGCAGTATTTCAAGATATTTTTCGTAAATAATACCGACGTCTTTCAGTTTTTCGTCGTCGACCGCCAACGTGTTTTCGGCATTGACGCCGCTGTTTCGAAGAGCGGTGATGACGGCGTACATTTCCCTGGGAAAAGTAACGTCGTCGACGTCCTTATAAACGGCAAGGTCGTTTTTCACCTCGTCGATTGCCCTTTTCAGCAGCATGACCGAGCCTTCGGGCGTCAGACACTTCCTGTTTTTCCCACGCATTGCTTTCACGGCAAGTCGCATAAACGACGTAACGTCCACGTCGAACGTCGAGGTCAGCCCGAGTTTTTTTAAGATATTCCTTTCAAAAGCAAGTGAAAACTTGTCGGGTACGATGACGATTTGCCTGCCGTTTCCGACGTTTTTTGCGATAAGCCGATACATATTGTCGGCGGAAAAACCGAACGTGTTTGAAAGAATGAATTTAACGCTCATAATCAATAAATAGAATAAGGTATAAATATATAATAATTATACATTACTTTTATCGTTAAAGCAACGCGCGCGCACAAAATACTTTATATATGCTTTGCTTTTTTTCGGAAGTATGTTATACTATCCGATATGAAAAAGGTTATTCTTGTTATTTTAACGGTAATTATTGCGTCGGTTCTTGCGTTTTCGCTTACCGCGTGCAACAGCAACGTCGCGACGGACAAACTTTTGCGCCTTAACTGGTGCGACGGCGGCTTTACGGAAACGTTTACTTATTCGGTATCCGGGAAAGTCGGCGAAACGCTCGTTACGGGCACGCTTACTCTCACCATTAAACCCGCCGGAAGCGGCTACGTCATCGAAAGACAACAAACGATGGACGACGGCACCACAATTAACGGCAGCGTCAGCTTTTCGAAATCTGGCAGTTTCCTGCCGTCCGAAAGCGTGCTGACCACCGAAAAAGGCGGCGTCAAAACAACGCAGAAAGTTGTCTACGACGGCAAAAAAGTCAGGTTTTATCGGGCGGACGGCGACACGATTCCCGAAGGAACGGCGGCATCCGAACACGATATTTCTTCGCCCTACTACGACAATATGCAGTTTTACACGATTATCCGCGGCGCGAGTTTCGACAAAAAGTTCAACCTTGCGTTCAGCACTTTTGCCCCGGGTGAAAACAACGTCGTGAAACTTCAATGCTCCCTGGGCGCAACCGAAAACAAGGGATACACGATAAACGGCGAAGCAAACTCAATGGATTGTCAGGTCGTATATATCGCCCTTACTTCCGCCCCCGTTTCGACAAATCAGGCGTTCCGCGCGTACTACGCAAAGTCGGAAATCGCGCTTTCAAACCACTACAAACTCAAACAAACGCTTGTGGAGTTCGTGGAAGGCAATTTCACCTATACCTTAAAAGACGCGTCCGCAACCAAGGCATAATAATTTCATAAAACAAACCGCCTCGCCGTATATTTATTGTATGGCGAGGTTTTATTTTGCCCCGAACGGGCTTATCGTTGCAAACAACGCGTCGCACGACGCGCCTTTCTCGATTGAACAAAACGACGGCGCAATTATGCTTTTTGCCGCAAAGGAAAACTGCGAAAACGAAATATACGTGCCGTCCTATGCCGTCATTGACGTGAAAAATACCGTGCGGGTTTATGGCTCGGCGCAACTTATCGACTGGCAAAACGGCGCGTACGACGTGATTATCGAGCCGCAAAAGTACTTTGAATACGCCCCGCCCGTCCCTATCGCGCAAAACTCGACGACTTATAACGGCGACGAAATACTTGTGACGATATATAAAGACACGAAAACCCGTGCTATTTTCGAGTGTTCGGGCGGCGTGACGACGGTGGAAATCCCGCCGCTTTCTTCCCCGAAAATTTCCTTTTCCGAAACAAAGGAAGGACTGCTCTTAGTGATTTCGGGAACCGCTAAAATACAATACGTCCTCGTCATGCTTTTTGACGGCGGCTTCCGAAAACTGTTGTCGGTCGAAGCGAACGACGTGTCGTTTTCGTACACGGGCGTAATTGCAACCGAATATCTGAAAGACATGCTCTCCCGCGTGAAAACCACGACGTATTCGTTTTCGGGCGCGGCGGTAAAAAGCAAAACCGAGTTTTCGTATCTTCAAGACCGCGTTTATCCCGACGAACTTATCCCTTATTTATTTTTGGAATCGCTTGCCGCGAAAGACTTTGAAAGAGCGACGGCGTGTCTTGCGCCGGATATCAGGGAAAGCCCCGAAGTTTTTTTGGATTATTTCAAGCCTTTTGACGATATTTCGCCGATAAAACACCAAAACGCGCAAAAAATAAGCGACCTTAAAAAAGTCGCTTTGATTTCTTATTCAGCCGAGCCGATTATCACGCCCCGCGTGTTCGATTTCACAGTAAAAGACGGATTTATAACCGATATAAACTGATTACTTTTTCTTGCTTCTCGAACCGCCGAAAATCGCGATGATCCTGAGCATTTGCAAAAGTGCCATCGCAAAACTCATGACATAAGTCATGCCCGCCGCGCGAAGCATTGCGTTGACCTTCTTTTCGTCGCGGGCGTCGATAACGCCGTAATCGACAAGGTTTTCACCCGCCCTTCTCGACGCGTTAAACTCAACGGGAAGGGTGATGAGCGTGAACACGGCGTACAATGCGTAGCACGCGATTCCCAGGAAAAACAGTATGCTCGACGCGGGATTCTGGCTTAAAAAGATTTCCAGCAGTATGCCGATGAGAAGAAGAGGCACAGCCGCTTTCGAGGTAACGACGCAAGCGGGAACAAGCGCGCCGCGAAGTTTCATCGGCGCATAGCCTTCCGCGTGCTGTATCGCGTGTCCGACCTCGTGCGCGGCAACCGCAACCGCGGCGATAGTATTGCCGTCGTGCACTTTCGGCGACAACGAAACGACGTTGGTTTTCGGGTTGAAGTTGTCGGTGAGATTTCCTTCGATTCTCACGATTGCGACGTCGAAAAGCCCGTGTTCGTCCAGAATTTTTCGTGCGGCCTGCGCGCCCGTAAGCCCCGAAAGGTTGTTTTCCTTTGAGTACTTTGCAAACCTGAACTGAACGACGAATCCTGCGATCAGCGTCAGCACGACAAGCGGGATAATTGCAATTGTAGTATATAAATATAAGTCTTCCATACTTATATTATACAATAATAAGTGCGCGTTTTCAAGCGGCTACGACACGTTTTTAAGTTCCCCTTTCAATTTTTCGACAAGTTTATTTATTTCGTCCTGACTGATTGAAAGTCTGTCCGCTTCTTCCATAAGTTGTTTTTCGGCGTCGGTGGCGTCGTCGGTCAGTCGTATCCCGAAATCTTTGTTGAGAATAGCCTCGATTTTCAACGACACGTCGGTAACCGTGCTTTCGACGATTGCGGCGTCGGTATCGAATCCGTATTTCCTTTTCAATTCGTCATACGCGCTTGTCCATTTCGCCTTGAAAATTTTCAGCCTTTCCGTTTCCAGCGCGTATTGAAGTTTCATATCCGTTTTGATGTCAAACGCTTTTTTCGTCGCGACGGCAAGCACGTTCTTGACCTCGTCCTCGCATTTTTTGTACTTTTCGACTTCCGACGCAAGTCTTTGATTTTCATCTTTCAACCCGTCGACGAGCGCGACCTGCGCTTCCAGCACCTCGATGCGCCTTGCGTCTTTTTGAAGTCTTTCGTCGACCTCGCATTTTTTGTAACCGTTAAGTTCCGTTTTGAACGTTAAATTTTTTTTACCCACAAAAAAACCTCCGTGGCTATATTGTAACCGACGAAGGTCTTTTGAAGTTTTGAGTTTTTTGTCGAAAAACGACGATAATTATCTGTTTTTGCTGTTTTTCGTGAGCATTTTGATTTTGAGATTGTAAAGGTTGTCGGAAAGGTCGACCTTGTATTCCTGCGTGTTCACCGTCCTTAAATACTCGGGGTAAAAATGCGCGATTTCGTTGTCGGCATATTTTGCGATTTCTTCAAGCGACGGCAGTTTATACACTTGTTTTCCGCCCTTGAACACCGTAACCATCAGTTCTCTCACGCTGTATTTTTCAAACGTGGTTTTCTTCCACGGATATTGCGGGTGGAAAATCGTCAAAGGTTTATCCGTGTCGATTTTATCCTTTTTGAGCGCGATAAGGTCGGCTTTTGCAAAGCCGTTTTCGTCGTAAATCCTGAAAATCTTTTTAAGCCCCGGGTTGGTGATTTTCGCCTGGGTGTCGGACAGTTTGATTTTCGGCACGAGTTTTCCGTTTTCTTCGATTGCACAAAGTTTGTAAACGCCGCCGAGCGAAGGCGCGTCGTAACTTGTGATAAGGCGGGTGCCTATGCCGAAAAGGTCGATTTTCGCGTCCTGCGCTTTCAGACTCAGCAAAACCTGCTCGTCGATGTCGTTTGAAACGCAGATGATGCAGTCGGAATGTCCCGCGTCGTCCAGCATTTTGCGCGCTTCTTTGGAAAGATACGCAAGGTCGCCGCTGTCAAGCCTGATCCCAAGCGGTTTATATCCTTTTTGTTTGAGCTCGTCAAAGACTTTGATTGCGTTGGGTACGCCGCTTTTTAAGGTGTCGTAAGTGTCGACAAGCAGCATGCACCCTTCGGGATAAAGTTCCGCATACGCGCGAAACGCCGTCAGTTCGTCGGGGAAAGACATAACCCAACTGTGGGCGTGCGTGCCTTTCACGGGGATACCGAACATTTGTCCGGCAAGCACGTTCGAGGTGCTTCTGCAACCGCCGATATACGCGGCCCTTGCGCCGTAAATGCCTGCGTCGGGACCTTGTGCGCGCCTTAAACCGAACTCCATAATTTTCGCGTCGGTATTCTGGCAAAGCCTTGCCGCTTTCGTCGCGATAAGCGTCTGATGATTAAGCACGCAAAGTATCGCGGTTTCCAGAAGTTGCGCCTCGAAAAGTGGCGCTTTGATTGTCAATATCGGCTCATACGGGAAAATAATCGTACCTTCGGGCACGGCGTAAATATCGCCCGTGAATTTGAAGTTTTTCAGCCTTTCGATAAATTCTTTCCCGAAAACGTTCAGCCCGTCGAGGTAATCGAGGTCTTCCTTGTCGAAGTGCAGATTGTTGACGTAGTCCACGACTTGTTCCAGCCCCGCGCACATTGCGTATTCGAGCTTGTTTCCGCCACGATAAAAAACGTCGAAGCACGCCTCGTTGTCGGCGATGCCCTCTTTCAGATATCCGTTCATCATCGTGAGTTCGTAAAAGTCGGTAAGCAAGGTTAAGTTTCTCATATTTCTCCTTTAATCGTCGGAAGCGAGCATTTCCTCGACTTCCAGCGCGGCCTTATCGTGGTCGAGTTTTTTAAGTCCGTGTAAATAATACCAGATACCCAAAGCGGTGAACGTGGGTATAACGATGACGCAGGCGATTTTCGTCGACAAAAGTCCGTCAACGCGCAAAAAGTCAAGGATAAGACGAATCACGCAGTACCATACGCCGTAAAAGAAAACGAGCGCGCCGTTCACTTTGTTTTTGCGCCACAGACAATACGTCAAAATCGCGCCGATGAAATTATATACCGATTCGTACAAAAAAGTCGCCTGATACCAACCCGCCCCGTTCACGGCGTGCGCCGCGTCGATATAAACCGAAAACGGCAGCCCGAAAAGTTTCTCGTTGGTGACAAGTTGTCCGTAGGCTTCCTGATTGCAGAAATTGCCCCACCTTCCGATTGCCTGACACAACAGCACAATCGGCACAAGCATATCGAGTATCGTGCCGAGTTTGATTTTTTTCCTTTTGCAGAAGATAAACGCGCCCAAAACGCCGCCGACCATACCGCCGTAAATGGTGATACCGCCGTCCCAGATCGCGATGCAGTTTACGAAGTCGTCCCACGACTCGATGGGGAAATATCCGTATTCCTTATTGTTTGCAAATACGTAAATAATACGCGCGAAAACTATGCCCAGCGGAATTACCCACAGGAAAAGTTCCAGCGTGTCGTCGGAAGAAATGCCTTTCTTTTTTGCCATGAAAATAAGAATGATAAGCCCCAGCACCATCGCGCACGTGATGATAAGCCCATACCACCTTACTTCAAGATTCCCGATGCGGAACGCCACGGGATTTATATTCATAAGAACGTCGTATAACATCAGAATTCGACGCGACAAGCGCCCTCCTGCCTTATTGAAAGTTTATAAACGTGATCCGCGCCGAACACTTCGCTCATATGCTCGACGTATTCGTGCGTTTCCGCCTTTTCGACAAAAGCGATAATCGTCCCTGCAAAGCCGCCGCCGTGCACGCGCACCGCTTTCACGCCCGTGACGTGTTGCGAAAGCACGATACCTAAAGGTATGCGCTGAACCGTATCCGCGGGAACGTAGCAGTTTTGCAGAAGTTTGAAACTGCTGTCGCCGCTTTCGCCCACGATTTTGTAAAATGCGTCGGCGTTTTTCATATTGATTGCGGAAACCGCCTTATCGACGCGCAGATTTTCGTCAAAGAAGTGCATCGCGCGCATAATCGCCCTGCCCGAAACTTCGTTTTGCAGCGCGGGTATCGCATCCAGAAATTTCTGATAATCGACAAGCCTTAAATACTTTTCCGAAAACTTTTCGGAAACTTCTTCCATTTCCGCGCGGATTGCTGCGTAGTCGGAAGTAAGGTCGGCGTGATTGCCGCCTGTATTCGTGATGACGATGTCGGTGTCGGTGAACGGATATTGCACTCCGAGCACAAATGGATTTTCAACGTTTTCGAAATCGATCATCGACACGCCGCCCAAAGATATCGCCGACTGATCCATAAGTCCGCACGGCTTTAAGAAATAAACGTTTTCCGCATATTGCGACGCCTGCGCCTTTTTCATTTTCGACACCGCGCCGTCGTTGTAAAGCACGTTGAAGATTTCGGCAATCAGCAGTTCAAACGAGGCAGACGAAGAAACGCCCGCCGCCGCAGGAACGCACGAAATAACGCTTGCCGCAAATCCGCCGACGTTGCAGCCGTTATCGACAAAGTATTTCGCAATGCCTTTCACAAGGGCTTTGCTGTTGCCCGCCTCGCTTTCGACAAAAGAAAGGTCGTCAAGGCTTTGTTCAAACGGGGCGTATCCTTCGGAATTGATTCTGACGATATTGTCGTCGGTTTTCGTCACGAACGCAAGCGTATCGACGGAGATTGCCGCCGTAAGCACTTTCCCGTGGTTATGATCGGTATGGTTGCCGATAACTTCGATCCTGCCGGGGCTTGAAAAGAATTCCCCTTCCGCAAGGTTGAAATTTTCAACGTGAGCAAGGTAAAGATTTTTGTATCTTTCGGTCTGACCTTCCGCCGAGCCGTAAAGATTGGTTACTGTTTTTTCAAACTCCGACGAACAAGTAATTTCGTCGATTGACGTGATTTTTTGCATATTACCCGTAAATCCGTTGCATATTTCCCCGAATTACATTAAAATAAATTTGCTTTTTCGGGAATAACGATAAGGCGATTATAACACAATCGTATAATAATTGCAATTATTATAAGGAGTTTTGACGATGACAAACGATATTAAAGTTGTTATTGAAGAATTGCTTTTTTACGCAGGCAAAAACCTCGATATGTACGAGGAAGATTATATTCTGAGAAGGAATAATCTTCTGGACCTTCTGAAAGTGGACGCACCCGCCGACGCGCCCGTCGATAACTGCCGTCCTTTGCAGGAAATTCTGGACGACGTCAACGAATACGCAGCGGAAAACCACCTTGCCGAAGAATGGGAAAAAATCAACTTCGAAACCCGCGTCATGGGGCTTCTTATGCCGATGCCGTTTCAGGTTATCACCACGTTTGAACAACTTGCCGCAAGCGATCCCGCGCTCGCGACGAAATATCTTTACAACCTGTCCGTCAACAGCAATTATATAAGGAAAGTCGACATCGACAAAAACATCGGCTGGAAAGTCGCAAATCCGCGCGGCGATATTATGATTACCATAAATCTCAGCAAGCCGGAAAAAGACCCGAAAGCCATTCTCGCCGCGAAAAACGCGCCACAGACCGCATACCCCAAATGTATGCTCTGCAAGGAATGCGTCGGGTTTTCGGGAAACGCCGCACGCCCTGCCCGTCAGACTCTCAGAACAATCCCGATTATCCTCAACAACGAGGTATGGCATTTCCAGTTTTCGCCCTACGTCTATTTTGAAAACCACTGCATCGCGCTTTCGGACGAACATCGCCCGATGCACATCGACGCCGATACCTTTGAAAGAATGTTCGACTTTGTGGAACTCTTCCCCGATTACTTCATCGGCAGCAACGCGGATTTGCCCATCGTCGGCGGCAGCATTTTGTCGCACGACCATTATCAGGGCGGCAGTAAGGTATTGCCCGAAATGAGCGCGCCGTCCAAAAAGTTTTTCACCCACAGTTCCTTTGAAAACGTCAAAGTGTCGATTGTCGACTGGTACAACAGCGTGATCCGCCTTGAAGGAAAAGACAGGAAAGAAGTGAAAGAACTTGCCGCGCATATCCTCAAATGCTGGCGCGAATACAGCGACAAAAACGTCGATATTTCCGCAAAGACAAGAAACGAGCCGCACAACACCGTTACGCCGATTGCAAGGTTTAACGACGAAAATCATTACGTAATCGATATGATTTTGCGAAATAATCGCACAGACAAGGCTCACCCTTTCGGTATTTTCCACCCCACGGAAGACCTGCACAACATCAAAAAAGAAGGCATCGGAATTATTGAGGCGTTGGGACTTTTCATTCTTCCGGGGCGTCTTGCGTCCGAGGCGCACGGTATCCGCGATATATTAACCGGCAAAACCCCGCTTGACTTCAAGGCATTGTCTGTCGAGAGCAATCCTTTGAGCAAGCATATCGGCATGATCGCGCAGCTTGCAAACGACTTCGGCACAAGTCTTACAGAAGAAGAAGCGGCAACCCGCGTCACCGATTACATCAACGACGCCTGCGTCCGTATTCTCGATTGCACGGCGGTGTTCAAGCACGACGAAAAAGGCGAACAGGCGTTCGACCGCTTTATGACCTACTGCGGATTTTAATATGAAACTCTGGATAAAAACTTACGTCGGCGACAAAATCACAAACTCGATAGTTTTGTCGAAAAAAGGCGTTTCGCGCGACGTTTTCGATGAAATGCTGAAAGAAGCGGTGGACGCTTTCGACCTGTCGACGCCCGTCGTATTGTCGCAACACTTTCACCATTTCGCAAATTACAACAGCGTGAAATTTCTGCCCCGTGACTTTGTGGAGCCCGTCGATTTCGACAAGCTCGTCGTGGAGAACGTAAAGGAAGACTGATTACTTAAAAACGAAAGGGACTGTTCGCAGTCCCCTTTTTTTACGCTTAATATTCTTCGACGATTTCCGCAAAGTAAAAATTGTGGTAATCGGGCTTTTCGCCGTATGCTTTTTTCACGAAAGGCGAAATTTCCTGTCCCGAAAAATTCATGACCTGCAAAACCTTGCATTCGTAATACGCCCCGCACCCGTCGATAACGTACGTGTTCACTTTTTTTGCGGGCGTGATTTTAAGAGAAAGGTCTTTCACCTTATCGCAATCCCTTCCCGACTTCGTGCCGCAATACAAAAGTTCATTTTTGTACTTATCGCCAAAAGGCACGCATAGCGTGAATTCCTGTTTCTCGTCGATAATACCTTTTGTGAATCTGCTGTCGCGCACGGGGACAACCGCGACTTTTTTGCCCCACATTTCTCCGAAGAAGCCCCAGCTTGCGGTCATAACGTTAGGTCTTTCGCCCGCGACGACGAAACAGCCGTGCGCGGTATAGTTTTTCAGCATTTCTTCCGCATTTTTGAATTCTGCCATAAATATCTCCTTAAAAGTGTTGTCAAATTAAGTTTTTTGTGTTATATTGCGCTTGATGGTTTTCGGAAAACACATCAATAAAAAAACCGAGGTGCTTTGTGAAAAGGATTCCCGTTAAAAAAATCGCTTATTCCGCCGTGGTCGCGGCAATGTATTTCGCGCTGACCTTATTACTGCAACCCATATCGTTCGGTCCCGTCCAGTTCAGGCTGAGCGAAGCGCTTGTCATGCTTCCTTATATTATGCCCGAAAGCATTCTGGGGATAACGATAGGTTGCGCCGCCGCAAACGCGTTTTCAACCTTCCCCGTGTACGACGTGATTTTCGGCTCGCTTGCGACGCTTATTGCCGGCATACTGACGTCAAAGATAAAAAACGCCTGGCTTTCCGGGTTGCCGCCGGTGCTTCTCAACGCGCTTGTGCTGCCGCTTATGTGGTATCTTCTGGGCACGGACGCGGCGTACTGGGTAAATCTTATTTCGATTACTCTGTCCGAAGCAGTCGTGATATTCTTCATCGGCGTGCCGCTTGTTTTGCTTATCAAAAAGAAAGTGCCGTCGCTTGTGACTAGGAAGGCTTTTCTTGACGAAACCACTGCCGACGAAACGAAAGAGAACTGACGCATTTGTGTCGGTTTTTTTTGTTATCACAATATATTGTAAATTTTCAAAAAGCGCGTATTTTTGCTTACCGTTCACGCGCGATTCGTGCTATACTTTCACTTACCGTTTATTATACGCCTTTGTAACGAAAATTACAAGGTCGATTTTTTTTGAAAGGGTTATAAAAATGTCGTTTTGCAAGTTTTCAAGCGATTATCTGATGGAGTCGTTCACGCTCGTCGATAATCTTTTTATGAATGAATATCTGCCCTATGCCGAAGAAGGGTACATAAAGGTATACCTTTATGGGTTATATCTTTGCACAAATCCGTCGGGACGCGATAACTCGGTTGAAAGTTTCGCGAAAGTCCTTGATATGGACGAAGATAAAATCCTTGAAATTTTCAAGTATTGGCAGGATCAGGGGCTTTTGGAAATCATTTCCGTGAACCCGCTGGAAGTCAGATATTTGTCGATAAAAGGCGCAAAACAGCCCCCGAAAAAGTACGCTTCGGGGAAATTCGCCGACTTCAACGTGGAGGCGCAACGACTTTTCAACACCCGTCAGATTATGCCCAACGAGTATTTGCAGTACTACGACGTGATGGACAGCACGAAAATTCAGCCCGACGCAATGCTTATGATTATCCAGTATTGCATCAACTATAAGGGCACGACCGTGCGCTATCCTTACATCAACGCCGTTGCAAGAAACTGGGCGCGCGAAGGCGTAAGGACTGTCGAGGACGTGGAGGCGAAACTCAACGAGTTCAACTCTCTTGACGAAGATATGCGCTCTCTTATGCGCGCTCTCGGTCGCCGCGGTTCAACCGATATCGAAGAAAAACAAATGCTTGTCAAATGGACGAAAAACTGGGGCTTCGATATGCCCGCGATACTTTTTGCGGCAAAACAATGCAAAAACAAAGGCGGCTTCAAAAAACTGGACGCCGTCCTGGACGAATATTACCGTCTGAATAAGTTTACCGAGTCCGAAATGAGCGAGTACGTCAAGGAGCGCGAACATTACCACGACCTTGCCGTAAAAATCAACCGCACGATCGGCGTGTTTTACGACAGCCTGGATTATATTATCGAAACGTACGTCAGCCCGTGGCTTTCAAAAGGCTTCGACGACGACGCCCTGCTTGACATCGCGAAATATTGCTTCACTTCAAACGTCAAAACCTTGCAGGGTATGAACTTGACCGTAATGCACTTTTATAAGGAAGGCTGCATCACGTCCGAATCCATACGCGATTACATCGACAGACAAATTCAGAACGACGAGTTCATCAAAAAAGTTCTGTCGCTTGCCGGGACAAACAGGTTTGTTTCGCAAAACGACCGCGAATATTACCGCGTCTGGTGCACCGAATGGGGCATGCCCGACGACCTTATTCTGTACGCCGCGGAACTTGCCGCAAACAGCCGCTTCCCCCTGCAATTTATCAATAAGCAACTTGCAAAGTGGCACGACGCGCGCATAACCACGCTGGAACAAGCCAAAAAATCGGCAATCGCCGTCGAAAATCCGAAGTCGTCGGCGAAAAACTTCACGGAACGCGAATACACCAAGGAACAACTTGACAGCATCTTCAAAAACGTTCCCGACATCGAGGAATACGACATATGATGAAAAGCGGAAAAATCGTCCTTGCCGTTAAGGACGAATACAAATTGAAACACGACCGCGCGGTCGAAGTCGCCGACAATAACCTTGCCCGCGCAATGGAAAACGACGATTTCAGACGCATAACAAAGGAGCTTTCTTCTTTGAACTTCGACGTCGTATTAAAACAGGCGAAAAAACAGGACGCATCGGACGAACTTCAAAAAATAAAACTTCTTGCAAAGGAACGCGCCGCAACCCTTAAACGTCTGGGTATGCGCGAAAGCGACTTTTTGCCGAAATTCGACTGCGAAACGTGCAACGACACGGGCGTGCTTTCGGGCAAATTCTGCGATTGTTTCAAAAAGCGTTATTACGAAACTTTATGCGATTTTCTCGGCATCGGGCAAATCCGAAATGTCACGTTTTCCGACGTGGATTTTTCAAAAATCAAGGACGCGAAACAAAGAAAAAAGTTGGAGTCCAACTATAAACTTTTCAAAAAATATTGCGACAAATATCCTTCCGTGAAATATAAAAACGCCCTCATAATGGGCGGCACAGGCGTCGGCAAAAGTTATCTTATGTACGCCGTCGCAAACGAGTTTATGAAAAACGGATTCAGCGTTTTGTACGTTTCTGCAATCAAACTGAATTCCCTTATGCTGTCGTACCACACGTCGTTCGTGTCGGAGCGCGACGTATACCTTGCCGACGTCATCGACTGCGACCTGCTTATCATAGACGATTTGGGAAGCGAGCAAAAAATCAAAAACGTTACCGATGAATATCTCTTAAAGATACTTGACGAGCGCGAAAAAGCCGATAAACCCGTGTTTGTGACAACAAACCTCAACGAAGAACAACTCAAAAACTCTTACAACGAGCGCGTTTTCTCACGACTTTTCAACGTGAACAAAACGATTATTTCCAACATTGACGGCAACGATTTAAGGCTTTTCTGATATTTCGTCTGCTACTTTCAATGCGGACGCAACCGCCCACATTATGTTGTAGCCGCCCGAAAGCCCGTCGATATTGAGAATCTCTCCGCCGACAAAAAGACTATTAACGCCCTTGATTTCAAGGGTGTTTTTATTTACGCACGACGCGTCGATACCGCCGCTCATAACCTGTGCAAGCGACTTATCGGAAACGCCCGTGATTTTGATTCTGAAATCGGAAACGACGTCGGCAAGTTTATTAAGATTTTCGTCGGTCGCTTCCGCACTTCCCTGTATGCCCACCATATTCAGAATCTGTTGCGCGATCATCTTATGGAACGCGCCCGAAAGCAGTTCCCCGACGTCATTTGAAAATTCTTTCAACCTTTTCAGTATCAAAAAAGTTTCGTTTTTGTTTTCATTCAGAAAGTTTAACGAAAGATATGCGTTTTTCGGCGCGCCGAGACGCGCATAGTACGCCGAATTATTGAACGTCGCAATGCCCGACAGCCCGAACGACTTGAACAGTACCTCACCGTATTCTTCGTGCACGACCTTGCTATTAACGATTAAGCCGACCTTTGCCTTTACCCTGACGCCGTTCAGCCCTTTGATGTACGTCGTGTCGGTTGAAAGCGGCGCAAGCGACGGCGTGAACTTTCTGACGTTTGCAAAGTCCGAAAGAACGCCCGTGGAATCGTACCCAAATCCCGCGTTGCTGCCCGTCGCGAAAAACACGTTCTTTCCGTAATAATCAACGTCGCAAGAAACCTTGAAAAGGTCTTTTTGTTTCGAAATTTTCGTGACGAGTGCAGACGTTTTGACTTCCACCCCGTTTTTTTGAAGCGCGCGGCGATATGCGTCAAGCACGGTATTTGCTGACTCCGACAGCGGATAACCCCTGCCTTCTTCGTCAAACCGCATAAGCAGTCCCAGACTTTCAAAAAACCGTTTGATTTCAAAAAAACCGTACTTTTCAAACGTTGCCGAAACGAAACTCTCGTCGTTATATTTCCCGACGTCGAAGTTTTCGTTCAGGAAATTGCACTTCCCCGCGCCCGTCGACAGCAGTTTTTTGCCGATCCTGTCGTTTGCGTCCAGAATCAGAACGCTTTTGTTTTTAACGCGGGCGGCAGCAGTCATTCCTCCGATACCGCCGCCAACGATAATAAGGTCGTAAATTTTCATAATTCAAAAAAATTCCCCACGGCTTTCGCCGTGAGGAAGTATGCTTAATATCGATTAAGCGGTGTATTCGACGATCGTGTACTTGGTGCCGAGTGCCGCCTCGAAAGTGGCTTTGTAGCCCTGTCTTACGCTGATCTTCGCTCCTTCGGTTGCGGTGAAGATGTCGCCCGTGAAGACGGGAACGGTCTTGCCGGTAAATCTTACTTCGAGACCGGTCGCGCAAAGAGCGAAAGCGTCCTCGCCGACAGTCTGAATATTTTCGCCGAATTCGACGTATTCAAGATCCGAGCAGCCATAGAATGCCGTCGCGTTAAGTTCGACAAGCGACGAAGGAAGAATAACCCTTGTCAGAAGCGAGCAGCCGCCGAATGCCGAGTAGCCGATCGTTTGCAGCGTTTCGTTGGATTCAAACGTGAGCGACGTAATGCCGCGGCAGCCGTCGAATGCCGAGTCGCCGATTGCGACGACCGATGACGGTATCGAAACTTTCTGAATAAGCACGCAACCGTTGAACGCGTTGCTGCCGATGTATTCGATGCCGCTTGACACAAACGTAATCGCCCTTAAACTTATGCAGTTTCTGAACGCGCCGTCGTCAACCGCCGCGATTCTTGCAGTGATATCCGACAAGGTCACGCAGTTTCTGAACGCTTCTTGTCCGACGGAAATGCTTGCGTTTGCGCTCATGGTTACGCTCTTCAACGCTTTTGCGTTTCTGAACACGCCTTCTGCAAACCTGGTCACGCCGCTAAGGTTAATCGTTGCAAGCTGTTCGCAGTTTTCAAACGCCGATACGCCGATGGTGTTGACGCCCTTAGTGGTGTTCACGTCGACGGTATTAAGGCTTGTGCTGCCGAAGAATGCTCTGTCTCCGATTGTACGAAGCGCGGCGGTCTTTGAGTCTGCGCCGTCCATAGTCGTGAAAGTAGCAAGCGCCGTGCAGTTTTCGAATGCGGAGTTGCCGATACGTGCGATGAAGTACGGCAGAGTTACCGTCGTCAAAGACGTACAATCCATAAACGCGCCGTCGCCGATTGTCGTAACAAGACCTGCCGGGTCGTAAGCCGTGGTTGTCGGTTCTTCGCCTCCCGTCGGTTCGGGCGTAATGAATTTCGCATTTGCGACGAAGTTTACCGTTGTAAGGGCCGTGCAGCCCTTGAACGCGTACGAGTCGAGCGTGCCGAGGTTTTCAGGCAGATTGAGCGTTACAAGCGCCGTGCAGCCGCTGAATGCGTAGTCGTTTATCGAAAGTTTCACAGCCATATCGTCGGTTGACGTAAAGGTTGCGAACGTAATCGTGTCAAGGTTTTTGCAGTTCGCAAACGCATATTGCCAGATTCTTGAAATATTGCTGCATGCCGACAGGTTGATTTTCTTGATTGACGAACCTGTGAACGCGCTGTCCTTGATTTCGGAAAGCGACGCGGGAAGCGTTACTTCCACAATGCTACTATTGTTTGCAAAGGCAAAACTTCCAACATATTTAAGGTTCGAGAATCCGCTGAGATCGAGCGCTGCATATTGCGAATTTTCAAACGCATACGGCGCAATCGAAACGACGGTCGTATTAGGTGTGATAGTGCCTCCTTCGCTCTTGGCGGAATACAAAACTTTGCCGATGACAACGAGTCCGCTTTCATTATTGAAGAAGTCCGTTTCGTGGAACGCTTTTTCTTCGATATCGACGACGTTCCGGAAAATACCAACCGATGTGATTTTGGTCTTATAGAACGCCATCTTCTTAATCGATTCGACGCTCTCGCCGTCAAGAATTAACGAAAGTTTGCTGTCTGCAAACGCGCTCATCGAAATTGTCTTAATGCCGCCAAGACGCACGCTTTCAATCGACGAGTTTGCAAACGCTCTTGCCGAAACGTTGTCAATGGGTGCCTTGCTGAAATCTACGACCGTAACGTTCTTCGTACCGTTGAATGCGTCTACGCCAAGTTTTTTGAGCGCGATGAACTCAACCGTCGCGATGCCGCTGTTTCTGAACGCGGCGTTTCCGATAATTTCGACGCTGCCGAGATTTACTTCGATGCTGCCGGTGTTTGCAAAGGCATAGTTGCCGATTTCCGTCGTGTAAGGTTTATCGCCGTTTTGGGTTGCAAGCGTAACTTTCGTGACTTGCGTTGCGTTCTGGAATGCGTAATCCGCAATCGCCGTAGCGGTGTTGGTAACGACGATTTCTTTCAGTTTCTTGGGCAGATAATAGGTAACGCCGCCCTGTTCCGCCTTATACCAGTTGTCGTTTTGCGGGTTTACGGTCGTGAACAGTCTGCCGAGCGGGATTTCTGCCGAATACGCAAGATTTGTAAGGTTGTAGCAGCCTTCAAACACGTTATCGCCGATTTGTTCCACGTTGTCGGGAAGCGTGATCACCGTGATCCTGACACAATTACGGAACGCGCCCGCGCCGATGGCAAGCCCTTTGAAGTTGCCTTCGAACACGACTTCTTCGATATTGCTGTTTGCAAATGCTTCTTCGCCGATGGTCTGAATGTTGCCTTTTATCGTAATCTTTCTGATAAACTTATTGTTTTTGAACGCGCCGTCTTTTATTGCGTGGACTGCGTCGTCGAAGTTTATCGTGAATTCGGTTTTATAGGAATCGCCCTTCTTCGCCTTGTTTTCATCGATGCCGACGATGACGCCGTTTTCGATGACGAAGTATTCGATGGGAACCCATTTTGCGGTAAGCGTGATACCGTTTTTAATGAATTCGGGATCGGTAATCGTTTTGTAATCGACGCTTGTGCCGTCCGCACCGGTGTACTGAACTTCGCCGTACCACCAACCCGCAAAGGTTTTTTCGGTGGGCGCGCCTTCGGGCACTTTGAGTGCCAGCGGTTTGTTGAAGTCGACGTTCACGTTTTCGGGAACGACAACCGTTTCGGGTGCGTCGCCGCGTTCGAACGTAACGGTTACGGGTTTATAGTCCAGAATCGCAACGTACGCGACGTCTTGTTCCTGCACTTTTACTTTAAGTTGATTATTCTCAACTTCGCCTTCCGCAACGTCCACGAGTTGTCCGTCCGCAGTCAGGCGTTTCCAGCATATGAAGGCGTAATAATTGTTGTCCGAAACGCTTGCCGTAACGCTGAATTCGGCGTTGTTGTCAAAAGGTTTCGTATAGCCTTCAAGGTCGTAGTCTTCGGTGCTTCCGGTAAGTTTCGTCCAAGCGTCCCAACCCGTGACGATATTGACCGTACCCATATCCGCGTCGGGCATTGCGATCTTTGATTTTGCCTTGTAAATCGCGATATGGAACTCGTACGGCTGCCATTCCGCGGTGAGAGTTACGTCTTCCGTGAACGCCCATTTGCCGACAAGAATTTCGTTTTTGTTGACGTTGTATTTCACGACGTAAGTTTTTGTGCCTTCCGAGTCAAGATAATACCAGCCGATGAAGCGTTTCGTCCCGTCGTTTGAAAGTTTCGGGACGTCGGGGATCGCGTCTTGTCCCAAAACGACGTCGGAATTGTATTTCACGACGAACGTCTTGCCGTAGTTGTCAACGGTGTCCACGAGGGTTACGTTGATGTCTTTCGGGGCAAATACTGCCGTGAAGGTAATCGTCTTATTGATGGCGTGCTTTTCGTCGATATTGTATTCAACGCTCTTGTTCGCGCCGAACGGGGCGTATTCTTCGCCGTTCAGAAGCCAGCGGACAAGCGTATAGCCGTCTTTCGGGTTTGCGGTGAACGTCGCTTTCTGGTCGTAAGGCCACGCGTCGTTGCTGCCCGTAACTTCCTGCATCATGGAGTCGTCGTTTGCGTTCACGACGAGTTTGTAAGTGACTGCGTTGAATTTTGCGACAAGATCGATATCTTTTGCAAAGTCGAACGCATGGACGCCGTTGCCGTTTTCGTCAACGACTTTGATTTCGTTGCCCAGGTCGTCGGTATAATACCAGCCTGCGAACGTCGCAAAAGGTTTTTCAACCGGGCGACTGCTGTCGGTCGTTTCGCCGATTTTGTTGCTTATAAGCTGTTCAATCGCTTTTGCGGTCGCGCCGAAGTTTACGCTGCCGATAAAGAGTTCGGTTTCGTTGGTTTTTGCGAATTTTGCGCCTTTTGCCTTATCCGCTTCTGAGATTTTGAGCGTGATCGAGTATGTATTGGTTGTCCATTTACCGAACACGGTGATGTCTTCGCGGTCAATGACGTTTATGTCAAAGTCCCATTTATATTCGGTTTTCGAGCCTACTTTGATTGGTTTGCCTTCGTCGTAAACGGGCAATCCGTTTTCGTCAAGGCGGTTGTAGATTTCGGTCGCTTCTTCCGAGGTGCGCGCGCCCGATTTATCGGTCAAATAATATTTTCCGTTATACAACACGACTTTTCTGCCGTTTGCGTCTTCGTATGCGAACCTTCTGTTGCCGTTTTCGTCCGCAAGGTAGTACTTATCGCCGACTTTCACAAGGATATTGCCGCTGTCTTCGTCCGCGTCGACAATTTGTCCTTTATCGTTTCTTTTTTCTTCCGAGTAATAATACCAGCCGTCGAAGGTGTGTCCGACGTACGTGGCGATGCTCGGCGCGGTGGCCTTTTGTCCCTTTGCGACGGCGGGAATTTTAACCTCGGACTCGTAATTACCCTGAATCCTTATGACGCTCACGTCGTATTTCGGTTCAAGATATACGTTGATTTTGTAAACAGCGGTGACTTTGCTGTCTTCCGCAACCGCTTTGATATAGTAAACGTTGTCGCCGTTTTTAAGGTTTACGACAAGGTTTGTTGCGTCGTTATTTATGGTCAGACTGCATTCTTCGTCCTTCCATACCGAATACGTGGTTTTCGGGCTTGCCGCTTTTAACTTTCTTAAAACGTCGGTGCCGAAGTCGAAACGCGACTCTTCATGCGCGATTTCGTTATTTGCACCCGTGACGTATCTCCAAACGCCGTTATCGACTTCTTTTTCGCCTTCTTTGGTTTTGATTTTCACTTTTTCCTGCGTGAAAACGCCGCCTTTAAGGTCGGCTTCCGTGGATTTTCCGTTTTCCGTCCAGTGGGCGTAAATTTTGACGTTTTGGGTGATTTTCGTTGCGAAATCGAACTTTTCGTCACCGTCTTTTTCGACAAACCAGCCGACGAAATCGTATCCCGCGGGACGGTCGTCTTCGGTAATCTCATACGCGCTGACCGTTCTGCCCTGTCGCACCGTGACGTTGGTGAAAGCCACGTCTTCTTCGCCGGATTCGGGATAGTTTTTCATGAAAGACACCCTGAAAGACGGCGTGGTCGGGGCGGGACCCTGATCTGTATCGTCATCGCACGCGACGAGAAGCACGGACGTGCATCCGATAAGCAGTACGAGCGTCAAAACTAAAAGCAACCTCGAAAGTTTTTTCATAAAATTTTCCTTCTTTTTGCCGATAATACTTTATTTGAGAAAATATCTCTTGTGCATATATTTTATTATATAAATATATTAAAGTCAATATTTATCCTAAGTTTTGTTTTTAAGGCGTCCAAAATCGCAGGAAAATCGCGCTTTACACGGCGGATTTTTTCAAATTGTAAAAAAACGACTTACGATTTTTTAATTTTTACTTTTGTCAAAAAACGCGGGATAGAACAAAGCGGACGGCGTATAAAAGGAGAGAAATATACGTCGTCCGCCTTGTTTCAATATAATTTTTGGGGGGTTATATAACTTTATTAAACGTTGTAATTTATTTTCTTTGCCGTGCGTCTGATCTTTTCGCGGTCAAGCCCGACAAGCACCGCAACGTCACGAAGGGACACGCCGCTTCTCGTCTGCAATTCGTAAATAATCGTTTTCAGAAGTTCGGGATCTTGAAGAGCGGCTTTGTCGGTGATGTTGAACCGACGAATAAGGTCCATCAGAACGTCGTCGCAGTTTTCGTAAGGTTTTGCCTCTTTGAATTTATATTCGTCGGTGCTGCCGCCGTACGAGGAAAGTTCCGGCACCTTTTTGAAAAGCCTTTTCAGTTCCTTGTAGTCGATGAAACTCAGTTGGTTGAGATAATCTTTCGCGCTGCTGTACAGATATTCCCCGCTGTTGACGGCAACGCGCGCCTTCACGGGATTGTTGTGTACGAAATATATCGCGGCAAGGATTTCGTCGGAGGTTTTAAGAGCGTCGCTTTCGTATCTTCCGTTGAAGACGTATCCGCTCCTGCCGTTTATGCGATTGAAAAACTTGGCGTAAGTCGTGTTCACCCTTCGCATAAACTCCGAAATGTTTTTGACGTCGTCGGAAGTCACGATAAGGTGCGAGTGATTTTGCATCACGCAGTACGCAAGGACGGAAACACCCGTGTCCTTTGCCTTTTCCTCAACAGTGACCAGATAAAAGTTTTTCATATTCGGCTCTCTGAAAACGTCAAGCCCGGGAAGACCGTCCGTGAGAACGTGAAAATGTTTTGCGCCGCTGAAAATGCTGCCCCTTGCAACCCTTGTCATAAACGAACCTCATTATTTTATTATGTTTTAATTATACATATAATCAAAAACGCTGTCAATTGTTTTCTGTCAAAATAACTAACACTTTGACACGATTTATCGACAAAATGATAAAATTGTATTGACAATACGCCATAATGCGGTATAATTAAGATGTACCTGGGTTGTACGATATGTAACTTATTTTCCAACCACAACTTTTTCAGGGATTACGATTTCCGTCTCTTATGTTACGCCTTGTCCTCACGGACCATGAAGGAAAACAGCGGTTTCGGATAGTTTGCCCACCTATGCGCATAGGTTGCGCAAAAAGTTACAGTCGGCAACTTTGCGATAAAACCGTCGCTCGTCGCGGCGGTCTTTTTTGTGCTTTGCCCGCGCGACGTTTTTTATATTTCGCATTTTCCCGAAAAATTTTTCGATACTGCTTAAATTTGCTTGATAATTTGATAATTTATGATATAATAACAAATGTTTTGCTGGTGTGGCTCAGCAGGTAGAGCGGTTCACTCGTAATGAACAGGTCGGCGGTTCGAATCCGCCCACCAGCTCCAAAAGACCGAAACGTGATAAGCGTTCCGGTCTTTTTCGTTGTTGTTTATTAATTTAAAAATTCGCGCACAATGCGCGATTTTACGTCAGAATAAAAAGAATTTATAATTTCCGCTTACAACGCTCGTTTTGCACGGCGCACCGCTTAATTCCTGCGGCAATTCTTCAACGCATTTTTTAAGATATATTACGGCGACCTGTTCGGAGTTTTCCCTTGCGATTTCAAACAGGTTTTCAAAGTCGGAAACCACGTCGATCATCACCGAGAGTTCAAAAAATCCGCCCGTAAATTCGCTTGCGGTTTTCAGGTGCTTTACGTATGCGCCGTATCTGTTTGCAAAATAACTTTCGGAAAGCACGCTGTCTTTCGATATTTCAAGGACGGCGTCGCCGTGCGACAAATTCAAAGCGTCCAGAACGCTTGCGACAAACGATTGGTCAGCCGTATCGTAAACGGGTTTCTTTTTCTTCTCAAAAAACTTCATAATAAAAAGGATATGCCAAAGCGACGGCGTTGTCAAGAAAATATTTTGCCGATAAATTCGTAAAAACGCTTGTCAACTGCGATAAATTATGATAGATTATAAACGCTAAATATATTGTGCCTCCTTGGTCAAGCGGTTAAGACGCCGCCCTCTCACGGCGGAAACAGGAGTTCGATTCTCCTAGGGGGTGCCAGATTGCGGGATTATATCCCGCCTTTTTTATGCAAAAAAATGCTTACAAACGGGTGTTTTTAATAATTTTGCGAAAGTCAAATCGCCGTTTTCAAAGGAAAATTTCCGACAATTTTTTTCAATTGTCAAAAAAATTCTTTACAAATCGCGGATTTCATAATATCATTAATATATATTTGAAAAATACACACGATATTTTTGAATTATGAAAAAGACCGAATTTACCAAAACCGCAATAATCAACAGCACCGTTAAACTCTTAAAAGCCAACGGGAAAGTTACCATTAAGGAGATCTCCGACGACGCCGGCGTGAATATTGCTGCGATAAATTATCATTTCACCGACAAAAAATCGCTGATTTCCGTCGTCATCAGGCGCACGATTTCCGACTTCAAAAAAATTGCCGACAACCTTGTCGCAAACTTGGCGGAACTGAACACTCATCCCGAGGAAACCATTTCCGCATTTTTCAACGCCTGCCACGAATACTGCGCCGAAAACATCAACGTCATAAACTTTATGCTCGCCCCCGAAAACGTGGAATACAACAACTATTTCAATAAAACGGTAAGCCAGATGTTTTCAACGGATTCCGATTTGTGCTTTAAGGTGATTTCGTATATGCGCGCTACAAGCGCGGCAAGCGACAACGAATTGAAGGCAAGATACCTTGTCCTGCTGTCAACTTTCCTGACGCCGTTTTTCAGCACGTTCAATATCTTAAACGGCAATCACTTCGGACAAATTTTCAACCTTAACGACCAGGAATTCAAAAAACTTTACATTGAACAAATCGTAAGAATAATCAAATCAAAATAACAAAACAATGTTTATATAAGCAAAAATCCACGGTTAAACCGTGGATTTTGTCATATTATTTCTTTTATTGATTATCCTGTTTTCTTATTTCGGAGTGCCTGATTTTGCCGGAAATCGTCTTTGGAAGTTCCGTCACGAATTCCACGATGCGCGGGTATTTGTACGGTGCGGTAAGTCTTTTCACGTATTGTTGGATTTCCTTTTTCAGTTCTTCCGACGGGGTATAACCTTTCGCAAGGACAATCGTTGCTTTGACAACCTGTCCGCGCACGGGATCGGGTGCGCCCGTTATCGCACATTCCAGAACGGCGGGGTGCTCCATAAGCACGCTTTCGATTTCAAACGGTCCGATGCGATAGCCCGACGATTTGATGATGTCGTCGGTGCGCCCGACAAACCAATAATAGCCGTCTTCGTCGCGCCACGCCGTGTCACCCGTGTGATAAAGTCCGTCGTGCATTACCGCTTTTGTCGCTTCTTCGTTGTTGTAATATCCGCGGAAAAGTCCGACGGGCGCGCCTTCCGAAATATCGACGCAAATTTCGCCTTCTTCGCCGTTTGCGGCAAGTCTGCCGTCGGCGGTAATCAGTTTGATTTTATACTGAGGGCTCGGCATGCCCATGCTGCCGGGTTTCGGGTTCATATGAAGAAGGTTTGCAAGCGTCAGCGTCGTTTCGGTCTGCCCGAAGCCTTCCATAAGTTTGATTCCGGTAAGGCTCAAAAATTGTTTATATACCTCGGGATTAAGCGCTTCGCCGGCGATCGTCGCGTATTTTATGCTGGAAATGTCGTACTTTGACAAGTCTTCCTTGATAAGGAACCTGAAAATCGTGGGCGGCGCACAAAACGTCGTGATTTTGTGCTTTTCGATGACGGACAGCATATCGTCGGCATTGAAACGGGTGAAATCGTAAACGAAAACACAGTTGCCCATCAGCCATTGTCCGTACAGTTTGCCCCAGACCGCTTTGCCCCAGCCGGTGTCCGCAATCGTCAGATGAACGCCGTTTCCGTCGATATTATGCCACCATTTGGCAGTGATAAAGTGTCCGATTGCGTATGCGTGATCGTGCATGACAAGTTTCGGATAACCCGACGTGCCCGACGTAAAGAACATAAGAGCGGCGTCGTTTTTATAAGTTGCGTCAACGCCTTCGCCACGCTTGAACTCGTCCGAAAACGCCTGAAATTCCGCGTCGAAATCATGCCAGCCGTCACGGCTTGCCCCGACAAGTATTTTCGTTTTGACATCGCATTGTTCAAAGGCTTTTTCCGCCTCGTCGACGATACTCCCCGTGGAACTGATGACGACCGCGCTCACGCCCGCAAGATTGAACCTGTATACAAGGTCCTTTTTCATAAGCTGATCCGTTGCGGGAATGACGATCGCGCCGATTTTGTGCAGCGCAACGATTGAAAACCAAAATTGATAATGACGGCGCAGAATAAGCATTACCCTGTCGCCTTTTTTAATGCCCAGCGACCTGAAATAATTTGCCGTTTTGTTTGTAAGGCGCATCATGTCCGAAAAAGTGAACGTTTTTTCCTCGTGATGTTCGCCAACCCACAAAAGCGCGGTTTTATCGGGGGTGTTTTTGCCCCAGAAATCCACCACGTCAAACCCGAAGTTGAAGTCGTCGGGAATATGAAAATCGATTTTTGTCAGTCTGCCCGTTTTTTCGTCAACGGTTTCGGTAACGTATTTTTCGTAAAGTTGCATATCTTTATCCTTATAAAATAAAAATCCCCGTCTCGTTTTGAGACGGAGAATTAATCCGCGGTACCACTCAAATTGCTTTAACAGCCACTTACGCATCCATCAATGCGTTGCTCTGTAACGGGAGCGCCCGTCCCGACTTAATAGTTTCCGTTCTGTCGGGCGACTGGAAGGTGATAAGACAAAATCCGCATACCGTCTTACACCGACCGACGGCTCTCTGTGCTGCCAAAACTTTGTCACGTCCTCATAAACGCCTTTATATGTTGTTGAAAATAATTATACACGATACTTTTTGATTGTCAAGCAAAAAAAATTGAAAATTATATACGTTTTTCATATGCCAACCGCCATAAAACGCATAAATAAATCCCGCCAAAAAAGGCGGGATTTAATAGTTTACCTATATTCTCTTAAAACGGCGAGAATTTGATGGATTTTTGGGGTTCTTGACGGGTTCGTGCGAAGGCGCGTACTTTGTCGTACGTAACTGAGCAGGGTTCCGTCAAAACGCCAAAAAGGCGCGAATTGTCGCCGTTTTAATTAAGGCGGGATTCAAGAGCGGCGAGTTCGTCGTTCAACTCCTTCGGGAGCCTGTCGCCGAACTTCTTATAGAATTCCTTAATGCCTTCGGCTTCTTTCTTCCAGGTTTCGGTATCGACGTTAAGAAGACCTTTCAGGGTTTCTTCGTCCACGCTGCAACCCTCAAGGTTGATATCTTCGGGTTTCGGAACGTATCCGATTGCGGTTTCGTCCGCGTCGACGGTTTCTTCGCAACGTTTCAAAATCCAGTCAAGCACGCGCATATTGTCGCCGAATCCCGGCCAGATGAAGTGACCTTCGCTGTCCGTCCTGAACCAGTTGACGTTGAAGATTTTGGGTTGAACCTTAATCTTTTTGCCCATATCGATCCAGTGCTGGAAGTAGTCGCCCATATGGTATCCGCAGAAAGGCAGCATTGCCATCGGATCGCGACGTACGACGCCTACCGCGCCTGCCGCCGCAGCGGTCGTTTCGGAAGCCATAATGCTGCCGACGAAAACGCCGTTGTCCCAACTTCTGGACTGATATACAAGCGGAGTGGTTGCCGCGCGACGTCCGCCGAAAATGATTGCGCTGATGGGCACGCCGTTGGGAGCCTCGAATTCACTGCTTATGCACGGGCAGTTGATTGCGGGTGCGGTGAAACGGCTGTTGGGATGCGCCGCTTTGACGGGTTTGCCGTCGGCGTCTTTCATATCGGGCGTCCAGGGATTGCCTTTCCAGTCGATAAGGCGTGCGGGCGGAGTTTTGGTAAGACCTTCCCACCACACGGTATTATCTTCGGGATTGATTGCAACGTTCGTGAAAATGGTATTCTTTCTTGTGGAAGCAAGAGCGTTGGGGTTCGATTTTTCGTTCGTACCGGGAGCGACGCCGAAGAAGCCCGCCTCGGGGTTGATTGCGTAAAGTCTGCCGTCCGCGCCTACGCGAAGCCACGCGATGTCGTCGCCGACCGTATAAACGCGATAGCCTTTTTTGGTATAAATCTCGGGCGGAATAAGCATTGCAAGGTTGGTTTTGCCGCAAGCCGACGGGAACGCCGCCGTGACGTATTTCGTCTCGCCGTTGGGTTTTTCGACGCCGAGAATGAGCATATGTTCAGCCATCCAGCCTTCGTTTTTGCCCTGATACGACGCGATACGAAGCGCAAAGCATTTTTTGCCCAGAAGGACGTTTCCGCCGTATGCGCTGTTGACCGACCAGATTGCGTTGTCTTCGGGGAACTGAACGATGTATCTTTCGTTTTCGTCAACGTTGCATTTTGCGTGGAATCCGCGCACGACGTCTTCGCTGTCGCCGAGCCTGTCAAGGACTTTCTGACCGATTCTGGTCATAATCGCCATGTTCAGGACAACGTAAATGCTGTCAGTGGTTTCGATACCGATTTTCGCAAACGGGCTGTTTACCGCGCCCATCGAGAACGGGATAACGTACATCGTGCGACCGATCATGCTGTCTTTCGCGATGGCTTTGAGTTTTTTGTACATTTCTTCGGGATCCATCCAGTTGTTGGTGGGACCTGCGTCTTCTTTTCTTCTGCTGCAAATGAAAGTCCTGCCCTCGACGCGAGCGACGTCGTTGGGTTTCGTACGGTGATATAAGCAGCCCGGCAATTTTTCGTCGTTGAGTTTAATCATTTCACCCGACGCGATCGCTTCTTTTCTCAACGCTTCGAGTTGAGCCTCGCTGCCATCAATCCAAACCACTTTATCGGGTTTGGCAAGAGCCACTGCTTCGTCGACAAACTGTAAAACTTTTTTATTGGTCGTCATTGTATATGCCTCCATAATAAATTCTTGTTTTCAATGCGGCAGAAACCATTCTACCCCATTTTATTCTATGATTATATGATACACCAAATCCGCGCGTTTCGCAATATTTATTTTTACAAAAGTTGCAAATTCATACACTATGTATTACAATGTTTATAACAATAATCGAAGGAGTTACGTTATGTTATTAACCACGATGATTATCCGCACTTTGCTGTGCAAACCGCAAGAAATCGACGCGGGCGAGTTCAAAGCAAGAGATTTCGACAAAGACCTTATCGCAAAACACTTGTCCGAGGCGGTGCAAATCCCCACGGTTTCGATGGTCGGCGAGTTTGAAGGTCAGGACAAACCTTTCCACGACTATCACGCCTGGCTTGAAAAGACCTATCCTCTTATCCATAAAACGGCGGAAAAAACCGTCATCAACAATTACAGCCTGGTTTATCGCTTCAAAGGTAAAAATCCGACGCTTGCCCCCGGCGCGTTCCTTGCACATCAGGACGTCGTCCCCGCTCCGAAAGAAGGCTGGGATTACGAGCCGTTCGGCGGCACTATCGACGGCGGTTTCATCTGGGGACGCGGCACACAGGATATGAAAGGCACGATGATTTCAATCCTAGAAGCCACCGAAAAACTTTTGTCAGAAGGCTGGCAGCCCGAACGCGACGTGTATTTCTGCTTCGGTCACGACGAAGAAGCCTGGACGGAAGAAGGAGCGGCGCATATCTGCGCGTGGTTCAAACAACAAAACATTAAGTTAGAATACATTATCGACGAAGGCGGCACCATTATCGACGGCAATATGATCGGCGTCGATAAACTCTTCGGTCTTATCGCAACGTGCGAAAAAGGCAACCTTAATATGACGCTCACCGTCGAAAAGTCGGGCGGACACGCGTCGAATCCGTCAAAACCTTCCGCGGCGGCACTCCTTGGCAAAGCGTTGATTAAACTCGACAAACACCCCATGCCCAGCAAATGGACGCCCGCAACCAAACAAACGTTTAAGTTGCTTGCGCCGCATATGAAGTTCCCCATCAGAATGGTACTTGTAAACCGCGATATTTTAAGCCCGCTTCTTAAATTCGTTTTCAAGAAAATTCCTTTGACGAATTCGCTCATCTCCACGACTTTCGCGCAGACGATGCTCCACGGCAGCGACGCCGAAAACGTCATTCCGCCCAAGGTCACGGCAAATATCAACACCCGTATCATCACCGGCGTTTCAAGCGACGAGGTCATCGCCTATACCCAAAAACTTCTGGGCAAGGACGTCAAGGTCGAAAGACACGGCAAAGGTACGGAAGCAACGGCGGTTTCACCCATCGACGTCAAACCGTGGCACGACCTGAACGTCGCAATCAAACAGATTTTCCCGACAATGGTCACCGCGCCTTATATGTTCATCGCAAACAGCGACAGCCGCTATTACGGCGACGTGTGCGACAATATTTATCGCTTCACCCCGTTTTTGATGACGCTGGACGACCAGAAACGTATCCACGCCATCAACGAACGCGTCAGCATCGACGCAATGGAAAAGGCAACGCAGTTCTTCGCGCAATGCTTGGAAATAATGAACAAATAACAAAATGTATTAAAACGACAAAACGCCGCAACCGCGGCGTTTTTCATTGTCTTAAAAAAATCCCACTTACGAAAAGCGGGATTTTATTTGTTATCTGAAAACTTCTCTTAAAACGGCAGAATTTTGATGTCTTTAAGCCCCACGGGTACACAGTATCTTGTGGGGGGCCCCGGTAAACTCCTCGCAATGACATAAAAATTCCCGCCTATATTGGGCGGGAATTTAAAATTTCTTTCTCTTAAAACGGCAGAATTTTGATGGATTTTTGGGATTCTTGACAGGTTCTTGCGAAGGCGCGTACTTGGTCGTACGTAACTGAGCAAGGTTCTGTCAAAATGCCGAAAAGGCGCAAAATTATGCCGTTTTATTTGGTTTTGTATTCAGTAAGAGCCTTCGCCAACTGATCCGGGCACGACGTATCGTTGCGGCACTTGATGCCGGAAAGCGTAGCGATTATTTCGTCGATGGGTTTACCGATGCAAAGTCTTTGGATGCCCTGCAAATTGCCCGAGCAGCCGCCGATGAATTTCAAGTCTGTCAGAATGTTGTTGTCGACCGTAAAAATAATTTCTCGTGAGCAAGTTCCTTTTGTTCTGTAAATTGGCATATATGTCCTCCTAGTTTTCCATAAGTGATTCGTACAGGACGCCGTAGATCTGCGCCGCTTTGTCGCCCCAGTTTTTGACAATCCATTTTGCGTTATTACGGCTTGCGACGATGAATTTCAATTCCATAATAACAAGGTTTTTGTCAAGAATACGCAGGAGCACGGTGTAGCTGCCGTCGTCGTTTTTGAAGTAATCGCTGAAATATTCCTGTTTTTTGCGAAGGTTCAAGCGGTTTTCCTTGCAATAGGTCATAATCTGGTCGCGGTAGTGGGACGGAATGCGCGTGTAAAAATGTTTCAGACACTCGTATCCGTCGCGGGTAATATTGTAAGTTGCCTTGCCCGCGCCGCCCGCATCGACGATAAGCCCGGCGTCCAAAAGATTTGCAATTGCTTCCTTGCAGTCGATATACTGCATGCATTTCAGGTCATAGTAACAGATATCGACGATGCTGTCCTCGGCAAGAGGCATTTCGATCGCGTCGAAAATGTACAAGATAATTAGTTTATTGACGGTGCTGTCAAGATTATCCATATCCTAAACCCGATAATTTCCTATTATGTAAACAGTATAACACAGCCGCCCCGAAATTTCAAGGTTTTTTAATGTTGCAAAATATTTTGGACAATGATATACTTAAATCATTATATTTTACGGAACTTAAAATGCTTGATCTTATCGTAAATCCGTATGCGGGGCGCGGCCGCGCAAAAACCGACGCGAAAAAAGTATTTGAAATCCTTGACGCAAACAACGTAAAGTTTGCGCCGCATTATACCGCGCGCAAAAAACACGCGACCGAGATTGCATATAATCTTACTTTATCGGGTGCGAAAACAATAGTGTCCGTCGGCGGCGACGGCACTATACACGAGATTGTAAACGGCATTATCCTTGCAAGACGCGAGCTTGAAAAACAAGGCAAATCGTTCGTTACCCGCCTTGCTCTCATTCCTGCCGGAACGGGCAACGATTTTATGCGCTCGGCAAACCTTCCGCTGTCTTTGGAAGAGGCTACAAACCGAATTTTGTCGGGCACCGCAAAACCCGTCGACGCCATCGAAATCGACGGCACGTACGAGATTTGTTTTGCATGTCGCGGCATCGACGTGGACGTTGTGAACATGGTCAACGCGTCAAAAAAGAAAACTTCGTCAAGTTACCTTAAAAAGATTTTATTGTGCATTTTTAAGGGTATAAAGTATGATTTTCGCATAAATATCGACGGGAATAAAATTAAAACGACAGGCATTGTTGCCGCCGTACTTAACGGCGCGGTGCTTGCCGGCGGCATGCATTTTTGCTCCCCCGCAAAAATCGACGACGGACTTTTGGACGTCATCGTCGTTGAAAAACGCAACCCCGTTTCAACCCTTATCGCACTTTCGAAACTGCCGTCGGGGAAAGGCTTTATCGACGGAAAAATCGTAAAACATTTTTCGGGAAAACACGTCGTTATCGAAACGAATCAACCCCTTATCGACATTGACGGGGAACTTTTCGAAAACAAAAAATTCGACGCGAAAATCGCGCCGAATTCGATAAATCTTATTTTGTAATTTCAGTTAAAAAACTCCTCGTAAATCGCGTTAATCGCCCTTTCGTAGTCCGACGACTCCACACCGACGATTATGTTGATTTCGCTGCTGCCCTGATCGATCATACGGATATTCACGCCGGATTTTGCAAGCGCGGTGAACAGTCTTGCGGCGGTACCGGTGCGGTCGCTCATTCCCTGACCGACGGTTGCGATCAGCGACATTCCGCTGTGGATTTCAATCGTATCGGGGTTTACCGCCTCGCGGATTCTTGAAATAATTTTTTCCATTTTTCCGACAATCTCATTGTCCGCAACGAAAACGGACAGCGTGTCGATTCCCGACGGGATATGTTCAAAACGTACGCCCGCGTATTCGAGCACCGACAATACGCGCCTGCCAAAACCCAGTTCGCTGTTCATCATCGACTTTGTGATGTTGATCGACGTGAAGCCTTTGTGTCCGGCAATGCCCGTAACGATGCGCCTTTCGTGCGTAGAGTCGTATGCCGACACGATCATCGTGCCGTCGTGGTCGGGGTGGAAAGTATTGCGAATGTTAATCGGCGCTTTCGTGAAACGAAGCGGGAAAGTCGATTCCGGATGCAAAACGTTCGCGCCCATATAGGAAAGTTCGCGCAGTTCTGCATACGTCAGCACGTTGATTTGTTTGGGATTTTCGACAATGTTCGGATCGGCGGTGAGAAAGCCGTCGACGTCCGTCCAGTTTTCGTATACGATTGCGTCGGTCGCGCGCGCGACGATTGCGCCCGTGATGTCCGAGCCTCCCCTTGAAAACGTGAAAATATCGCCGCAGTCGCTTGCGCCGTAGAATCCGGGGATAACCGCCCTGCCTTTGACGTTCTGCAAAAGCGCTTTCGCCGTATCGTTGGTGTATTCGGGATCGAACACGCCGCAGTCGTTGAAGCGCACGATATCTTTTGCGTCGATAAACGTCCAGCCCGTTTTTGCCGAAAGAAGTTTTGCCGAAAGGTACTCTCCGCGGGAGGCAGCGTAACTTGCCGTCGCGCCGTTTGCGATTGCCTTTTCCAGATTGTCAAGTTCCGAAATAATGTCAAAATCGACGCCGAGTTCCTTGGTAAGGGACACGAAACGCTCTTTGAGCGCGTCGAAAGATTCTTTGAAATTGCCGGTGGTTTTTTGTTCTTCGACGATTTTATAAAGCTGGTCGGTGACCTTTATATCGCATTTATTCCTTTTGCCGGGCGCGGATACAATAACAAATTTGCGTCTGTCATCGGCGGAAACTATGTCGATGACACGGTTTATGCTTTCCCGCGTTGCCATTGACGTTCCCCCGAACTTGCAAACTTTTATATCCTTCATAAATACCTACCTTTTGATTTTCTTTGCCTCGAAATAATACCGTTTTTCTTCCGCCTCGCCCATCGAGAAAGACTTCCTTGGCATAATGCCGCGTCTTATGATGAAGTCGAAGAGATTTGTTTTTTCGGGGGCAGGCATGATTATGCCGACGCCGCCGCGTTCTTTCACGACGTCTTCGAGATAGTTTTCGCCGTGTATGTAGTCGACTTCGACGCCCTCGTGCGATTTCACGTATTCGTCGATGAAATCCTGAATTTCCTTGATTGCGTCGATGCTGTCGTCTGGTGCGGAAAGCGTGAACGATTTATCTTTCGTGAACGCCTTGATTTTACGTCCGCCCGCGGTCTTTGCCGACAGTTCTTTCACAAAACTTTCGTCCGCGCCGAACACAACGCGGTGAATAGGTTCGAATTTGAGCGCGGGGCTCATAAGGTTTTCAACCTCGACAAGCGCGTAACGCGCGGGGTGCGTTTCCCTGTCCGCGCCCGAAAGCCCGACTTTCACCTCGTCCCAGTGCGCTTTGGCGGTTGCGAGTGAGTGGTTTCCATCGCCGACGGCAAACAGGAAGTTGGTAACCTTGCCGTAGTTTTTGATTTGTACTTCGTCCGACGTGAGCGCGTAAAGTTTTTCAAGCACGGCGGCGGTATCGGGAACGCGCCAGCCCCTGACGTGTCCGCCGTTCATATTAAGGTTTGTGTCGTACAAAAGCTCCAGCTTTTCGCGGTTTTCGTAAAGCGGCTCGATCACCGTGTGTTCCCTGTCATCGATCAATAACATAATATGCGGGAGTTCCAGCGGGGCGTGCCGACGAATCTCGACGCGAGGCGGAATACGTTCCAGAACGGTGCCTTCCGTCGCGCGGATCGCCACGGGCGCAAACGGGGTGTAGTCGTATTCTTCAAGGTCGACCGCCATCATAAGACCGAGCCTGCCCTTTTCGTACGGCGTATCCCTTTCCACCAGAACGAAACTGTCTTTGATTTCCTTAAAGACGTTTTCGTCCATGTACTTATACATATTTTCGTTGATTTTCTTAATGCGGTTTTCGCGGTTGTCCGAAAGATAAACTTCGGGGAAAATCAGATTGAGCGTGCTGGGTGCGTTGCCAACATATGCGGCGAGTTTCTCCCAGTATTCGGGCTGCGACGTGAATTGATCGCAGGCGACGACCGCCCATTTTTCAAAATCGACGCCGTCTTTCGGCAACAATATATTTTCGACTTTTACCGTTTTCACTTGTTAAAAAACCTTTTCCTTTTCTTTTTGTCCGCAACGTCGGCTTTGGCCTCGATGGCAAGCGGAGATATGCCGTAAATCGTCTCGATCTTTTCTTTCAGTTTGTCGATGGTCATGTAACGTTGCAGCTGTCCGCCCTTCGCAACGGAAATGATACCCGTTTCTTCCGACACGACGATTGCCATAACGTTGCTTTCTTCCGTGATACCGAGCGCGGCGCGATGACGCGTGCCGAGTTCTTTTGCGACGCCCGCTTCCTGCGTAAGAGGCAGAAAACAACCCGCCGACAGAATCTTGTTACCTTTCACGATAACCGCGCCGTCGTGCAAGGGTGCTTTCGTGTTGAATATGCTGACGAGAAGTGGCGCAGAAATTTTTGCGTTAAGTTCCGTACCTGTTTCCAGAATATTGCTGTCCATAGTGGTCGGGGTGATGATAATGATTGCGCCCGTGTTTTGTTTCGCCATAGTTTGAAGTGCCGACAAAAGTTCGTCCGTGGCGGCGTGCAGATCGTCATCGGAGCCGAAACCTTCCTGGAACAAGTCGATGCCGTGCGGCGTTGCGATGCGCTGGAAAATACTTCTGAGATCCGACTGGTACACGACGACAACCGCGACAAGCAGGAACAATAAGAAATACCTGAGCACTTCGCTGCAAAGCGCAAACGCGTTGTTACCTAGGAATACGCCCAGCGCGTCGATGACTACTTTTGCGGCAATCGCGCCTATGAGCGTCAAAAACACGCGTAAACTGCGCTTATGGTAAAAGAACATAAACGCAAGCACCAGCAAAAAGAGACACGTCGCGATGTCAACGATTGCAAGTAAACTTATGTTTTTGAAATAAGCGTAAATCTTATCCATGAGATTCCCTCTATGAAAATATATTCGATTTCAATAAATATAGGATAGTATATCATATAATTTACGAATATACAACAAATTGTCTATATTTTGTTTTGCAAAATTTATAAGTCGGACGCAGTGTTTCACTGCAAAAAAATACCGCCGATTTGGCGGTATCCTGACAAATACAGTTGTTTAAGCATTAAAATTTTGTGAGTTAAGTGCGCTTTTTGAGAAGAATGGCAAACGCTTCGTGCAACACCTGCGCTTCTTCCTTTTCGCCCGACTTAAAGGCGTATTCAAGGTTGTGCAAGGTATCGACGTACTTTTTAAGTTCCATCGGTGTGTACCTTGCGGCGACGTTTTTTGCGATGCTTATCGCGCCGGGACGCACCGAAAGAGCCTTTGCAAGGTCGTCCTGCGAAAGACTGCTTATCCTTGCCTCAAACATTCTCCTGTACTGCGCCGTCATCGACGCAAGTATCGACGACGGACTTTCGCCGTCGGACAAAAGCGTTTTCAGAACGTCCAAAGCCCTGTCGTTATCGCCGCGCGACAATGCGTCGGCAAGCGCGTACGTCTTGTATTCGGTATCGGCAGCGACAAGGTTTTCCACGTCATCTTTCGTGATTTTTCCGCCGTCTTTAAAGGCGCAAAGCTTATTGACCTCGTTCATCGTTCTTGTCATATCGCGGGCGGTGTACGTCGAAAGCATGCTTATCGCCGCGTTTTCGATCGTGCAGTTTCTTTTGCCGACTTCGTTTTCGACAATGCGAGGATATTGCATTTCGTCCGCGCCGCTGACGTCGACGACCTCGCCTTTTCCGTATAACTTAAAAACGGGGCTCGCTTTTTTGGAAAAATCGTCGCGAGCGATCGCGTCGTCCGAAAACGCAAGCACGGAAAACCCCGACGGATTGTTGAGATACGCTTCGAGTTTGGCACGCCCTGCGTCGTCAAGCCCTTCCGTCGACTTCACGACGACAAGCCGTCTTTCGTCGAAAACTGGCACGGTATTGAGCGTTTGCACGACTGCCTCCATATCCGACGAATCCTCAAAAACGGTGAGGTTCATATCCGCAAAATCCTTGTCGAGAAGCCCCTTCAAAACGCCGATCGCAAGTTCTTTGACGTAAGCGTCCTGCCCTTTCAGAAAGTACACGGGCAAAATCTCGACGGACAATCTTTTTTTAAGATCCGAAACGTTAATCATAAATTCAATATACCATTATTTTCAATCAAAGTAAAGGGATTACGGGTATCATCGCAACGCACACGGCGCATACGACAAGCGACAACGCCATCTTTTTTATGCGCGGCAAAAACACGTATCGGGACATAATGAATATCGTCAGAAGATATGCAAGTCCGAACATATCGACTGCCTGAACGGGGACGCTCGATATCGGAAGCGAACCGATTGCCTGCGCAACAAATCTTATCGGGAACAGCACCACTGAAAGCGCGTTGAGAATCACGGCGCACGACGGTAATATCATCACAAACAGGCTTATTACCAGCGAAATTGTATAGATAAACGGCAGAATCGGCAATATGATAAGGTTGGAAATAACAAACAGCGTTTGCACCTCGCCGAAAAATCCGACCATATACGGCAACAGCATAACGTTTACGCCGACGCTTGTCGCGCATATATCCCTGACCTTCTTCTTTACGCCGGAAAGTTCCTTTCGCGTGAGCCGCGGCACAATGAGGATAAGCCCCAAAAGCGCGGCAAAACTTAAATGGAAACCTTTTGTGAACATATCGGTCGGGTTCAGTATAAGAACAATAATTGCGGCAAGCGACAACGAGTTCAGACTGTCGCGCTGTCGCCCCGTAAGCCCCGACACGATGAATACCGTCGACATTACGATTGCGCGCAAAACGCTTGCGCCGAACCCGCAAATCCACCCGTATAGGACAAGCGGTATCTCCACGATAAGAAGGTACAACGCCTTTTTCTTTTTCAACTTTCGCGCAAGGAACGCCGTCACTGCGGCAAGCATACCGACGTGCAGACCGGACACGGCGAAAATATGTAAAATGCCGGCGTCTTTGACGTTGTGCGAATACTGACTGTCAATCGCAAACCTGTCGCCGAACAAAAGCGCAAGCGCGGTGTCCGACGTCATATCGTCGCAGTTGTCGTACAACAGCCGCTTGTATTTTATCAGCACACGCTTGTCAAATGACAAAACGCCCTGCCCGACGTTTTCGATTTTCCTTGACCTGACGTAAAATTTCGTGCCTCGCGCGCCGTAACTCGTAAAATCGCGGAAACCCATATCATAAGTGCTGACGTCGCCGACGATTTTTACCTTATCGCCCGCACGCGCGTTTGGCAAAAAGCCCGACACGACAAACGCCTGTTTTCCCGTTTCTTTCCCGTCAATCGTTACGTCGTCGATGATGAAATAATACGAATGTTCGTTTTTGGACGCAATTTCCGTCGATATCGTCCCCGTGATTTCCGCCTTTTCGGAAGTTATCGCCGTGCTTTTATAAACGTCGATGACGCCCGAAAGCAGTAATACGCCCAGCGCGAAAAATATCGGGATATACAAAAGCCTCGCCTTTTTGAAAATCAAGACGAAGCCCGCAAAAATCAACGCCGCCGCAAGGAATAAAACCCTTGCCCACACGGCGTCTTCATACATTCCCGTCAAAAAAATCCCGATTCCCATAAAAAGCGCGGCAAAACATATCGGTCTTTTGTTGACAAGACGTTTCATTTTCTTTTATTTAATATCTTCGGTAACGACAAGGTTCACACCGCTGCCCGCGACGTTTTCTTGTGCGACGTCGCCGATTTTAAGCGGTGCGGACAACCTGAGCTTTCCGATTTCCGAAAGCACTTCGGGGATAAGCGTTTTCAGCACAAGCCCGTCGGTTTTGACGGAAACAACGCCGCCCGAAGTCAGCCTGACAAGGCTTGTAACGACGCGTTTCGGCGCGGTGAATTCCTGCGTGCCATAGATTTCGCCGCGTTTGCAGGTGTTTCCCGTAACGACGATTTTGCCGTCAACCTTATTGATATCCAACGGGCAGCCCATCGGACACATTATGCAAATTGTTTTCATACGCGCCTCACTCTTACGGTAATATCGCCGCAAATTTTGGATTTATCGACCATAACCGTACCCATTTCGCCGGGTGCGAGAATCTGGCATTTTTTGGACACGACGACGGTATCGCCGCTTAAAACTTCAAGGAAGACGTTTCTGTATTCTGCGCCGACGCGGAAGTAAATCGTGACGAAACCATCGCCCTTATACACCCTTGACGGAAGTACGTATCTCACGCCGTCGATTGCTTTAACCTGCACGCTTTCGCCGTTTACAAGCCTGTTCTGTGCATATAAAGCCGCACTTCTGCCGGCAATAATGCCTTCCGCCGAAACGTTGTCGACAAGGTCGTGCACGTGCAGGACGTTGCCCGCGCTGAATACGCCCGAAAGCGTCGTCTGGCGATATTCGTCGACGACCGCGCCCGACGTTACCGTGCTCATTTCGATGGGCAGTTCTTTCACAAGGTCGTTTTCGGGGATAAGTCCTACGGAGAGCAAAAGCGTGTCGCACTCGATAAACTGTTCAGTCTCGGGTTTCACGCGGCGGTTTTCGTCGACCTCGGCGTAATACAAGCCTTCCAGCCTGTTCTTGCCGACAAGACGAGTTACCGTATGATTGAACAAAAGCGGAATGTCGTAGTCGTTCAGACACTGCACGATGTTTCGTTTAAGTCCGCTGCTGAACGGCATGACTTCCAGAACTTTCAGAACCTTTGCGCCCTCGAAAGTCATACGGCGCGCCATAATAAGCCCGATGTCGCCGCTGCCCAGAATCACGACTTTCTTGCCGACGAGATAGCCTTCGACGTTGGAAAGTCTTTGCGCCATACCGGCGGTATAAACGCCCGCGGGACGAGTGCCCGTCAGCTGGATTGCGCCGGCAGTCCTTTCCCTGCAACCCATCGCAAGGACGATTGCTTTCGCCTGCACCGTTTCAAGCCCTGTTTTCGGACTTAAAAACGTAACCGATTTATCCTTTGAAATTTCCAGCACCATGGCTTCGAGCACGACGTCCGCGCCGCATTCTTCCACCATTTTCTTGAAGCGTGCCGCATATTCGGGCCCCGTCAGTTCTTCCTTGAAATAATGAAGACCGAAGCCGTTGTGAATGCATTGATTGAGTATGCCGCCCAGGCGATTGTCGCGTTCAAGTATCAGTACTTCCGCGCCGTTCTTTTTCGCCTCGACAGCCGCCGCCATTCCGGCAGGACCGCCGCCGATAATCACCACGTCGTAATTTTTCATCAGTTGTCCTCCTTGATACGGCATTTTACAAGTTCCGACCCTTTTCCGCCTTTTTTGACCTTGGTTACGGGGATACCGAGTTCCCTTGAAAGGATATCTATGACGCGGGGCGCGCAAAAACCGCCCTGACATCTGCCCATACCCGCGCGCACGCGACGTTTTACGGCGTCGACGGTTGTTGCCGGCAACGGGGAATGAATCGCGTTTACGATTTCGGCTTCCGTCACGGTTTCGCAACGGCAGATAATTCTGCCCCATTTCGGATTGTTTTTGATCTTTTCGTTAAGTTCTTCCGCCGTGAGATTTTTAAGCCTGTCGTGGTGCAAGACTTTTACGGGGTTTTCGGGTTTTTCGACCTTATACTCTTTTTCGATTTCGTCCGCGATATATTTGCCGATGGAAGGCGCGGACGTAAGCCCCGGCGAGCAGATCCCCGCAAGGATAAAGAAGTCGTGGTATTTTTCGGAGCGTTTCACGATGAAGTCTTCGCCGACCACCGCGCGAACGCCCGCATACTCGCGGATAACCGCGCGATAATTCGGGTTTGCAAAAACTTTTGAGACGCCCTGTCGCACAAGATCGAGTCCTTTCGCCGTGCACGACGTGTCGTCTTCTTCGCACGCTTCGGACGTAGGACCGTAAATCACGTTGCCGTCCGCCGTGGGCGCAACGAGAATACCTTTGCCGTTTTCGTCGGGAAGCGGGAAAAGTACGGTTTTGACGCGCGCGCCTTCGGTCTTGTCAAGCACGAAGTATTCGCCTTTTCTGAAAGCGGTTTCGTACGTTTCGTCGGACAGAAGCGCGTTGATATCGGACGCGCCGCCGCCCGCGCTGTTGACAAGATATTTCGATTCGTATTCGCCGCTTTGGGTTTTTACGATAAACTTTCCGTCAAAGCGTATGCTTTCTATATTTTCTTCAAGGCGGACTTCCGCGCCGTTCAGAATTGCCCTGTCGCAAAGCGCGATCGTAAGCTTATAAGGCGAAACGATGCCCGCGTCCTTTGCGTAAAGCGCGCTGACGATTTCGGGATTTACGCCGTCCTGAATTTTGTCGATTTCTTCGCGATTGATGATTCGCGCGTCGACGCCGTTCGCTTTCGCGCGTTCCAGAAGTTCTAAAAGACCTTTTTCGCCGCCGCGACCTGCAAGCACAAGGCTTCCGGTTTTTCTGAACGGTACGTCAAGGTCACGTGTGAGCGACGGCATCATTTTGTTGCCTTCGACGTTGAATTTTGCTTTCAGCGTTCCGGGGACGCAATCGTATCCGGCATGCGCTATGCCGCTGTTTGCGCGGCTTGCCCCCGACGCCACGTCGTCTTCTTTTTCGATAAGCAGCGTTTTATAGCCCCTTGTCGAAAGCGCGTCGAGAACTGCGGTGCCTACGACGCCACCGCCGATAACTATGCAATCATACATAATTTATTTATCCTTTTTGTCAAATTTTTCGTGGTAATGTTTGATATTCTGCTCGATAATAATTTCGGCTACATCCCTTTCTTTTACTTCAAGAACGGTTGTTGTTTTGTATTCAAGCTGTTTGTAAACGTTCAGAAAATGCGTCATTTCGTCCATAATGTGGGGCGGCAACTCGCCGATATGGTCGTAAGTGTTCCACATCGGATCTTTGAACGGAATTGCAATCACCTTATGGTCGACCATACCGTCGTCAATCATCGATATTACGCCGATCGGGTAGCACCTGACAAGAGTGAGCGGCGAAATAACCTCGCTGCAAATCACAAGGACGTCCAACGGATCGTTATCGTCGCTTAACGTGCGCGGGATAAATCCGTAGTTTGCGGGATAGTGCGTCGAGGTGTAAAGCGTGCGGTCAAGAATCAGCAGCCCCGTTTCCTTGTCGAGTTCGTACTTGTTCTTGCTGCCCTTCGGAATTTCGATGCAAGCGATAAAATCGTCTTTTTTGATTCGCGATTCGTTGATATCGTGCCAGATATTCATACTCGTATCTCCTGTAAATTTACAATATTATACTATATATTGACGATTATTGCAAAAAATTGACGGGGAAACATTTGCTTTTTTTGAAAAGTTTTCAATAAAAAACGCAGACTTCTCTGCGCTTTTCGTTACTTTTGGAAAAGTTTGTTTTTCATCATATATTGGTTGTAGTCGTCGGGATTCGTGCTTTCAAGGGCGCGTTTTCTCATCGGCCTTGCGGGAATTCCGCTGACAAGAACATAATCATCCACGTCTTTCGTAACGATGCTGCCCGTTGCCACGATTGCGCCCGTGCCGATCGTTATCCCGGGAAGAATCGTGCAGTTTGTGTAAAGTTTCGCAAAATCTTTTATGACGACGCGCCTATAATCCCTTTCCATATGATTGCCTTCGCTGTGCCCGTGCGAAAAAATTTTCACGTATTCGGTAAGCATCGCGAAATCGCCGAACGATACGCCGCCCTTACTGTCGATATAGCAGCCCATGTTCCAGCTGACGTTGTCGCCGACCTCGATCTGGTGTCCGTAATTAAACCTGCAACCTTCCGCCGCGACAAATCCTTCGCCGCACTTTTTGAAAAGATTTTTCGCAATCGTCTGCCTGAACGGAATCGCAAACGTGCAGTTTATGCCAAGCGGCACTTTGTCGATAAGCTCCCACAAAATATGCAGATACCTTTCGGATTTCGTGTAAGGATGCTCGTCTCCAAGCGGCATGTAGTCGCCCCACAAACGATAACTTTCGATTTCGTCCGCCGTCATTTCGACGCCGATGATTTTCAATACCTCAAGCATTTCTTCCGTGCTTATGTTTTTTGTGATAAGTTTTTGCGCTCTTTTGAGTTTTTCTTCAACCGTGTTCATAAAAATTCCCATAAAAATATTGTCGATAAAACTATATCACCGGCACGGCGGAAAAGTCAATCCAATGCCGCTTTTTTATAAATAAAAAAGCCGACTTCTCGGCTTCTTGCAGTTCTCGATTCAGTCTATCCCGAACAATTCGTTTGGCGTAACGCCGAACTTTTCGTACAGCAGCAAAATACTGTCGTAGCCGGGTTTCTTCTTCCCGTTCAGCCACTGCCCGACGGTCGTTTGATTTACGCCGAGTATCTTTGCCATACCCTCTTGCGATAAATTGTTTTTTGCCATAATATCGGAAATAATTTCTTGAATAACCATATCTTCATCATATTAGCGATTAGGTCAAAAGTCTTGACATAGGTCAATTGACCTAATATAATAAGGTTATGAAAGCATTGTTGGATTATTCAAAAATCGAAAAATATATCATTTACAATGATATGACAAAAGGCTCGTTTTGCAAAAATGCAGGAATTTCCTACTCAACACTCAAAAACGTTGAAAACGAAAAAGGCATTGCCGTCGCAAGCGCACAAAAAATCGCCGCCGCCCTTCACACAAATCTTTTATCGATTATCAAAGAAAAATAAATCCGCCGATTTCCCAGCAGATTATCTTATTGAATAAAGTTGATATATCTAACATTAAAGTATGCCCTTGCAAGACACTAACCCTTGTAGTATTCCGTATAAAGTACTTAATGTCATTGCGAGCGTAAATCAGGGGACCCCGCGGGATACTGTGTACTCGCGGGGAAAAGGAGCACACAAGCAAAAGAGTGAGCGTTATCGCTTGCGATAACGTGATTTCAAAAGCGAAGTGTGCGACGCGTGGCCGGGGCTTTGCACATTCGTGCAAAAGTTCCCTACGGTCACCGAACGCCAAAACTTCGTTTTGGGTTCAGTGCGGCTCATCGGCGGCATAAAAAATAAGACAACCAAAACGGTTGTCTTATTTTTTATGGTGCCGGTGGCCGGACTCGAACCGGCACGGTATCGCTACCGGTGGATTTTGAGTCCACTACGTCTGCCAATTCCATCACACCGGCACAAATTGCTAAATCATAGTAGCACAACAATTTTGTTTTTGCAACTGATTTAGCAATTATTTACTAATTATTTTGCGGCTTCCGCTGCTCTCTTTTTGGCGTCTTCGATAATCTTTGCGCTGAGAGTCGACGGGACTTCCTCATAGCGGTTGAAGCTCATTTTGAAACGACCGCGACCTTGCGTCATGCTGTTGAGGTCGGTTGCGTAACGGAACATTTCCGCCATCGGGGCTTCCGCGGTCAGGACCATCTTCTTGCCGACGGTATCGGTGCCGATAATTCTGCCGCGACGTTTGGTGATGTCGCCCATGATATCGCCCATATAGCTGTCGGGGATCGTGATTTTGACGTCCATAATCGGTTCAAGGAAGCAGGGATTTGCCTTCATGCAAGCTTCGTTGTAGGAAAGTTTCGCAGCGGTGATGAACGCGATTTCCTTACTGTCGACGGGATGGTATTTGCCGTCGAACAACGTTGCTTTGAGGTTGACCATCGGATATCCTGCAAGGACGCCGTTTTTGATTGCTTCGCGCAAGCCTTTTTCGACTGCGGGAATGAACTGTTTGGGGACTGCGCCGCCGACGATAGCGTCGACGAATTCGAAATCGCCGTCTGCCGCGCCCGGCTCGAACTTAATGTTGACAACGCCGAACTGCCCTGCGCCGCCCGATTGTTTCTTATGTTTGCCTTCGGCTTCGGCGGGCTTGCGGATTGTTTCGCGATATGCGATCTTCGGGTCTGCGAGTTTCGCCTCGACGCCGAATTTATTTTTAAGACGCGCGCAAATGATTTGGAGTTGCGATTCGCCAAGTCCGCTCATAAGGACGTCGCCGGTGACCGCGTTCTTTTCAAGTTTGAACGTGCTGTCTTCTTCGAGCATACGGTTAAGACCGTTGATGACTTTGTCTTCTTCGCCGGACTTCACGCTTGTTACCGCAAGGCTGATAACAGGTTCGGGGAAGTCGATGGGGGCAAATCTGATTTTGGCGTCGGGCGCGCAAAGGGTGTCGCCGATGTTGGTGGACACGAGTTTCGCAAGAGCGCCGATATCGCCTGCCACGAGTTCGTCCGCGGCTTCTTGTTTTTTGCCTTTAAGGACGTAAAGCGAGCTTGCTTTTTCGGGTTTTTCGGAGCAGGTGTTGAGCATCTGGTCGCCGCTGTGTAAAACGCCCGAATACACTTTGAAGTAAAGAAGTTTTCCGACGTACGGGTCGGCAACCGCTTTGAATACTTGTGCGGAGAATGCGCCGTTTGCGTCGCATGCAACGTCTTTTCCGTCGACGGTCTTTTTGACGTCGCGAACGGGTGACGGCATGAACTTGCAAATCTTATCCATAAGGTTGGCAACGCCGACGCTGGTGGTTGCGTTTCCTGCCATCAAAGGCATAAGGCTGTCGTTAAGGATTGCCTGACGTACGCCTTTTTCAAGCTCTTCCGCGGTGAGTTCTTCGCCCTCGAAGTATTTTTCGATAAGAGCGTCGTCGGTTTCCGCCGCGAGTTCGACAAGTCTGCCTTTCAGTTCTTCGACTTCCGATTTCATATCGGCGGGAACGTCGATTTCCTGTTCGGGTGCCGAAAGTTTGTATGCTTTGCCGGTAAGGATATCAACCCAACCCGTCATCTTGCCGCCTTCGATAACGGGCAGTTCAATGGGCAGAACCTTGCTGCCGAATGCCTGTTCGATTGCGTTGTAGGTGCCGCGGAAATCCGCGTTATCCTTGTTGACCTGGTTGATGAAAACCATTGCCGGGACTTTTCTGTCGGTGCACATTTCCAGCATCTTTTCGGTGCCTACCGAAAGAGAACCGCTTGCGCTCGTAACGATGATCGCGCTGTCCGCAACGGAGAGTGCCGAAACGACCTCGCCCTCAAAATCGAAGAAGCCGGGGCAATCCAGAATGTTGATTTTGTTTCCTTTCCAGTTTGCGTACGCGACTGCGAGGCTTATCGAAATTTTTCTGTTGATTTCTTCGGCGTCGAAGTCCATCGTAGTGTTGCCGTCTTCGACCTTGCCGAGGCGGTCGATGCTTTTGGCGTTGAATAACATCGCTTCGGCAAGCGAAGTTTTGCCCTCGCCGGAGTGGCCGATTAAAGCGATATTGCGAATCATATCAGTTGTAACCTTGCTCATATTTTACCTCTTAATTGGATTTTAGTATCAAAACGCTTTCTATTATAACTTATATAAGGCGATATGGCAAGAAGATTTTTTATATTTTGAATTACGAATTTTATCGTTCTGCTTTGTTTCGGTTGTATGCGTCGAAATCCGAAAACGCCGTCAGATATTTTATGAAACTTTTCTTTCCCGAAAACACAATAAACAAATTGCCGCCACGACGGGTTTTCCGATAATTTGCGCCCAAGACGCTTTTCGCCCTGTTTGCGACTCCCCGTCCGCCGTCGTACGTTTTGCAGGACAAAAACTTTTCAAGATACAAATAGTGCGTGCATCCGAGCACCACCTTTTTGCGGCTTTCGGAAACGAGCGCGCACGCAATATTTTTTCTTATTTTTTCGCAGAATACCGACTCTTCGATAATTTTTGAAAGGCTTGTCGTATCGGCGGTTTCAAAGGAATCGTTTTTTATGTTTTCGTATGTGAGCGGCGTTGCGAGAAGCAGCGGTTTTTCCGCGCCGCTCAAAGCATTTTTAAGTTCGGGCTCCGTGCCGATTATCGGCTTTGAAAATTCCCCGCGAAGTTCACCGATACACGTCGTGGTCGCGGTGTTGCAGGCGATGACGACTTCGTCGCAGCCCGCGTCGAAAAGATAACTTACGCCCGCTTTTACGGCGGCGTAAACTTCCCTGCGTTCCTTACTTCCGTACGGCGCGTTTAAGGTATCGGCGTAGTATAAGATATTGACGTCCGGCATAACCCTGAAAATGTACGAACAGATTGTTAATCCGCCTATTCCGCTGTCTAAAATACCGATTTTGTGCATATATGATTATATGCTCATAAGTCGGAATCAGTGCGTTTTTCCCTGAAAAGTTCCGTTTATCGCGTCTTTTATTATTTCGGCGGCGATGGTTGCGGCGGCTTCGGAATCCTTCGGACAATACAGCGCCGATACGTTTTCTTTCAATATTTCGTGCGTGATTTCGTACTTTTTGGCAAGGCTTAATCCGCCTGATTTTTCAAGTGTATCGAGCACGATTTGCCTTGCGTAAACGCACGTCGGGACGCCGATTGCAATGACGGGTACGCCCACGCTTTCAAAGTTGATTTTGTCGCGCCCCGCCTGAGTCGCGCTGCCCGGTTCGAGCCCCGCGTCGGTAAGCTGAAAACTTCTGAAAACTCGCATAGGTTTTGCGGTTGCGAGCGTGTCCACGACGATGACGAGATTGGCTTTCGTCTCCCGCGCGACCGCCCTTATTATCGTTGCGCTTTCAAGCCCTGTCATCGCGTAAATTCCCGTCGAAATCGCATACATTTCGGTCTTTCCCGCGGTTTCGATATTGTCGGCGGTTTTCGGGCCTATCGCGTCCGCCGCAACGTATCTGTTGCCGAGCCCCGCCACGAGAACGCGCGGTCTTTCCCTGAACGCCTTTGACGAAAGATTTCGGATCGCGTCCTTTACCGCCGCCGTCACGTCCCTTTTCACCGACGGATACGCCACGTTTTTTTCGGCGTCGACGGTGATATATTTGCCTTTATCGCGGTTCAATGCGCGGGATTCTTCGTCTTTTTGCACGCAAGTTACCCTGACGGTTACGTTTTCGCCGACTCTTTTTTGCGCGGTTTTTACGTCGATTTTCAAAAAATCCGCGCTTTCTTCTGCCATATCGAGCCTGAAATTGCCGTTTTTCATAAAAATATTATGCGAAAAATTCAAAAATTGTTGCTTTTTTCTTGCCAATTCTTTTTCTTTATGTTAGTATTTATAGGCACATTAGTTGAAAGGAGATTATTGTTGTGCCTAACATTAAATCACAAGCAAAGCGCGTAGAAGTCAGCGCAATCGAAAACGCAAGAAACAGCGCAAAGAAAACCAAAGTTAAAAACGCAATCAAAAAATTCAATGCCGCAGTCGAGGCAAAAGACCTTGCAACCGCAGAAGTCGCATACCGCGCCGCAATCGGCGAAATCGACAGCGCAAGAGTCGACGGCATTTATCATATCAACACCGCTTCCAGAAAGAAAGCAACGCTTGCTCGCGCTCTTGACGCTTTGAAAGCGGAAGCCAAACCTGCCGAAGCCGCACCTGCAAAGAAAACCACCAAAAAGGCGGCAAAGGCTGAATAATTTTCGATACAAAGTCTTTTCGACGTATTGACGTCAAAAAGACAAACATTGGGGCAACCTTAGGGTTGCCTTTTTCTATTGCGCAAAAATCGCGGCGAAAAACAATTTTGCGACAAAAAAACTCTTGCACTTTCGCAAGAGTTTTTGTTTTCGTTATGTTTTCGTTATTTTGACCAGAGCGTGTTTCCTTCCGTGTCGATCGTCGACCATTTGCCGAACTCTTTCACCTTTGCCCTGCCGTTTTCAAAAGCCGTCGCAGCGTCGTATTTTGCGGGAAGCACGACGTTTCCTTCCTTATTGATATATCCGCACTTCTCGCCTTCGAAAAACACCGCTAACCCTTCCGAGAAGGACATTGCACATTCGAATTTCGGCTCGATAACGTAATCGCCTTTCGTGTCGATGTAGCCGAACTTTCCGTTGTCGTCAACGCACGCCACGCCGTCTTTGAAACAAAATACCTCGTCAAAGCGCGGCTCGATTACCGTTGTCAATCCGTTGGAAAATCCCCATTTGCCGTTTTTTGAAATTTTCAGCCATTCTTCGACGGGCAACTCGACCTTGGGACGTCTTTCCTGTTGCGGTTTTTGTTTTTGTCCGTTTTTCTGATTTTGTTTGGAATTTTGGTTTTGCGGTTTGGAAAGTCTGTTGTCCTGCTGAGCGCACTTCCCGCGGTCGCGGTTTTTCTGCTGCCGATTATCCCTGTTTTGCGGTTTTTCGCCGTGTCTTATTACATCTTGCGGTTTTACATCGGGCGATCTTCCGGCAGATTTTTCCTGCAAATTATCCTGTTTCTTTTGTTCGTCGGGTTTTTCTTCCTTGACGAACGGCAGGAAATCTATACCTTTTGCGTTTATCGCTTTTTTGACTGCGATAAGGTGTTTTTTGTTGAACGTCTGCACGCGGAACATATCCCGTTCAGTACGACGCGCGATGTCAAACACCGTGTTGAACCTGTTATTTTTCAAAAGAACCAGCGTTTCTTCGGGAAGCCCCAGCGACTCGATCGGCGCGGACAAAACTTCCTTATCGCCCTTGACCTCGACCTGCGGCGCGAAACGGCGGTGTCTTGATTTATTATTATTTGCCATATTTTACCTCGCAGAATATTTTAACACATCGGGCGGCATTTTTCAAGCGACTTTGACATCATTTAGCAATTGACTTATCATATATTCTTATTTATAATATTATCTATGCGAAAGAGAGTATTAAACCTTTTTATTTTTTTTGTTATTGCAGCCGCGGGACTTTCGGTTTTCTGCGGTTTTTCGGGCTCGGTTTCGTTTGCGGACGCCGCCGATTCGTGCGAATACGCCGTTATTTCCCCCGACATAAACAAATATCTTTATCTTAATAATCCTGCGCTCGTGGCGATTCAGGACGACGTCGTCGCGGTTTACGACAAGGACGAAAACAAAATTTTCACGGCGGGCGACGAGCATCATGTTTACACCCCGACGCTTTCCGACGGTGAAAAAATCATAAATCTGGCATTTGCCAACGGCACGCTTTATTATCTAACTAACCGCTCCCGTTTGTGCGACGTCAAAGCGCAGAACAACGTCGATCTCGGCGACAAAATTGTCACCGATATTTCGACGTACGAAGGTATGCTTTACCTTTACAACTCTCTTGTCAACGTGTGGGCGTACAACGGCAATATTTTTTCTTCCTATAAGGATAACGGCTACAAAATCATAAAATCGACCGCTTTTGCGGCAAATGACGAATTTGCATTTTTCGTAAACGAAGGAAAACTTCTGGTACTCGATTACACGTCGGGCGAAACAACGGAATTTCCGATTTCCGAAAACGTAACGTCGCTTATCGCTGTCGGAAAAGACGTGTACGCAGTGTCGGACGGCAGAATTTCAAAGGTCGATTTTGAAAATAAAACTCTTGTCAAAACAGCCCTTCCCGCCGTCAGAAACGCTACGTCGGACGGCAGATTCATCGCGACAATCCCCTACGGCGACAACGCGATTATTACATACGACTCGGCTTTGAACGAAAAGGGAACTTACGGCTCCAAAAGCGCGAAAGACAAATGGTTCGACTCCCCCGAAAAAGTGTTTTCCGAAAACGGCAACGTCGCGGTTTGGGATAAATCCAACGCGCGCGTTCAATTCTTTTTCAGCGACGGCACTTACAAAAAACTTTCGGTTTCAAAAAACGCAACGTTGGTTGCCGTAAATACAACTCACACCGCTTACACCGACGGCAAAAAAGTTTACGTCGTGAACAACGCCGACTTCTCCTTGCGTGAGATTAACACCGACAAAAACGTCGGCGCAATCTCTCTCACAAACGACGCGGTTGCGATATACGACAAAAATTCCAAGGCGATTTATACCGCGGGACTTTCCGGCAACGAGTTTTCCTTGTTTGCGTATTCTCGCGCGGGCGTGACCGAAATCAAAGCAATCGGCGGCAACAATCCGACGGTTTACACCCTTGCAAACGGTATACTGTCCGCAGTAACGAAAACAACCGATTTTTCGGTATCCGTGAAAAACGCGATTTCGTTTGACGTCGACAACACCGGCAACGCCGTCGTGCTGTCAAAAGATGACCGGGGCTTTGTCCTGAAAACCGTCGCTCGTTCGGCAGGCGCGCTGGAAGTTGCAAAAACCGCAACTTTACACGGCGATTTTGAAATATTAAGTCTTTTTGGCGTTGCAATCGACTTATCGTCAAACGGCGACGTTTACCTTGTCGACAACGTTAAAAACGTGCTTTTGAAAACGACGTATTCTTTCGATAACAAAGATACCGCTTACGACAAACCGTGTAACCCCGACGAAATTTCGTCCGAAACCGTTTCTTACGCGTACTCGAAAGGCACGCTCGTTTACTCGTCAATCAATAACTTTTTGGATATTTCCGACGTTGTCCCGGCTGGCGACGTAATGGCGATCCTCGACGCAAAAGACAATATGCTTTTCGTGATGACGAAAAACAAAAAGTTCGGATATACGTTGGATTCCGACGCATTCCTTATCCGCAAAGAGCCGTCCGCGCTTTCGGGCAGAGTCGTTGCCCTTTTCGACAACGTTTCGGTGTACGATTACCCGGGCGCAAAAACCGGCACGCCCTTTGTCAAATCGCAAATCCTTACCCTTATCGACGACTGCGCGGGCTTTGGTATAAACGGCGAATTTCTGAAAATTTCCTACGAAATTGACGGCAAAACGAAATACGGATACGTTTATAAAACCAGCGTTATGTCCTACGTCGCGGCAAACCAAAGCACGAAAAAAGACGTATATGCAAAAGCCAAGGCGCAAAGAGTCGGCACGACCGTCGACGTTTACGCAATGCCCGACGATACGTCGCGCGTCTTGTTCGACCTTCCCGACGGCGCAAAACTTAAACTTCTGGAAGATTACGACGCGTCGGCAAAGTTCACCCTTGTCGAATACAACGGTCAGCAAGGCTATATCCTGACTTCCGCACTCAAAATCGACAAAGGTCTTACGGGCGGGCAGATCGCGGCAATCGTCCTTGCGTCCGCAACGGTTTTAATTACCGCACTGTATTTCGTGATAAGCCGCCGCAATAAAAAATTAAGCAACAAAAACTGAAAAACGCCTTGATTTTACTTGCAAAATAATAAGATATTGATTATAATATCTTGCGTTGATAGTTACTGGGTGTGGCGCAGTTTGGTAGCGCGCTTGAATGGGGTTCAAGAGGCCGGAAGTTCAAATCTTCTCACCCAGACCACTTTTGAAGAAACCGATACGGAAGTATCGGTTTTTCTTTTATGTCGGGTGAGAAGACCATTTGAATTATTAGAAACAGTTTTTTTATAATGAAAAAGCACCGATTGCTCGGTGCTTTTGTTTTGGGTTGGGTTATGCTTATTTGCCGCGGACGACGTATTTCGTGTGCAACACTTCGTGCGCCCTGTGGCTGTTGGGCTTGTCGAAATACTCCTCATACAAAGCTTTGACGTAGGGGTTCTCGTGCGATTTACGCAGTTTCATACCCTTATCGGCGTCATATACGGCCTTTGCGCGTTCTGCGCGAATGTCGGTGGTATTTCTCGTATAAGCGTCCTTAATGGGCTGTCCGCCGCCGTTTACGCAACCGCCGGGGCAAGTCATAATTTCGATGAAGTGATAATCCGCCTTACCCGCTTTGACAAGGTCCATAAGGGTTTTTGCGTTTTTCAGGCTGGACGCGACGGCAACCTTGATTTCGGTATCTTTGCCGTTGACGGGAAGCACGTATTTCGCTTCCTTAATTCCTTCGACGCCGCGCACTGCGGTGAAGTCGATCTTGTTCTGCGATTTTCCGGTAAGGACGTCTTGCAGGGTACGGAGAGCCGCTTCCATAACGCCGCCCGTTACGCCGAAGATAAGACCTGCGCCCGAGCCGATGCCGAACGGCACGTCGTATTCTTCGTCGGGAAGGTTGTTGAACAAAATACCTTTGCGTTTAATAAGTCTTGCAAGTTCCCTTGTGGTCAGGACGTGATCGATGTCGGGAACGCCCGCCGCGCTCTGGAAGGGACGACCTTTTTCAAACTTTTTGGCGGTACAAGGCATAATGGATACTACGCTGATTTTTTCCGCGGGGATACCGAGTTTTTCTGCGTAATAGGTTTTGCACACCGCGCCGAACATTTGTTGCGGCGATTTGCAGGACGAAAGGTTGGGAATAAGTTCGGGATAATAATGTTCCACAAACTTAATCCAGCCGGGCGAGCAGGAAGTCATCATAGGCAGCACGCCGCCGTTCGTAACTCTTCCGAGGAACTCATAGCCTTCCTCCATAATGGTAAGGTCGGCGGTGAAGTCGACGTCAAAGACGTTGTTGAAGCCGAGGCGTCTTAAAGCCGCAACCATTTTGCCCTCGGTATTGCTGCCGACGGGATATCCGAATTCTTCGCCGATGCCAACACGCGTTGCGGGAGCGGTGCCGACGATAACGTACTTATCGGGGTTCGCAAGGTCGCGGATGACGTCGTCGATTTCGTCCTTTTCGCGAAGTGCGCCCGTGGGGCATACTTCGATACATTGACCGCAGCCGACGCAAGGATTGTCCGAAAGGTTGGTTTCAAACGCGCAAGCGATATGCGTGTCGAATCCGCGGGCGTTTGCGCCGATAACCGCGACGGCCTGATATTCTTTGCAGGCAGCCACGCAACGACGGCAAAGCACGCACTTGTTGTTGTCGCGGATAAGATACGACGTGCTTGTATCAACAGGATAATTCGATTTTTCGCCCTTGAAGCGTTCAGAATCGCAGCCGAGTTCAAGCGCAAGTTCTTGAAGTTCGCAACTTCTGTTTCTGACGCAGCTCGTGCAGTTGTAGTCGTGGTCGCTCAGAATAAGTTCGACCGTGGTTTTTCTGTATTCAAGGATTTTCGGGGTGTTGGTGAACACTTCCGTGCCTTCGCGGTCAAGGGGATAAACGCACGCCGCAACAAGGGAACGAGCGCCTTTGACCTCGCACACGCAAACGCGGCACGCGCCGATAGCATTGATGTCTTTAAGGTAGCACAATGTCGGGATTTTGACGCCTGCAATTCTTGCCGCGTCGAGGATAGTCGTGCCCTTTTCGACGGTAACGGGAATATTATCAATTTTTACGTTAATCATTTCACTCATAGTCGCACCACCTTATTTTTTAACGATAGCGTTGAATTTGCAGCTTTCCATACATACGCCGCACTTAATGCACTTCGATTTGTCGATATGGAATTTCTGTTTGATGACGCCGTCGATTGCGCCGACGGGGCATTTTCTGGAACAAAGCGAGCAGCCTTTGCACGCGTCCGTGATTTCGTAACTCAACAAATCTTTGCAAACGCCTGCGGGGCAAGTCTTGTCGACAACGTGCGCCACGTACTCGTCGCGGAAATAACGAAGCGTCGAGAGTACGGGGTTTGGCGCGGTCTGACCGAGTCCGCAAAGGCTGTTTGCCTTTATGTAGTAGCAAAGTTTTTCCATCTCGTCAAGGTCTTGCAGCGTTGCTTTGCCCGACGTGATTTTTTCAAGATATTCCAGAAGTCTTCTGTTACCGATACGGCAAGGCGTGCATTTTCCGCAGCTTTCGTCGACGGTGAATTTAAGGAAGAATTTTGCAATATCGACCATGCAGTTGTCTTCGTCCATGACGATCATACCGCCCGAGCCCATCATGGAGCCGATTGCGATAAGGTTGTCGTAGTCGATGGGAATATCGAAATGTTCCGCGGGAATGCAGCCGCCCGAAGGACCGCCCGTTTGCGCCGCCTTGAACTTTTTGCCGTGGGGGATACCGCCGCCGATGTCTTCAATAACGGTACGCAGCGTCGTGCCCATCGGGATTTCGACAAGACCGGTGTTGACGATTTTGCCGCCAAGTGCGAAAACTTTCGTGCCTTTGGATTTTTCGGTGCCCATCGAAGCAAACCAATCCGCGCCTTTCAAGATGATTTGCGCAATATTTGCGTACGTCTCGACGTTGTTAAGAATGGTGGGTTTTCCAAACAGACCTTTGACTGCGGGGAACGGAGGACGGGGGCGAGGTTCGCCACGGTTGCCTTCGATCGAGGTCATAAGAGCGGTTTCTTCACCGCATACGAACGCGCCGGAGCCCAGACGAATGTCGATGTCGAAATCGAAGCCCGTGCCAAGGATATTCTTGCCGATAAGTCCGTATTCCCTTGCCTGTTTGATTGCGATTTTCAGACGTTGAACGGCGATGGGGTATTCCGCACGAACGTAAATATAGCCCTGATGTCCGCCAATTGCATATCCTGCGATTGCCATTGCTTCAAGCACGGCGTGGGGGTCGCCTTCGAGAACGGATCTGTCCATGAACGCGCCGGGATCGCCTTCGTCGGCGTTGCAGCATACGAATTTATCGTCGCCGGGTTGGTCTTTCGCGAATTGCCATTTAAGACCGGTGGGGAAGCCGCCGCCGCCCCTTCCGCGAAGTCCCGAAGCCTTGATGACGTCGATGACGTCCTGCGGTTTCATTTCCGTCAATGCTTTGATCAAAGCCTGATAACCGTCGGTGCCGATGTATTCGTCGATGTTTTCGGGGTTGATAACGCCGCAGTTACGAAGCGCAACGCGGGTTTGCATTTTCATAAAGTTGCTGTCGTGCAGCGATTTTACGGTTTCGGCGGTCTTGTGATCTTTGTACAGAAGTCTTTCGACAAGACGACCTTTCGCAAGGTGTTCTTCAACGATTTCTTTGACGTCGTCGACCTTGACTTCGCTGTAAAACGCGCCCTCGGGATAAACGATGCAAATGGGGCCCACCGCGCAAAGACCGAAGCAGCCCGTCTTAACGATTTGCACGTCGTTTTCAAGGTGTGCATTTTTGATCTGACGCTCGAACTCCGTGATAAGATCTGCGCTGTGGTTGGAGGTACAGCCCGTACCGCCGCAAATTAAAACGTGTGACCTGAACATAACCGTCCTCCTATTCGTTCAAAAGATATTCTTCGACGACCTTGCCGCCGACGATATGTTTTTCAATGATTTCGACCGCCTTGTCGGCGTCGACTTTGACGTAAGTTACCTTTTCTTCGCCGGGCACGAAAACCTCGACGATAGGTTCAAGTTTGCACATACCGATGCAGCCTGCGCGCGTAACCTTGACGTTTTCAAGATCACGTTTCGCAACTTCGTCGATAAGCGCGTTGAAAACGGGACGTGCGCCCGCAGCGATACCGCAAGTCGCCATGCCGACGACGATTCTTACGTCGCCGTCTTTCGACGTTTCGCGCGTCGTTTTGTCGGCTTGCATTTTATCTCTGATTGCCTTGATGTCGGCTATTGATTTCATAAATCGGTTCCTCCTCTGACTGTTTCAAAATTTTCGGTTAATAATTCTTTTACAAAATGCGTTATTTCGGGATTGTCGACGGAAATTCCGTCAAGTTGACTTTTAAGGTCGCGGGTATCGAACGAATACGAACGGTCGTCCACGGTAAACGTCCAGACAAAGTCGGGCGTGCCGTCGAAAAGTTCCGTCGCTGCCGTTTCCGCAAGATTGCCGAGAGGCGCGCGATCGACGTTGTCGATTTCGAACTTTGCGGTAACCGTCGTACCTGCCCCCAATTTCGACTTTATATCGAAACTGCCGTTTGCGGTTTCCGCCGCCATCTTGAACAGGGGGATGCCCATTCCGACTTTGCGCGTCGTGCGCGTCGTAGTGAACGGATCGGTAACGCTCCTTAAAAACTCCTCGCTCATACCCTTGCCGTCGTCGGCGATTTCAATCGTGAGAAAACCGTCTTTCGCGATGACCGACACTTTTATAAGCGTCGCGCCGGCGCGCACCGAGTTTTCAACGATATCCAGGATATTAAGCGACAATTCTCTCATATCTTATTTGTATTTTGCGATAATGCCGGGGATATCCGCGGGTACAAGTTTGCCGTACACGTCTTCGTTGATGGTAAGTACGGGCGCAAGTCCGCAGCAGCCGATGCACCTTGTTTCAAGCAGCGAAAACCTGCCGTCCGACGTGCATTCGTCGTGCTTGATGTTGAGTTCACGCTCGATCGCGGCAAGAAGATCGCCGCTGCCCTTTACGTAACATGCCGTGCCGAGACATACCGAAATCTGATACTGCCCCTTCGGATTCAACGAAAATTGAGAATAGAATGTCGCGACGCCGAAAACTTTTTCAAGCGAAACGTCCAGCGCGTCGGCAATCTTTTTCTGAACTTCGACGGGAAGGTATCCGTAAATTTCCTGCGCTGTCTGCATCGCGGGCATAAGCGCACCGGGAACGCCTTTCAGTTCGTCGAGTTTTTCGGTAAGTTTCGCATCCTGTTCGGGCGTACCGGCAAACGGAACTTTCGTGAGTTTGATTTTTGCCATTTTGTCCTCCTACTGATTTGTTTTGATAAATTTTCTTTCCCTCTGAGTAAAACTAGAATAATTGTGAAAAATTTAACTAATTGCTATTATAACATATCCATACGCTTTTGAAAAGCAAAATGCATACAAAATATATTGTAATATATCAAAACATATATATTCTTTATAAATAGATAAAATGCATTCGTTTTTCGGCTGTTTTTGCCGTGAAAAAACCCCGATTTTCACGGGGTTATCATTTTTTATATGTTTATTCGGGTTTTTTGAAAGTAACGGCGGGATTTCTCTTGTGGGCGGTATTCTTTATACGCTTTTTAATATTCTCAATCGTTTTTTCGTCGCCCTTTCCAAGAAGAAGATAGTCGTCGATTTCCGAATATTTGATTCCCATTTCCTGCTCGTCGGTCTGTCCTTCGTACAAACCTGCCGACGGTGCTTTTTCAATAATTTCGTTCGGCGCGCCGAGATACCTTAAAATCTCGTAAATTTCCCTGACGGTCAGGTCGGAAATGACGTTGAAATCGTATGCGCCGTCGCCCCATTTCGTGAAATAACCCATCATCGCTTCGCTGCGGTTGCCGGTGCCCGCGACAAGAAGATTGTTTTTATAAGCGTATGCGTAAAGCGTCGTCATGCGAAGGCGCGGATTTATGTTTGCATACGCCATCGCGCAGTCGCCGATACTGTCCGAAAGCACGTTCCGGAACGCTTGCTTGACCGGCGTCAGGTCGATTTCGATTTGCGGGATGTCGTATTTTTCGCCGACGAGTATCGCGTGTTCCCTGTCGATACCGAAATTGCGGCTGCTTTCGCAAGGCATAATTATTCCCGTTACGTTGTCGGTCGCCATTTTGGAAAGAATACCGACAAGGGTGCAGTCCTTACCGCCGGAGTTACCGTAAACGATACCTTTTGCGCCCGTGGTTTTCAGAAGATTTTTTATCCATTCAACGCGGGTTTCAACTTCTTGTTTGCAATTTAACATACTTTATTCACCTCTTAAATATGATAAAATTCCCCTTTCGCTAATTTCATTGATTTCAAGATATCTTTGCGTTTTGCCGATATCGCTTAAAGTATGGCTGTCGCTGTCGAAAATCAGCCTGAATTTTTTTGCGTACATCGCGGCGGTTTCTTCGTCGCAGTCGGACGAAAGTTCCACCGCCGTGTAATAATCCGGCACGTCGCCGAGGATTGCCACGATTCCGTTTGCGTCGCGATTGACGTGCGCCGGCACCGCAACTCCGCCGTGTTTTTCGACAAGCGGCTTTACATCGGTCTCGGACAAATTCGCGCCTGCAAGCAACAACCTTTCTTCCCGGCCGATGACCTCGTCGTCGCTTGACACGATAAGCTGTTCGCCGAAAATTTCCTCGCGGTTTTTCAAATCCTTGAAACTTACCTCGTCAAAAAAACCTTGCAGGTTTTCAAACGTTTCAAACAGACAAAGAATATGCACGTCTTCCTGCGTTTGCAGTTCGACCGCGGGCACGACGATAACGTCCAGAGCCTCGCCGACTTCCCTTGCCGCAGCGACGTTTGCAATCGCGTTATGGTCGGCAACGGCAATGATTTGCAACCCTTTGGCAGACGACATCGCGCCGATATTCACCGGCGTCATATCGTTGTCCGCGCACGGCGACAACGCGCTGTGGATATGCAAATCATACAGGATTTTCGTCATTATTCAACGCTCAAAAACGCCTTCACCGCGCCGAAAATATCCAGGTCGGTTTCAAAAAGCGCAACTTCGGTTTTTTTGATTCTTTCAACAAGTTGTGCGTCACACTTACTGCTTTCGCACACAACGACGGCAGCAACGCCCGTAAGCGACGCAACCGCCGCGACGTTGACGTTTGTCATCACCGTAAACCATACGCTGTTCTCGGGAGCGCGCTGCATTACGAAACTCAGAAAGTCGCCGCAGTAACCGCCGTCCGCTTCCCTTTCGGGATCGGGCATATATAATTCTCTTGCACAAAGTTTGGTTTTAAGTTCCGAAAGTTTCATATAAACCTCATTTTTCGTACCTTACACATTCGTCCTTGCTTACTTCGTTTGCGGCGACGTCTTCCGCAAAAGCCCTGCAACTCGGTGCGCCGCAACCGCCGCAGTCAAGCCCCGGAAGGGTTGACAATACGTTTTCGATAACGGCAAGTTTTTGCATTGCAACGCGCCTGTTTTCGTCAAGGCGGAATACGTCTTTGACCTCCGGCATTTTATCCCACAGGTAAAACGATTCGTCCTTATCCTCGGCGATAGGCTCGCTTGCGGTGTATTTCAGATTCTTGCGAAGAGCCCTTATTCTCGCCTTTGCGACAAACGGGTTTTCAACGTTCAGCACGCCGCCGACGCATCCGCCGTTGCAGGCGTTAAGCTCCACAAAGTCAAGATATTGCAGTTTATCGTCTTCAAGTTCTTTCAAAACGTTTATGACGTTTTCAATGCCGTCGGCAGCCAGAAACTTGACGTCGCATACGCCTGCCGCTTCGCCGCCGCTCGACGCCCACGAAAGCCCCAGGCTTCCCGATTTTGCAAGCGGTTTCACCTCGGTCAGGTTTTTCATTGCCGGCAACAGTTTTTTGTACACTTCCGCAATCGAAAGAACGCCGTCGGCTTCGGGTTTTTCAAGCCCCATTCCCGTTTTCAGCGCAAACACTTTCGCAGGACAAGGCGAAATGAAAAACACGCCGATATCTTCTTTTTTCACGCCCTTTTTCACCGCTTCTTCCCTTGCAAGGTTTATGGCGATGTCCACGGGCGCTTTCATCGGCAGCAATCTGTCGGCGAGCGAGTGGAATCTGACAAGTATGAGTTCGAGCACCGCGGGACACGCCGTCGAAATTATCGGGCGTTGCTGGTACTTGTGATGTTTCATATACTTTTTCGTTGCAGCCGTTACGAGTTCCGCCGCGCGGCTTACTTCAAACACGTCGTCGAAACCGATTTGCAAAAGCCCGTTCAGTATAATGTTTATATCGTCCAGATTGTTGAACTGCCCGTAAAGAGCGGGCGCAACCACGGCGATTTTGTATTTATAATTGTTGATCACGTCGAACGAGTCAAAACTTGCGAGTTTTGCCTGATGCGGACACAGCCTTACGCACTCGCCGCACGCAACGCACCGTTCGTACAAGACTTTCGCCTTGCCGTTTCTCACGCGGATTGCCTCGGTCGGACATCGTTTCATACAGGTTATGCATCCCTTGCATTTATCGGGATCGAGCATAACGGTATTCAGCATAGATTTAATTTCTTCGTTCATTTTTCCCTCTTAAACTACCGATTTTGTCAATCGAAGTCGATTTCAATGGTAAGTGTCGTGCCGACGCCGACTTCGGTGTCGATTTTCAATCTGTCGGAATACGTTTTGATATTCGGAAGCCCCATTCCCGCGCCGAAACCCAGATTTCTGACGTCGTCGGTCGCAGTGGAATAGCCTTCCTGCATTGCAAGATCGACGTCGGCAATACCGTTGCCTTCGTCTTTCATAACTATTCTTATGTGGTCGTCGAAAATGTCGGCATAGCACCTTCCCCCGCCGGCGTGAATCACCATATTGATTTCCGCCTCGTACATCGCAATCGCCACCCGCCTTATCGCAGGCGCGGGCACTCCGAGTTTTTTAAGCGTGCTTTTTACCGAGTCGCTTGCGCTCCCTGCCGACAAAAAATTGTTGCCGGGCACTTCGAACTCAACGTGAATACAGTTCATTATTCGTGATATTCGCCTGAGCCCAGCCCTTTTTCGTAAAGGATACCGCAGGTGGTATACATTTTATACATCGTGGACAAAAGCACGATGTCGTTTGTGCGGGCAAGCGTAATCATGTCGGGGGTTGGAATCTTGCCGCGTACAAGCAATATGCATTTCATATCCAGCATTACCGCCGTGCGTACGGTCTGGGGGTTGCAAAGCCCAGAAATAAGTACGTCCTGATTTTTCGCAAACGCAAGGACGTCGCTCATCATATCGGATGCAAACGCACCCATTATTTCGCCTTCGACGTCTTTATTTGAAGGTGCGTACACCGTGGCGTCGACAATTTTAACAAGTTCGCTGATTTTCATTATATTCTCCCAAAAGTCAAAATTTCCGTATGGAGTCATTAGGTATTATAACATATCATATAATCTATTACAAGATTTTTTTTCAAACTCTTGAATATGTATCCGGATTTTGTTATAATAAAAATATGGATAATTTTTACACACCGCTTGATAACAAAGTAATAAAATCAAACGCGCGCGATTTCATTCGCGGAAGGCTCTGGATGTTCTGGTCGGTACTTCTTGTCGTCGGTATTATCGAGTCTTTGGCAAACTCGCTGCCGCAATGGATTTTCGGCGACAGATTGTCAAATCTTTCCGACATAATCGCAGGCAATCCCGACAATATCCCAAAGGAGATTTCGTCAAGCGTTTTCGGCTGGTATTACGTTCTGAACGTGCTTATTACGATTGTTCTTATCCCCTTGAATATCGGCGTTGCTCAAAACGTGCTTGCCTGGTCGCGCGGCGAAGACGTCAATAAATGGAAAGTGCTTTTCGGAGGCTTCAATTCCGCAAAGATATTTTTCAAACAAGTCGGCGTCGTCGTGCTGAATACGATTTTGTGCGCGCTTTGGGCGATACTTTTTGTCGTCCCGGGCATTATCAAAGGACTTGCGTATTCGATGTACCCTTACGTCCTTCGCGACGAGCCCGACCTTTCCGTATGGCAGACTCTCAAAAAGAGCGAAGCCATTATGAAAGGCTACAAGGGAAAACTTTTCCTGATGTATCTGAGTTTCGTCGGCTGGTTTATTTTGGGCGCGTTCACGTTCGGTATCCTTTATATCTGGCTGACGCCGTACGTTATGACTTCGACGGTGAAATTCTATGACGACGTAAGACGCGCGTACTACAACGGAAACGATCCCGCCCGCCCTGCTTTCAGCATTTCGTCCGACGAAGAAAACGTTTTTGGCAACAACACTTTATAACAAATAAAAGCGAAAAAGGCACGCAAACCGCGTGCCTTTTTTAATGCAATTTTTTCCAATTAAAAAATCCGCCCACGGCGGAATTTTCCTTGTTTTGACAATATTTTCCAATTTTTGTTCAATATTTTACTATTTTACTTTTAACTGTTTCCCAATCTGATTATTAAGTAATTATATTGTTACCCTTCCGGGAGATGCGTCGCACACTTCGTTTTTGAAATCACGTTATCGCAAGCGATAACGCTCACTCTTTTGCTCGTGTGCGCCTTTCCCCACGGGTACACAGTATCCCGCGGGGTCCCCGTATTTTCGCTCGCAATGACAGAGTGCGTTGCACGGATAAAATCAAATAAAAAAACACCCGCTTGGGTGCTTAAATATAGTTCTCCTTAATAGTCAGAATTATGATAAAAACCCCCTTTGAAAGCCGAGAATTCTATAATAAAATATAAATCTTAAAAAGTCAGAATTTTGATGGATTTTCGGGGTTCTTGACGGGTTCGTGCGAAGGCGCGTACTTAGGCGTACGTAACTGAGCAGGGTTCCGTCAAAACGCCGAAAAGGCGCAAATTACGTCGCAAATCTCGCTTTTGAAATCACATTATCGTAAACGATAATGCTCACTCTTTTGCTCGTTTGCTCCTTTTCCCCACGGGTACACAGTATCCCGCGGGGTCCCCTATCCCTTAAAAGTCAGAATTTTGATGAGATTGTGGTTTTCTCGGCGGGTTTTGAAAATTCTAGTGTACTTAGGCGTACACGAATTTTCAAGTTCCGCCGAAAAAGCAGAATATCGCAAAATTATGACTTTTTAAAAAGAGTTGAGGTCGCGGAACGCACTGGGCGTACACCCCACCTCCCCCTTGAAAACTTTGATGAAATATCCGCTGTCGTCGAAACCGATTTCTTTTGCAATGGTCTGCACGGATTTGTTTGTCGTAATAAGTTCGTTCTTCCCGCGCTCGATACGAAGGCGGTTGAGATGTTCGATAAGGTTTTCGCCGGTGACTTTTTTGAAAAGTTTGCTGAAATAACTTGCGCTGACGTCGCACATCGACGCAAGGGTTTGAAGTTTCACGGGCGAAGTATAGTTGTCGTTTATGTAGTTTATCGCGGGCTGGATAATCGACGCGTTTTTATTGATGCGTCTGAACGTTTGATTTTCTGGCAGCGCGCCGTTCCCGGACTGCGACAAAACGTTGGACAAGCGGTAATTGCAAAGGTAATTTATAAGGCTGATGTTTGCGTCGAGGTCGGCTTTCGACATAATGGTGAGCTTATCGTAATAAGCTTTTGCGTTTTCGGCGAAGTCGACCGCGCTTTTTTCGGAAAAGATTTTCTCGATATGCGCTTTGTCCGCCTCGGGCAGTAAAATCTGACCGCACATGACCGCGCCGACGTAAAGATTCTGATAAATAATGGGGATCGCAACGTCGACGACGCCCATATGACAAACGTAAGTGTATGGTTTTTTATTTCTTGCCGCTTCAAGCCCGCCGCGACTGTCGCACTTTTCGCAAAGGTGTTTATATTCCGGGTGATTTCTTACGAGCGCGCAAAAATCCGTGCAGCAACTGTGAGCGGTAACGGGCGCGCCCGTATAGTCCACCGTAATGCACGCAAGTTTTGTGGCTTTTGCCATTTCGTCCTGTAATTTCTGGAAATCGCAATTTCTTATGGTTGCAGCAAGTTCGCTTTCGTAGTTAATCATATTTTCCCTCAACGCGATTATACAACATCGGCGCGGCAATTTCAACGCTTTTTCAAAAATTTGTTCAAAAATATTCGATAATGCTGAAAAAATTTCCTACGAATTGTCGGAATTTTCCTATTGATTTTGCGGATTGTCTTGTATATTTACTCGCATAATCGCGAAAAATCAATTTACTTTTGTGTCAATTTATATGTCCTTTTGACAGTTTTTGAATATTCCCGTCGATACAGTGCAAAATAATCTTATTACTGTTCAAAATTTTTTTATTTTTCGACCGATTTTTTTATTGTAATTTATGCTATGTTGTTTTATAATATAGTTGTTACTTGGTTTTCCAAGAATAAAAATCAATATAATTTATATAAAGGAGACTTATTATGAGAAAAGCATTTATCTGCCCCAGCAAATACGTCCAGGGCGAAGACGAACTTCTTAACCTCGGTTATTTCGTTAAAACATTCGGCGACAGCGCGTTGCTTATTGCCGACCCGTTCGCAAAGAATCTTGTCAAAGACAAGCTTGCGGCAACCGAAAAGAAATTCGGCATTAAATTGTATTCCTGCGATTTCGGCGGCGAATGTTCCAGAAACGAAGTCAAGAAAATGCAAGAATTCGCAAAGAAAAACAACTGCGCATGCACAATCGGTCTTGGCGGCGGCAAAGCAATCGACACCGCAAAATGCGTCGCTATGGGCAACAACCTGATTATCTGCCCGACGATCGCCGCAACCGACGCTCCCACTTCGCACTCGGCGGTTCTTTACACCGACGATCATCACTTTGACGATTACGCATACTTCAAACAGAATCCCAGCGTAGTACTTATCGACACCACGGTTGTCGCAAACGCTCCCGCACGTTTCCTCGTATCGGGCATGGGCGACGCTCTTTCGACCTACTTCGAAGCACGCGCAAACGTGAGATCGTTCTCGAACGTCAACGCAGGACTTCCCTGCGGCGCAAACCGTGCAACCGGCGAAATGCTCGGCTACGGCACGATGGCTGCGGCGTCCCTTGCGGAACTTTGCTATAAAACCCTTCTTTCCGACGGCACGAAGGCTCTTGCCGCATGCGAACAGCACGTCGTAACCCCCGCTCTTGAAAGAATTATCGAAACCAACATTTTGCTTTCCGGTCTCGGCTTCGAATCGGGCGGTCTTGCAGCGGCGCACGCAATCCACGACGGTCTTACCCTCCTTCCCGCTCACACGAAATTCTTCCACGGCGAAATGGTAGCGTTCGGCACGATCTGCCAGCTTGTCCTTGAAAACAGCCCCGAAGACGAACTTTACGAAGTTCTTGACTTCTGCCTGTCCGTCGGACTTCCCGTCTGCCTTAAAGACCTCGGCACCGACAGCATCGACGACGACCTTCTTAAAGCGGTTGCGGAAAAGACCTGCATTCCCGACGAATCCGTCCACAACATGCCGTTCCCCGTTACGCCCGACATGGTCGCTGCGGCAATCAAGACGGCGGACGCAATCGGCCACGCATACAAATACGGTTGCGAAGACGAAGAATGCGGTTGCTGCCACTAATCTCTGACGAATCGAGGGCTTAGCGATATGAAAAAAATAATGAACACTCCCGAAACTTTCGTATACGATATGTGCCACGGTCTTGCGGCAGCGCATCCCGAGCTCGAATTCGTTGAAAAGTTTAAGGTTGTCAAGAAAAAGGAAATCAACCGCAACAAAGTCACCCTTATTTCGGGCGGCGGCAGCGGACACGAACCCGCACACGCAGGTTTCGTAGGAAAAGGCATGCTCGACGCGGCGGTATGCGGCGACGTATTCGCGTCCCCTTCGCAAATTCAGGTTTACGAAGCGATTAAGGCGACCGCAAGCGACAAAGGCACGCTGCTTATCATCAAAAACTACTCGGGCGACTGCATGAACTTCAACAACGCAGGCGCACGCGCCAAAGAAGACGACGACATTAACGTCGACGCCGTATTCGTAAACGACGACGTTGCCGTCACCGACTCTTTGTACACCGTCGGTCGTCGCGGCGTTGCCGGCACGATGTTCGTACACAAAATCGCAGGCGCGGCGGCGGAACAAGGCAAGGACCTTCCCGAAGTCAAAAGAATCGCTCAAAAAGTCATTGATAACGTTGCAAGTATCGGCTTTGCGATTTCTTCCTGCACGCCCCCCGCAAAAGGCACGCCTATTTTCGAACTTGCGGACGAAAACATGGAATTCGGCGTAGGTATCCACGGCGAACCCGGCGTTGCAACCGAAAAATTCGTCACTTCGGACGAACTTGCCGAAAAGATGGTCGCGCGCGTTAAAGACAACGCCGTCATCCAACTCAAAGCGGGCGACGAAATCGCGGTTATCGTAAACGGCTTCGGCGGCACTCCTTTGTCGGAACTTTACGTACTCAACAATTCCGTCAACAAAGTCATCGCAAAAGAAGGCTTCAAAGTGCACCGCGCACTTGTCGGCAACTACATGACTTCCCTTGATATGGAAGGCGCGTCGATTACTTTCTTAAAGCTCGATGACGAACTCAAAGCACTGCTTGACGCTCCCGTAAACACCCCCGCTCTTACCTGGGGCGAGGCGGCAAGCGAAGAAGCGGAAGCCGCGCTCGTTGCGGTGCGCGCTCTTGCAAAAGCGATGAACGTCGTCCCCGCCGCAAAAGAAGAATGTGCGGAAAAAGCGGAAACCGCGAAAAAAGCCGCGAAGGCTGAAAAGAAAGCGGTTTACGAACTCACCGAAAAACCCGTGTTCGCACCCAAAATGAATACGGCTGCGTTCGTTGCACTCGTTGACAAAATGGCTGACGTCATCATCGAAAACGAAGTTCACTTCTGCGATATGGACAGCTGCGGCGACGGCGACTTCGGAATGAGCATCGCAAAAGGTTTCAGACAGTTGAAGAAAGACTGGGCAACCCGCGACAAAGCCAACATCGGCGCATTCCTTACAAGCGCAAGCGATATCATTATGGAATATTGCGGCGGCGCGTCGGGCCCCATCTGGGGAAGCGGATTCCGTTATGCAGGCAAAGCGGCGGGAAATGCAGACGAGCTTGACGCAACCCTTCTCGGCAAGATTCTGCAAGGCGCGGTCAAAGGCGTACAAACCACCGGCGAACGTTCGTTCGGTCACGGCGCGGTTGTCGGCGACAAGACTCTTATCGACGCCCTTGTTCCCTGTGCAGACGAAGTTACCAAAGCGGCGGAAGAAGGCGACAGCCTGTTCGTAGCAATGGAAAAAGGCGCACGCGCTGCTGTCAAAGGTGCGGAATACACCAAACAAATCACCGCAAGACTCGGTCGCGCGGGCGTTGTCGGCGAAAAGTCCATCGGACATCCCGACGCGGGCGCATACGGTCTCGGCGTCATCTTTACCGAACTTACCAAATGGGTTAAGACTCAGAAGTAATCGGAAACGACAAAATCAAGGCCTCTCTTCGGAGAGGCTTTTTTTTGCGCTTTTTTTTGGAAATATCCTGCAAATTACCGTGCGAAACAAAAAATATCTTGACTTATTATATACGCGTAATGTAAAATAAACTTAATACTTTAATTTATTAAAGAGGAGAACTTTATGTTTTATACTTCCCTCGGCTGGTTCAACGGATTCAACCCCGACTCGTGGGTGATGTATCTGATGTACGCCCTTATCGTCGTGTTTATCTCGGCAGAAGCAATTTTTTATCTTGTAAAATCGGTAAAGAAAGCGAAAAAAATCGGCATGGATATGACCAAAATCAAAAAGGTCATCAAGACATCCGCAAGTTTTTCGGTCTTGCCCGCAATCGGTATCGGTATCGGCGTTGTTACGCTCATCGGATCGCTGGGAATTACCGTCCCCGCAATCAGGCTTTCGGTCATCGGCGCGCTGCAATACGAGACGCAGATGGCTGACGGCGCGGCAAAGGCAATCACCGGCAGCACCGACGGCTTAACGTTACTTATACAACGCGGCGTTACCGCTCAGGATTACGCAACAATTGTCACCCTTATGACGGTTGCAATCATCGCAGGCCCCATTCTTGTCGTTTTGTTTTACAAAAAACTTCAACCGAAACTTGCCAAACTCGGCGCGATGAAAGTCGGCGGCGCGGTCGATCCCGACACGGCGACGAAAAACCTGGAAAGCGACGCGAAAAAGGCAAACCCCAACGGCATCAACCTTGGCGACTTGGCGTTCCAAGTGTCCTTCATAGGTATGATTATCGGCTACATTGCAATGTCCATCGGCGCGATTGCGGCAATGCCCGGTCGCATCACGAGTTATTACAACTTCATTGCGGTTATCGTGGCGGCATTGTTTATGGTCCTTTCCGATTTCCTTGTGAAAAAACTCAACTGGAAATGGCTGGACGACTTTTCGGTTGCATTTTCAATGCTGTTTGCAATGCTGATCGTCGGCATTATCAGCGGCACGACGGGACAATTTTAAGGAGGCGCGAACACTATGAGTAAGAAAGAAAAATTAACGCGTGAGCAGAAAAAAGAAAAACAACGCGCCGAATACGAGGCGATGTCTCAAAAGGAAAAAGAATTCTTCGATTACAATAAAAAATGGCACACCATCGGCAGAATCTGGAATACCATCGGTATTTTGCTTATTATTGCAGTGCCGTTTGTCGTCTGCTTTTCGTTGAAAGTCACCCCAAATTGGACGGTTTTCGGAAATCTCGGTATATGGACGCTTATCATAATTAACCTGGGCTCGGGCATTTCGGAACCCGTCATTTACGCGCCGATGCTCGGCACCAACGGCGAATACCTGGCGTTTATCACGGGCAACCTTTCCAACCTGAAAATCCCTTGCGTCGTCAAAGCGCACGAAATTGCGGAGACCGAACTCGGCACCGAAGAAAACGAACTCGTGTCCACGATTGCGATTGCGATAAGCTCGCTTGTAACGGTGCTAATCATTGCGGTTATGGTGCTGTGCCTTGCGGTATCGCCCTTGCAGCAATCCATTGAAAAGGCGCCTTACCTTACCCCCGCATTCGGTTGCGTCGTATACGCTCTGTTCGGAAGCCTTGGCGGAAAATATATCGTCAAAAACCCCAAAATGGCGGCTATCCCGGGCGCAATCCTTATCGGACTTTCCGCCCTTATCAGCGGCGTTTCGCACGGCAAGACCAACATCGGCAGCTTGTCGCTTATGGTAGGTATCGTATTCTGCGCTCTGTTCGCATTCGCGCAAATTATGATTAACAAGAAAAAAGCCAAAAAAGCGGCGGCAACCGAAACCATCGACGTCGGTATCGACAGCGACGAAAAGGTTGAAGTCGTCCTTGAAGACAAGGCGGAAGACGAAACCGAAAAAGAAAACGAAGACAAATAATCGTCAATAAAAAAGCACCTGCAAAGTTTTGCAGGTGCTTTTTTATTGCGTTGTTCTTATTTTATCACCGCGCCGAAAAAGACAAGGTCCTTCTCGCTCTGATTTTCAAAACTGTGTTCGTGACCTTTCGGGCAAAACGTACATTCGCCGGCTTTCAGGTATTCGTCGCCTTCGTCGGTGTGCATGACGCCCTCGCCCGACAAAACGTAAATGGCTTCCGCATTAATCACGTGCTTATGAAGTCCCAGCGACGAGCCGGGCGCAAGTCTTCCGACCATCATCTTGTTGCCTTCGCCGTCGACGTACATTTTCACGTTGTAGTTTCCGTTGCCGCCTAAGAAATTGGGTATGGTTTGTTCCGTCATTTCGTTAAAATTGATTTTCATAATTGCCTCCGTCTGAAAAATATTATACAACAAGAAAACCATATTGTAAATATCAGTTGATTTTTTTGTCAAAATATATATAATTATTATTGCTTGCGGGTATAGTTTAGAGGTAAAACAACAGCTTCCCAAGCTGTGGTCACGGGTTCGATTCCCGTTACCCGCTCCATTTTGAACCTTGCCGTTATTCGCAAGGTTTTTTTATGCCATTTTTCAGATAGGATATTGCAATTCTGATAATAAAGTTGAATCTTATTATCAAATAAACAAAAAGGAAGTTTTATTATGAAACTCAAAAAATTATTATTATGGCATTGTGCCTGTCGTTTGTCATGACGTGCGGCGTTTTTCTTGCCGCGTGCAACAAAGGCGGCGGAGAAGGCGGCGGCGATACATACGTGCCGCGCAACAGCAATTAATGGTTTACGGAAGCGGAACTTGCCAAAAAAGGATTGTCCACTCTTCCCGCTCCCACGGGACTCAGCGGCGATATGAGTTCTGACCTGAATTGGTACAACGACGGATATTCGTTCAATCAGGCATGTCCTGACGAAGACACGTTCACGCAAAACGCCGAGGCGTATCTTAATTACTTCAAGTCAAAATACGACGGACGTTTCGGCGTTACAAAATTGTTTATGTATGGCGAGTATGTCTATGCCAAATATTATTAGCATTTTTTGTCTATTCTAAAACTATGGAAATAGGAAAGAAAATCAAGGAATTAAGGACACAAAAAGGCATTTCTCAGACCGAACTTGCAAAAGCAATCGGCGCAAGTCAGCGTGCGGTTTCTTACTGGGAATCCGGCGTTGCCGAGCCGAACGCAACGATAATATACAATCTTGCGGTGTTCTTTGACGTCAGCGCCGATTATCTTGTCGGCAACGGCGATTATTAATAAAAAAAACGCGCCTTCGAAAAGGTGCGTTATTTTTTTGTTTTTAGGTGTTGTTATTATTCCGTTTTGTCGTTTTCTTCGGAAACTTCAAAATCTTCGCTCGCTTCCGACAAAGCGTCCACCGCGTTTTCCGCAACGGTTTCTTCTCTCGCTTCGCCGCGTCTTAAAGCAAGCTCTTCACGCATTTGTTTTTTGGTTTTTTCATCGATTTTATAAAAGAACATTACCAAAGAACTTGCCAGCATGCAAAGCCCCGGCAGCAGGAAGTAAATTGCCCACGCCTTGTTTTGCATGGAGCCCGGAACGGCGGCGTGAATCGCGTTGGTGTGCGCGACCGCATCGACGATGACTTCCTTCTTGTCGATAATTTCGACGCCGACCTTAACCGCGTCCGCATAGTTGTTTGCGCTGTATCCGATTGCGCCGATGAATAAAAGCCCCAAAGACACCGACAAAGCGTTGCTGAGTTTGTTGGACATCGACAGGATTGCAAACTGCGTGCCTTCGGTACGTTTGCCCGTTTTCCATTCCTGATAGTCGACGATATCCGCCGTCATGACCATGGGGAGATAGCCGTTGGGACCGTACGCGAACCCGAGGAAGAACTGATAAATCCAGATTGCCCAGATACTTCTCAAAAACGGTACGCCGCCCGTCGCGGTTTCCGCAGGCGTGAGAACGTACAGTAAAAACGAAATCAAGCTGACCGCAAAGCCGTAAAAGCCCGCGATGATGAAGTATTTCTTTTCGCCAAGTTTTTTGTTGATGACGGGGTTCAGAATGATTGTGACCATGCTGGAAATTGCCGAGGTCAGACCGATTGCCCAACTGCACGCGTCGCCGCTCATAACGCCAAGCCCGAGTTTCGTAAGGTCGATGCCGTCACGGATCATAATGCAGGACGCCTGCACCGCAATCGACAAGCCGATATTCCTGCCAAATCCCAAAAGGTACGTTACAAGAACAATCTGGATCATACGGTTGCTTTTGAGTTCCCGGAACATTTCCTTGAAACTCATTGCGGAACTTGCGTTGACCTTGTATTCTTCCTTGCCCTTGAAGTACATCAGCAGTTGCAGAATAAGCCCGACGCCCGAAAGAATCGCGGCGGTGATAAGGTATTCTTTCCAGCCTACCGCGCCGGAACCCGTTATCATACAAACGACGGTGATGAACACGCCGGAGCATGCAAGCGCAACCGATTTCAGCGTATTCGCCCAGCCGGCGGCGTTGTTGGTGTCTTCGGGAGTGCCCGCGACCATTTTCAGCATACCCTGCGACGGAATATCCGCCATTGTCATGCTTACGTTCCAAAGGATAAGAATGAAGGTAATGTAGATATATTTACCCACTTCGCCGCCCTTCGTTTCGGGGAACGGAATGAACGCGAACGAAAGCATCGTGAATACGAAAAGCGGGAACGCCGAGAACAAAATCCACGGGCGCATTTTGCCCGCCTTGAAGTTGGCGCGGTCAATGAGATTTCCGATTACGAAGTCGGCAACGATACTTATAAACTTTGCCGCAAGAATAATAAGCGCGATTCCGACAAGATTGAGTCTCATAATTTTGTCGAAAAACTCCGCCTGATAACTGTTGACAAGACCTATCGCAAGGTTGATGCCCATCACGCCAAAGGCGTAAATCCACATATTCCCCGTAAGGCCTAAAACCCGTTTTTTGGGCTTATCGAGTGATTCTGTCATAATTTCCTTCCTTTATAAAATATAAAATTATATTACCACATATCAAATGGTATATCAACTTATTTCCAAAAAAAATCATAATTTATTGGACATCGTTTTCATATGCTTGCAAGGCGGCGCGCGATATGATAAAATAACCCGTTGAAAAGGACGAAAAGAAAATGATTATCGACGCTCACGCACATATTTTTCCCGACAAAATCGCCAAAAAAGCAACCGATGCAATCGGCGATTTTTACGGCATACAAATGACAGAATCGGCAGGCACGCCCGACGTTTTATTGCAGGAAGGACGCCTTGCCGGAATTACGAAATTTGTCGTTCATTCGACAGCAACGACGGTTAAACAGGTTGAAAATATCAATAAATATATCGTTTCGGAGACAGAAGCCCATCCCGAGTTCATCGGATTTATGACGCTTCACCCCGATATGAACGAAGAAGATATGGATGGCGAAATACGTTTTGCGATATCGCACGGCATACGCGGCGTGAAACTTCACCCAGACTTTCAGAAGTTCGCCATCGACGAGCCGCGCGCCGAAAAAATTTACAAAACGCTGGACGGTCGTCTTCCCATACTTTTCCATACCGGCGACAAAAGATATAATTTCAGCAACCCCGAAAGGCTTGCGAAAATTGCGAAAAAATATCCAAAGCAAATCGTCATCGGCGCGCATTTCGGCGGCTATTCCGAATGGGAAAGTTCGCTTTTGTACAAAGGCCTTGACAACGTATATTTCGACACGTCGTCGACGCTCCCCTTCCTTGACAAAACCGAGGCGGTAAAACTTTTAAGAAATCTTGGCGTCGAAAGGTTTTTCTTCGGCACGGACTTCCCGATGTGGCGACCGAAAGACGAGCTTGAAAGGTTTTTGCGCCTGCCGCTTTCCGAAAAAGAAAAACAAATGATACTGCACGAAAATTTTGAAAAGGTTTTTAAGTAAACCTTTTCTTTTTTTGCTAACGATTAACCTTGACACGGCAATCGTTTATTAGATATAATACTAATGTATTTTTGAATATAAGTTTGGAGGATATATATGCTTACAGCAATCGTTGGAATCAACTGGGGCGACGAAGGTAAAGGCCGTATGGTCGACCTTTTAAGCCAGGATTACGATATCGTCGTCAGGTATCAGGGCGGCAACAACGCGGGACACACCGTCGTGAACGAAAGAGGAAAATTTATCTTAAATCTTCTTCCCTCGGGCATACTTCGTCCCGAAGTTACCTGCGTAATGGGCAACGGTATGGCTATCGACCTTACTCACCTTCATAAAGAAATCGCGTCCCTTCGCGAAAAAGGCGTCGTAATCACTCCCGACAACCTTAAAATCAGCGACCGCGCGATAATCTGCATGCCTTATCACGTCCGTCAGGATTGTCTGGAAGAAGACAGGCTCGGCGACGCGAAATACGGCAGCACCCGCCGCGGTATCGCACCCGTTTACGGCGACAAATATCTGAAAAAAGTCATTCGCATGGGCGACCTGCGCTTCCCGGAGGCTCTCGATAAGCACCTCGACAGCATTGTCGAATGGAAAAACCTTTTCATCGAAAAGGCTTACGGCAGCACCCCCATCGACGCGGACGACCTGAAAAAACATCTGAAAGAACTTGCGGACGAATTCCTGCCCTACGTCACCGACACGGGCGTCTTCCTTAACGAAAGCAACAAGGCGGGCAAACGCATTATGTTCGAGGCGCAGCTCGGCGCGCTTCGCGACATCGACTTCGGCATCAATCCTTACACCTCGTCGTCGAACACAATTGCGGCGTACGCACCCATCGGCGCGGGTGTGCCTAACCTTAAACTTGACAACGTCATCGGCATTATGAAAGCGTACAGCAGCTGCGTGGGCGAAGGCCCGTTCACTGTGGAAGCGTTCGGAAAGTTCGCAAACGACCTGCGTGAGGCGGGCGGCGAATACGGCGCGGCAACGGGCAGACCTCGTCGCGTTGGCGCGTTTGACGTCGTTGCAAGCCGTTACGGCATCAGAATGCAAGGCGCGGACGAAATCGCTCTGACGAAACTTGACGTGCTTTCTTACCTTGACGCGATTCCCGTATGCACCGCGTACGAAGTCGGCGACAAAATCACGACGGAGTTCCCCTTTGGCGAAGACCTTAATATCGCAAAGCCCGAATTCACCGTCCTTAAAGGCTGGAAGTGCGACATCTCGAAATGCAGAAAGCCCGAAGATCTGCCCAAAGAAGCCGTCGATTACATCCGCTTTATCGAAAAAGCGACCGAATGCAAAATCAAATACGTGTCGGTCGGCGCGGAACGCGAAGACTATATCGTAATGTATTAAACAATGCGTGGGGATACCGATTATGTTTGAAACGTCAAAACTTACCTTATATTACAACGTCGGCGGCAGCGGTCGCGTTGCAAACGGCGCAAACGACGACTTTGACCTGAAAATCACGCGCGAAAGCAACCGTCTTTTCGTAAAGATCTGCCCCAAGCGCGAGATGGAGCTTGTTCACGCCGAAATCGCAACGGATTATTCTTTCCAGAAAGAAACGTCCGTCCTTGCAAACGGCTATCAAAGCTGGTCGCTCACGAAAGAATGGAAAAGGGACGAACTTCAAAAAGGTATCCGCTTCCCCGTGAACAAAATTAAGTTCGGCAGGGAAATCGCCGCAATCAACGGCGACTACAACTTCAAAACTTATCCGAAAACCGCGGGGTTTTTCCACGGATATTCGTTCGGCTATGTCAGAAACGGCTTCACGCACGAGTTTATCGGCTCGTTGAACGAACGCTCCGGCTGGACAATTCTCAATTTCGACTTCAACAAAAACCTTATCACGCTTGAAAAGGACGTTGAAGGAAAAACGATAAAAAGCGACTTCACGCTTTTTGACGTCGCGTTTTTCAACGGAAGTTACGACGAGGTTTTCGACGCTTATTTCAAAACTCTGGACGTTTCAAAATGCCGCGTAAACCACACCACGGGCTACACGAGCTGGTACAACTACTTCACGAAAATCGACGAAAAGATTATCCTGCGCGACCTTGAAGGTCTTGCCCGCTCGGACAAAATCGACATTTTCCAGATTGACGACGGCCATCAGACGAAAGTCGGCGACTGGCTGTCCACCGATAAAAAGAAATTCCCGCACGGTATGAAGTTCATCGCCGACGAAATCCACAAAAGCGGCTACAAGGCGGGGCTTTGGCTTGCGCCCTTCTATATCGAAAAGGACAGCGTCGTGGCAAAAACTCATCCCGACTGGATTCTGAAAGACGCAAACGGCAAACCTACAAAGGGCATGCTTGGCACTCGTCCGTGCTTCACGCTAAACTTTTACATCAAAGAGTGCGCCGACTATATCCGCCGTTTCTTTGACGTGATTTTGAACGAATGGGGCTACGATATGGTCAAACTCGACTTCTTGTACACGGCGTGCCTTGTCCCCTTCGACAACAAAACCCGCGGCGAGATTATGGACGACGCCTGCGCCTTCCTTCGCGACTGCTGCGGCGACAAATACATTCTTGGTTGCGGCGTGCCGCTGTTCCCCGCGTTCGGCAGGTTCGATTACTGCCGCATCGGCTCAGACGTCGATATTCAGTTCAAGCCGCGTTTCATTTACTCGCTCACGAACAACGAAATAGTGTCCACCCAGACGTCGATTCAGAATACGATTTTCCGTCGCGGCCTTGACGGGCGCGCGTTCGGCAACGATCCCGACGTCTTCTTCATGCGCGAGGTCAACCTGAAATACACCGATTCCGAAAAACGACTTGTCGCCGAGGTCAACAAGACTTTCGGCAGACTTTTGTTCATCTCCGACAACGTCGGCGAGTTTTCTCAAAAGCAACTTGACTTTTTGAACGAGATTTATACAAAGTCCGAGGCGGTCGTCACCCACGTCGATTATCGCGGCAACAACACCGCAAAAGTGTACTTCACCGAAAACGGCAAGTCCGGCGTATGGACGATAAATTGGCTGACCGGCGAAAACACCCGCGAATTCTGCAACTGATTTTCACCAAACAAAAAAAGGACGGCACTCACTGCCGCCCTTTTTTTTTGCTTTCTATTTTACCTTACGATAAATACTGCGCTGTCGTGCTTGTTGACGGAAACCGAAAGCACTCCGTTTGTCGTCGTTTCCGACTTGTCCCATAAGTTCGTCGCGACAAAGTTTTCGGTTTTTTTGCACCTTGCGTATTCGTCGGACAAAACCTTTTTCAGGTTCAGGTTATACTTCTTCTTTCCGCCCTTGTTAAACGCACACACCGCAACGCTTCCGTCCGCAAGCGGCTTAACAAGCACATCGACAGTGCCTTTCACAACTCTTTTTGCCGGGACGCCGAGCGCGTCCTGATTTATTGCGATAAGGTCGGGGTTTTTAACGATTTTCAAAACGTCGTCCGAAATATTTCTCAGGTCGTTGCCGAGAATCAGCGGCGCGCACATCATGCACCACAGCGCAAAGTGCGAGCGGTTTTGCTCGAACGTGAGTTTTCCGTTGCCGACTTCCAGCATGTCGGGATCGTTCCAGCCGCCCACGCCCGCGTACTTATAAAGTTTGACGGTGTGGTTGTAAAGGATTTTGATCCACGGCCATATCGGGCGGATATCGGGGGTTGTACGCCACAAATTGCCCGCGTATCTTCCCCACTTATACGGCTGATTGAAGCCCCATTCGCAGATTGAAAACGTGATTGGTTTTTCGGGTTTGCCGGCGTCCCGCGCGACTTTTTCGGTGGCTTTTTTGAGTTGTCGTCCCATGTTGACGTATTGCAGCATTGCGCTGTCGGCGCGCGTACCGATGGGGTTGAAAAGTTTAAGGGTGTTTTTGCCCTTTTTAAGATGCATCGACACCGTGAACTTCGCCGTCATATTAAAGCGTTTTTGCGACGGGAAAATCAGAACTTCCCGCTCACTGCCGTTTGCTTCCAGCATCAGGCATTTTTCGTACTGTCCGTGCTTCACGATATGGACGGTTACGTTGTAAACGCCGCCTTCTTCCACTTCGATATTGTCAAAAGTCATCGCGCCCTCGCGGCGGTCGAGCCCCGACACGTATTTCCCGTCAAAGCCTTTCTTTTTCATATAGCGGGCAAGCCCGAAAAGTTCCGCTTCCTTGCAGTCGTAGGTGCGGCCGATTCCGTTTTTGCTTATCGTCACGGCGTAAACGAGCGGCGCGTATTCCGACAGCGGAATATTGTGGCAGAAGTCGTATTTGAAATACTCCACTCCCCACTTTGCAAAGGTGTATGCGTCCGTCCATTCGTGATATAAACTTGCTGTAAGGTCTTCGCACGTTGCCGTGCCGTTGCTGCTGTACACGCCAAGGCTTATTCCCATCGCGTTCACCTTTTCGACAAGCGCGGGAATACCATTCGGAAAAGTCAGTTTGTCCGCCTGAATTCTTCCTTCGTCGTCGCGCGCGTTGTCAACCCAGTTGTCGTCGATATTGACAAAGTGATATCCGGCGTCGACAAGCCCTTTTTCTTTCATCGCGACAGCGGTGTCGTAAATAAGGTTTTCGTCAATGCGGTTTCTGAAAGTGTTCCAGCTTGACCAGCCCATCGGGGGCGTGAGCGCGGCGCCGTTGCCGTAAAAGTCGGCTGGATAAACTTCGCTCACCTTTGACGGCACGTTGAAAAATCTTTTGACAAAGCAAATTGGGCACATTCCGTTGCGTTTCATAACTGCTCCTTTTCGTCCTGTGATTTTTTGGGCGGACGAGGTCCAAGATATTGATAAAGCACGCATTCAAGTTGCGAGCTGTAAAGTTTCCTTGTTTTGTCGGCGCTGCGGCCGAAGTTCCTTTCAAAGTCGGGATAACTTGTGAAAGCGTATAAACTCCACGTGTCCAAAGACCTGAAAAGTTTTCCGAAATCCCGATACAGCGGCTTCAATTCCTTTTCGGTCAACAGCCTTTCGCCAAACGGCAGATTGCTGATGAGCACGCCGTATTTTTGCTTTGTGGACACGTCGCGCATGTCCATTTGCTGGAAATGGATAAGGTTTTTGACGCCTGCGTTTTCGGCGTGTATCATTGCCATTTTTATGCTGTCGCCGTCAATGTCAAATCCCGAAATACGGGTTTTAACGTCAAGATTTTGCACGCTTAACGCCTCGTCGCGCACTTTGTCGATGACTTGCGGCGCACCTTTGAACTGTTCAAAAGCGAAATGCCGCTTTATCCCCGGCGCGGTGTTTTGCGCGATAAGCGCGGCTTCGATGGGTATTGTTCCGCTGCCTGCAAAACAGTCGATAAGCGGGCGATCCTTGTTCCATACCGACAGGATTATAATTGCCGCGGCAAGCGTTTCCTTCATCGGCGCAAGCCCCATTATCGGGCGGTATCCCCTTTTGTGCAGCCCTTCGCCTGACGTATCCAGACATATCGTAACTTCGTCGTACGCGACGTTTACTTCGACGTGATACGCCGCGCCGCTTTCGCTCAGCGTTTCGATTTTATATTTCCTTTTCAACCTTTCGACAATCGCCTTTTTTGCGACTTTCTGGATTGCCGACAGCGCGTACAACGCCGATTTATTGCTTTTTGCGTCGACGGTAATGCGCGCGTCCTTTTCAAAAACGTCTTCGAAAGGATATGATATAAGCCCGTCGAAAAGCTCGTCAAAAGTCGTCGCCTTGAACGAAAAAAGATTGACGTAAACGTGATTTGCCGTCCTTAAAAACATGTTCGCGCGGGCAAGCGCGGTCATATCGCCGTTGAAACCGATTCTCCCGAAAACCGCAGGTCCCGCCGCGTATCCGAGTGTTTCGAGTTCCCTTTTCGTGACCGCCTCGATACCACTTGCGGACGTAACCGACAAATTCATTTTTCCGTCAAAAATACTCATAAGAAAATTATATAAATTTTCTTCCCTTTTGTCAATTTTACTTATCGTGCGTTTGATTTCTTTTCGTTTTATCTCATATTTTCTTTATTATCCTTATCTTGCCGAAGGCAAATATCAATCGCATTTTGCGAATATCACCAATTCGCTTGCGCATTTATTTAATTCAAAATTTTGAATTTCACATAAAAAGAGTACCGATTTCGGTACTCTTTTTAATACTGTTTCTGTTACCAGTCTTCTTTGATTGACAGTTTCACGTCGTCGTAAAACTCCTTATACTTTGAACGGGCGTACTGACCTTTTTTCATGTATTTTTCGCTACGGACAAGGTCGTCGTCATTTGACGCGACGTCGCCCTGCTCACGATTTTTCATTTTCCTTAAAATTTGTTCTTTTTCCTGTTCGGTCATAGTATTTTCCACTGTTCTTTTTTTGGAAACCACGCTATAAAAAAATTCTCAAAAATGGCAGAATTTTGATGAGATTACGGCGTTCTTGATTGGTTCTGAAAAATCCAACCGCAGTTCTTTTTTTGGAAACCGCGTTTTTCAAAAAAAGCGAAAGGGGGTAAAAGGGTTAAATAAAATCCCTTAAAACGGCGAGAATTTGATGTCTTTATGCCCCACAAGTACAAAAGTATCTTGTGGGGACCCCGTGACGTTTCTTGGCAGGTTCTGAAAAATCCAGTGTACTTTGGCGTACACGATTTTTCAGGTTCTGCCAAAAACTCAAAAAGGCGCGAATTGTCGCCGTTTTAGTATTCGCAGTTGCCAACCGTCCGCGGGAACGGTATCACATCTCGTATGTTCGTTATGCCCGTAAGATACATTACCATACGTTCAAAACCCAGACCGTAGCCCGAGTGAACGGTGCCGCCGAAACGACGAAGATCGGTGTACCACCAGTAGTCTTCGCGTTTAAGCCCCATTTCGTCGATGCGCTGATACAAAACGTCCAGACGTTCTTCGCGCTGACTGCCGCCGATAAGTTCTCCGATGCCGGGGACGAGAAGGTCCATTGCGGCAACGGTTTTGCCGTCGTCGTTCAGGCGCATATAAAACGCCTTGATTTCTTTCGGATAACCGGTGAGGAACACGGGTTTTTTGAAGATATGTTCGGTAAGGTATCTTTCGTGTTCCGACTGCAAATCGCAGCCCCAATATACGGGGAATTCAAACTCGTCCTTATGGGGGAGCAAAAGTTCGATGGCTTTCGTATAGGTCAGGCGTTCAAAATCGCTGCCCACAACGTTTTCAAGGCGGGCGATAAGCCCCGTATCGACAAACTGATTAAGGAATGCGATTTCTTCCTTGCAACTGTTCATAACGTACCCGATGACGTATTTGACCATTGCTTCCGCCATATCCATATTGTCGTTCAGGTCGGCAAAAGCCATTTCGGGCTCGATCATCCAAAACTCCGCCGCGTGACGCGTCGTGTTGGACTTTTCGGCGCGGAAAGTGGGCCCGAAAGTATAAACGCGGCTGTATGCCATTGCGAAAGTTTCGACGTTGAGTTGTCCCGATACCGTAAGGCTGGTTTTCTTGCCGAAGAAGTCCTCGGAATAATCGACCTTGCCCTGTTCGTCCTTTTTGACGTTGTCAAGATCCAGCGTAGTCACCTGGAACATTGCGCCCGCGCCTTCGCAGTCGCTGCCCGTGATAATCGGCGTGTGGACGTAAACGAAATTCTGTTCGTTGAAAAATTTATGGATCGCAAACGCGATTTCGCTGCGGATGCGGAAGACAGCGTTGAACGTGTTCGTGCGGGGACGAAGATACGCCTTTTCCCTTAAAAACTCAAAACTGTGGCGTTTCTTTTGCAGGGGATAGTCGGGCGTGGACGTTCCTTCGACGACGATATTCGTCGCTTTGATTTCAAACGGTTGCTTTGCGCCTTCCGTCACGACGAGAACGCCTTCGACGCGCAACGACGCACCGACGTTCTGGCGTGCGATTTCGTCGTAGTTTCCAAGTTTTTCACGCTCGAAAACAACCTGAACGTTCTTGAAAAAGCTGCCGTCGTTCAGTTCGATAAATCCAAAGTTTTTACTGTCGCGGATGGTACGCGCCCAGCCGCAGATTGCCACCGTCTTTCCGTCAAAGGACGAAAAATCGGCATAAAGGCTTTTGATTTGTGTTGTGTTCATAAAAATTTCCTTGTTGTATTCAGGAGTTTATCCGCCTGTTACAGCAGATAAATGCCTTGTTTTGCACAATTTTCAATCATATCGTCGGGCCAGACAGACGCCTGCACCTCGCCGATGTGACGTTTCCCGAGAAGCAGCATGCAAAGCCTTGACTGACCGATACCGCCGCCGATGGTCAGCGGAAGTTCGTTGTTCATAAGGGCTTTGTGGAAAGGCAGTTCAAGCCTGTCGGTGGAACCGTCTTCTTCCAACTGTTTTTTCATAACTTCGGGCGTGACTCTTATGCCCATGCTGGAAATTTCGATTGCGGAATCGATGCTGTCCAGCCAGAAGAATATGTCGCCGTTCAACGACCAGTCGTCGTAGTCGGGCGCGCGTCCGTCGTGTTTGACGCCGCTTTTCAGTTTCCCGCCGATTTGCATAATGCAGACGGTGCGGTACTCGCGAGTGACGATTTGTTCCCTTTCGGACGGAGTCTTATCGGGATATAAATCTTCAAGTTCCTGCGTGGTGACGAATTTAACCTCGCGGTTGATTTTCGTCATGTTGAGCGGGAAATGCATATTGACGATGTTTGCCGTGTCGGCAACCGCGCCGACGATTTTCGTAACGATGCCTTTCAGAAAGTCGATATTCCTTTCTTCCTTGGAAATCACCCTTTCCCAGTCCCACTGATCGACGTAAATGCTGTGAAGCCTGTCGAGTTTATCGTCGCGACGAATTGCGTTCATATCGGTGTACAAACCTTCGTCGACCTTGAATCCGTAATAACTCAAAGCGTATCTTTTCCATTTTGCGAGCGATTGCACGACCTCGCATTCGACGCCCGGGTTGTTCAGAACGTCAAAAGACACGATGCGTTCCACGCCGTTCAGATTATCGTTAAGCCCCGATGCCGACGTAACAATAAGGGGTGCGGAAACACGCTGTAAATTGAGTGCGCCGGCAAGTAGTCTTTCAAAATTGTCTTTGATAAGCTTTATTGCCGTTTCTGTTGTTCTGAGTTGAAGTGATGGACCTTTGTTTACCATAAAACTACCTCCGGTGAAATATTTAATGTATGAAATTATACGCTTTCTTACACTAAATTGCAACAGTTTTTTCCGCAATTTTCAATTTTCATACGTGCGGTAAAGATTTGCGTATATTCCACCCCGTTCCATCAGTTCTTTATGGTTGCCGTCTTCGGCGATACCGTTTTCGGTAAGCACCAGGATTCTTTCGGCGTTTTTGATTGTCGTGAGCCTGTGCGCGATTGTCAACGTCGTGCGCCCTTCGGCAAGTCTGTCAAGGGATTTCTGCACCATTCTTTCGGATTCGTTGTCAAGCGCGCTCGTGGCTTCGTCCAGAATTAAAATTGGCGGGTTTTTCAAAAACAGCCTTGCGATGCTTATGCGTTGTTTTTGTCCGCCCGACAGTTTTACGCCGCGTTCGCCGACGACGGTGTCGTAGCCGTCCGACATTTTATCGACAAATTCGTTGACGCCTGCGGCGGTTGCCGCTTTCACGACGTCTTCGCGGGTTGCCGACGGATTGCCGTAGGCGATGTTTTCCGCGACGGTGCCGTTGAACAGATAAACGTCCTGCTGCACGATGCCGATACATTTCCGAAGGGACCTGAGCGTTACGTCCCTTACGTCTTTTCCGTCGATTCTGACCGCGCCGGAATTCACGTCGTAAAAACGCGGAATAAGGCTTACCATCGTGGTTTTGCCGCCGCCAGACGGTCCGACGATTGCAACGCTTTCGCCCTTTGCGACGGTGACGGACAAATGGTTAAGAACGTCCGAGCCGTCGTTATATCTGAACGACACGTCCGAAAACTCGATTTCGCCGTCGAAACTTTCGATATCTATTGCGTCGGGTTTGTCGGAAATATCCTCGGGCGTGTCCATAAGGTTGCAATATCTCTGGAAGCCCGCGATACCCTGCTGATACTGCTCGGTAAACTGTACGAGGATATCGACCGTGCCAAGCAGCGTGTTTACGAACAACAAGTACGTGATAAGATCCGCCGCGTTGATATGCCCTTTCTGGATGAACGCCGCGCCCGTAACCGCAGTCAAAATGTACACGATGCTTGAAAACAGCGTAATGGACGAGAAAAATCCGCCCATATTCATATAGCTTTGGCGTTTGATTTTCACAAAGTCTTCGTTGTCCTTTTCAAAGCGTTTCGTTTCCAGATCCTCGGTTGCGAACGATTTCACGACGCGGATTCCCGACAAAGTGTCTTCAAGATGCGTGTTAAGTTCCGCAATCTTTTTCCTGTTCTGCCTGAAAATCCTGTTAAGGCGGTTGTTGTAAAAATAAGTTACCACCGCGAAAACGGGAATGGTCGCGAAAACTATGAGCGTGAGTTCGACGTTGATCGTCATAAGGTACGCAAAAGTTCCGACGAATTTCACGATGACGATGAAAATTTCTTCTGGACAATGGTGCGTACATTCCGTAATGTCGAAAAGGTCGGTCGTGCTGCGACTCATAAGTTCGCCGACCTTATTGTCGTCGTAAAAACTTGTGGGAAGGCGCATGAACTTGTCAAAAAGGCTCATTCTGATATCCTTTTCGATGCGCGCGCCCATAATGTGTCCGACGGTCGTCATGTAGTATCTGCACGCGACTTCGACAATTTTCACGGCAATCATTATCCCCGCGATCTGGAACAAAAACGCCCATTTGAAGTCGTCGCCCAGAACGTCGTACATAAGAACCCTTACAAGCACGGGGAACACAAGCCCCGCAATCGACATTATAAACGCCGACAACAAATCGAGCGCGAATAAGCCTTTGTAAGGTTTATAAAACGGGAAAATGCGCCTGAGCGTTCCCTTTTCGATTTTGGTTTTGTCGCCGCTTTTCCTGCGGTTTTCTATTTTAGCCATTATTTTTCAAAAGCCTCGTAAAGTCTGTCCATCGCCTGAACCACGGTATCTCGCGGACAAGCGATATTAAAGCGGATAAAGCCGCTGCCTTCCGTCCCGAACAAAGTGCCTTCGTCCAGCCAGATTCTTGCGTCTTTTTCAAGTTTTGTCAATATTTCTTCGTCGGAAAGCCCGTATGCGCTCATATCGAACCAGGGAAGATACGTGCCCTGAAGGTCGGCAATCTTCACGCGGGGCATTTTCTTTTTGCAGAATTCGACCATATATTCGTAATTGCCGTAAATATGAGAAAGCAGTTCTTTCAGCCATTGTTCGCCGTGACGATAAGCCGCCTCGCAAGCGTTAAGCCCGAAAATATTCGGGTATTCGTAGCCCGTGGAAGTTACCGTTTCGCGATATGCCGCGCGGCGCGAGTCGGACGGAATGATTATGTTGGAAGTCTGCAATCCCGCAAGGTTGAAAGTTTTGCTGGGCGCGGTGCAGACCATACAGTTTTCCCTGTCGATATTCAAAAACGAAATATGTTTGTTGTCGCCGTAAACGAAGTCGCTGTGGATTTCGTCCGCGCACACGAATACGCCGTGTTTTCTTGCAACCTCTGCAACGCGATCGAGTTCGTCTTTCGTATAAACGCGTCCCACGGGGTTATGCGGATTGCAAAACAGCATAAGTTTCACTTTTTCGTCGACGATTTTCTTTTCAAGGTCAGTAAAGTTTATCGAATATTTGCCGTCCGAATACACAAGCGGACTGTTGATAAGTTTCCTTTTGTTGTTTTTGATCGCATTCAGAAACGGGTAATACACGGGGCGCATAACAAGCACGCCGTCGCCCTCGTTCGTATAAGTTTTGACCGCCATATTAAGCGCGAAAACTATGCCGGGCGTGAACACTACCTGTTCGTTTTCAAAGTCGGCGTCAAAGTGTGTTTTGTACCAGTTTTTAAGGGCTTCGTAATAGCCCGACATCGGGCGGGAATATCCGTAAATGCCAAAGGTCGCGACGTCTTCCATCTTTTTTACGACCTCGGGAACGGTCGGAAAATCCATATCCGCAATCCACATCGAAAGAGTATCCGAGGGCTTGTTGTATTCTTCGTAAAAATCGTATTTCCAGCTGCTTGTTCCTTTTCGGTCGATGATTTTGTTAAAGTCGTACATGATGTTGAATTTTCTCCTTAGTATAATAATGTAAGCGCAAACAATATCTGCGCCGCGTAATATGTCGTCATATAAATATATTTTACTTTCGTTTGTTCGGTATGCCCGAAGTTATAGTATGCAAGCACAAGATCGGACGTCGTGAACAGTATGCCGCCCGCAAGTATCAAAGACGCGATTTTTTCGGGCGAAAGAAAAACGTACACGTTAATCGCGCCCATAAGCATCGTGCCGAGAAACGCCGCGTACAGCGTAACAAGCGGAGTTATCTTCCCCGCTTTCATCACTTTCAGAAGACTCAGCACCACGAACAGCGCCGGAATTCCGAACACCGCGAAAAGCGTGTAACAGTTGAACCCTTCCACAAAGCGCAGAAGCCATACGACGTATATGACGTGGCCGACCGCAAAAAACAGTCCGCCCGCAATCGTGAGTACGCCAAGCGTTTTTTTGTCGGCAACCACGTTGTTGCTTGACAGGAATATATCGCCGAGAATACCGAAAACAAGCCCGGCGATAACAAGAATTTTCCAGTTGTCGTATCCGCCCTTTGCCATCGAAAGCAGCGCAATCATCACAAAGCACAAACTCGCGACGGTTTTCAGAACGTATTTGAGCGCAAGGATTCCCTTGTTTTCAAGCGCAACGACGACAACGCTGAGAACGGCGGTTATCGCCGCCAGAACGTAAATATACGCCATGATTTCCCCCTTTGTCCGTTAATCGAGATTTTCGTAAATTTCTTCTTTCAACCATTTCGGGAGAAGACTGCGTTTCACCGCCGATTTATAATCGCGCGACTTCACTTTCTTTTTGACCGCCGAATACAGTATGTTCTTTTTGAAGTAGCCTTTTTGCCAGCGCGCCATGACCTTTGCAATAACTTCGCTGCCTGCGGGATTGACGCGGATTTTGTAGTCAGTCAACACAATCGTAACTTTATCCGTGGGTTTCACGCCGTTTAAGCACACAATAGGTTGAGTACTGCACGTTTCGTCGCTTTGAAGAACCTCGTTTAAGTACACTTTGACCTGTGCTTTCGACACGTCCGCGAACGAGAAACTCAGATTGCGTTTTTCGGGGATAAGCGACAAATCGCCTTCCGACGGATGCAGCGTGAACGTAACGTCTTTGCCGTCGTTTTCGGACACTTCCGCTTTCGTTTTGACAAACGATACGTCATACGACAAATCCTCGCCCTGGTCTTCGTAAAGCGTGAATTCGTTGTTTCCGCGATAAATCAAAAATTCCAGATTTTCGGGGTTTTTCACGGAGTTTCCGCCGTCGCCCGAAAGCGGGATAATCGCGCCTTCTTTTGCAAGCACGGGGATTGACGATTCGCCGCGGAAAAGTTTCAGGAATTTTTCGCCGTGATAAACCTGTCCCGTGAAAATATCCGTCCATCTGCCGTGCGGAAGCCACGCTTTGACCGCCGCCGTACCCGTGTTTTTGTTGATACGGCTGACAATCGGACACACCATAAGTTCGCTTCCGAACATATATTGATTTTTCACCTTAAAGGCGTCCTTTTCGTCGGGATAGGCGTAATACATAGGCTCGCAGATAGCGCGCCCTTCCGTATGCGTTTTATAGTTCATCGTATAAATATACGGGATGAGTTTGTGCCTGAATTTCAACGCTTCCGTCGCGAAGTGATCGACGTCCGCGCGATACGACCACGGCTCTTTGCCGGAAAGGTCGCTGTTTGACGAATGCAATCTGTTTATCGGGCTGAATACGCCGTATTGCACCCACCTTAAATAAAGTTCGTCGTCGCGTATGCCGAACATATGTCCGCCGATGTCGTGGCTCCACCAGGTATAGCCGACGTTTGCGGCGTTATTCGTGAAATACGGCTGCTTCCTGAGTGCCGACCAAAATACGATGCAGTCGCCCGAAAAACCGAGCGGATAACGATGGCTGCCCACGCCCGCGTATCTTGACAAAATAAGCGGACGATGCTTGCGCGCGTTGTCAAGCGTGAAGTAATGATTGAGCGCCCACAAGGGATCGAGCCCCGACAATGCGGTCTTTCTACCCTGTTGCCAGTCAATCCACCAGAATTCCACGCCGTCGTCTTCGTACGGGTGATTCACGGTTTTGAAATACGCGTTGATATAGCGGTTGTCGGTCATGTCGAAAGGTATGTCGGTTTTCGTGTCGGGATCGATGCCCATTTCACGCGCCATATCTTCGTACATGTCTTCAAAATGCCGCACGCCGTCGGCGGGATGCAGGTTCATCGTCACCTTAAATCCCTTTTCGTTGAGCCATTTCAGAAAGCCTTTGTAGTCGGGGAATAAATCTGTATTCCAGCTGTATCCCGTCCAGCCGGGACCCTGGAATCTGTTTGCCGCGGAATGTTTATAGTCGGTGCCGAACCTTTCGTCCACGTTCACCCAGTGCCAGTCCATATCGATCGTCGCGACCGTGATGGGGATATCTTTGTCGATGAACCTTTGCATAAGGTCGACGTATTCCTGTTGCGTATACGCGCGATATCTGCTCCACCAGTTGCCGAAAGCATATCTCGGGACAAGGGGCACGCCGCCCGTAATCCTGAAAAAGTCTTTGAGCGCGGTGCGGTAGTCGGTGCCGTATGCGAAAATATATTTATCGATTGTGTCGGTTTTTCGCGCCTCGACCTCGCCGTCCTTATTCAGAATAAGACCTTTGTCCTGAAATACCGCAACGCCCGTCTTGCTCATTATGCCGAGCTTGAAGAAGTAAATTCCGAAGTTGCCGTCAAGCGTTCGCATCGTGCCTTTCAGGTTGCCCTTGTTCGTTGCGGGAATGACCGCGCCCGACTTCGTTACGATTTTCGATTTTTCGCTTTTTTTGTCGAAAACGAGAGTAACCGCGTCGGTTGTGATTTTCACCGTGTTTTCGGTGTTTTCCGCCTTATATTTCGGCGTTTCGAGGTTGCGAAACCATACCGATTGCGTTGCGTCGTCGATGAATTTCCCCGTGACGGACGTTTCCACGCGGAAAAGCCTGTCGGTAAGCACGGTTATGCGGAAATTTTTGCCCAAAATCACGCTGCTTTTCAATGCCTCGGGGTGCGTTACCGCAATAAGTCTTTCGTCAAGTTTAACTTTGCTCATAAAAATGCGCGCGGCAAAATAATTGCCGCTTTCCTTTATCTGAATTATTTTTTGAATTTGGGGTGCGAGAGAATTTCGTTCCACACGACGATACGTTGAAGTTCTTTCACGTTTTCGTCGGAATTATCTTTCGGCATCACGTCGTCCAGCACGAACCGCACGTTGTTATGCGCACAACCTTCGTCGCCTTCGCCTGCGATATGCGGTTTCTTTTCAACCCTTACTTTGCCTTTTGTCGGGGTTGCGGACGGGTGCTTGTGCGGCACGGGGGCTTTTGCGGCGTCGCAAATATCCTTTGACCTTACGACGTTGCCCGACGTGTCGTCGACGGTTTTTACTTCCTTTCTCGCATTGAACGCATTCTGACGACTGCCCGACGCTTTTTGCACGTTTTCCATGCGACGTTTCATAATTTCGTCGTGCTCGGACTCGGCAGAATCTTTCTTCTGCCCTTCGTCGGGGTTCGTCGTCCGACCTCGATTATTCTGCGTGTTATCGTTTCCGGATTTTTTGTTCCCGTTTGCGCCTTTCAGTATTTTGATTGTCATCGACGTGATAACCAAAAACACCATTACGAAAAAGGCGATGACTAAAACGAACATTCCGTCCATCGAAAGTGCGTTAATCATTATTTTTTATCTTCGTCGGGTTTTTTGCCGCTTATCGCGTTTCTCATTGCGGTGTCGGCGATGACGTTTTGCATGTTATAGTAATCCATAACGCCAAGTCTGCCGTTTCTGAACGCGTCCGCCATTGCTTCGGGGACTTCCGCTTCCGCTTTGACGACTTCCGCGCGCATTTCCTGCGTACGGGCTTTCATTTCCTGTTCCTGAGCGACAGCCATTGCGCGGCGTTCTTCCGCCTTTGCCTGAGCGATACGCTTATCCGCTTCCGCCTGATCCATTTGGAGTTGCGCGCCGATGTTTCTGCCGACGTCGATATCCGCTATGTCGATTGACAGAATTTCAAAAGCCGTGCCCGCGTCAAGACCTTTTTGCAAAACCGTCTTACTGATACGGTCGGGGTTTTCAAGAACTTCTTCGTGAGTGTTGGAACTGCCGATTGTCGTGACGATACCTTCGCCGACACGGGCGATTATGGTTTCTTCGCCTGCGCCGCCGACAAGACGCGCGATGTTTGCGCGGACGGTAACACGCGCCTTTACGCGAAGTTCGATACCGTTTTTGGCGATTGCGGAAATCGCGGGGGTTTCGATGACTTTGGGGTTGACGCTGACTTTCACCGCGTTCAGGACGTCGCGTCCCGCAAGGTCGATGGCTTTTGCGGTACGCAGGGACAAGTCGATGTTTGCGCTGTGCGCCGATATCAATGCGTTGACGACTTTCAGAACGTCGCCGCCCGCCATATAATGCGTTTCAAGTTCCACGACGTCGATTTCAAGTCCGGCTTTCACGGCGTTGATATACGCTTCGACAATCATTCTGATGTTGATGCGGCGAAGGCGCATACCGATAAGACGTCCCATTGAAATTCTTGCGCCGGAAACCAACGCGCGAAACCACGTTCCCACGGGAACGAGCGCGAAAAACACTGCCAGCAACACGACAAGAACCGCCAGTACCACGATAAGCGTGGTAACGGCACTTGTAAGACAAAATGCGGTAAACAACATAATTTATACCTCCAAAAATCTACAAATTAAACTATTTTTTCGTGACGACGACGCGCACGCCCTCGACCTTTATTACTTTTACTTCCGTATCCGCGTCGATAAATTCGTTTTCGGCAACGACGTCGTATTTTTTACCGTCGATTTCGACAATGCCCGACGGACGAAGCGCGCAAAGCGTCTTCCCCGTTTTGTCCAGAAGTCCGCTGTAATCCGCCGTGCCTTCCGACACGCCCGTCGAAACCGCGCTCTCTTTCATGACGAAAGGCGTCCTTGACAACCAGCCTTTTTTGGACGACACCGCCATAAATACGAACGCTATCACGCACGCGATGAGCAATATCAGCAGCAATAAAAGCGCCTGTATGACGGGATTGCCGTTGCCGCCCTGCGTCGCGCGAAGAACAATGCCGATTATCGAAAGTATTATGCCCGAAATCCCGAAAAAGCCGAAACCCGGCGTGAACACTTCCACAATAATGAATATTAGTCCGACGAAAAAACAAATCGCCGAAGCAACGTTCATCTCCTGAAAAAGAAAAACTATTTCTTCCGAAAACGTGCTCAAAAGCGCAATATCAAAAGTCATAAGCCCGGCTCCTTTTTTAATTTCTCGGAATTCTCCTATGAAAATGATACCATAAACAAAGAAAAAACACAATAATATATTTATATTATGTGTTCTTTCTTCGCGCCGTCATTGAAAAGTTTTGCCCCGCTATTTCGATTTTTTGATAAGGCGGGTGCTTCTGAATACCACGCTGCCGTTCACCCTGTCGTTGCAGGGATAAAAAATCACACGGAACAATATGCGGTTTTTCTTGTACTTTTTGATTGCTTCTTCGCCGATTTTAATCACGTTTTCGATAAGTCCCTGCGAAAGAAAGCCGCCTTCGTGTCCCCACCATATCGCGTATTCGTCTGAAATTTTCAAAATTTCCCTTGCGCTTTCCAGCCATTCGTCGACGTACGACGCGTTCGGCAGAAACAGCCACGGCGACGGACACATATTGTCGCCGACGAAAGCAATTTTCGTTTTATCGTCCAAAAGCAATATGCTGCCGTAAGTATGCCCGACGGAATGAACGACTTTCACTTGTCGTCCGCCAAGGTCGAAAACGTATCCGTCGTCTATGCCGACGACTTCGGGACGCTTATCGTACTTTACCAGATCTTTGACTTTTATGCTTTTGTCGACAACCCCCTTTGAGCCGATAAGGAACAGTTTCCTGACGATATAATTTGTCATAAACTTATACGTTTTTCCCGTGTCGAGGGTGTGGACGTAAATTTTTTCAAACTGTCCGTCGCCGCCCGCGTGGTCGACGTGTCCGTGCGTCGCGACAACCAAAATTGGCTTGTCGGTAATTTTTTCGACCGCGCCTTTTATGTCGCCTATACCCAGCCCGCAATCGATCAGCAGCGCGCGCTCCTCACCTATTAAAAGATAACAGTTCGCGATGCCGAAGTCGCTTATCATATAAGTGTCGTCGGCAATTTTTCTTATCGGATAGTCGGTACGCATTACTCTGTTTTTCATATTTTACCCCTTTATTTTGTACGATAAACTTGCTCTTTTGCAAATATATCGTTTTTTTTGCAATGAAAAAGCCCGACCGAAGCCGGGCATGATGTTTATAAACCGTAACCTATGTCAAACGCTTTCTGGTTGACGGGGATTACCTTGGGTTTTGCGTGGAAAACCTTTTCGATGGTGCTGAGCATTACTTCCCTCGGGAAGAGGTTGCTGTACTTCATATACGCGCCCAGAACCACGATATTCGCCGTCTTGTCGTTGCCCGCTTCGTGCGCGAGTTCGTTTGCGGGGACGTAAATCGTGGTAACGTCGGTGCGCTCCACCTTGTCGGAAATAAGGCTGCTGTTGACGATGATAAGTCCGCCGGGACGCACCTTGTTTTTGAATTTGTCAAGGCTCGGTTTGTTCATTGCGATAAGCGTGTCTGGCACCGCGATGATGGGCGACGCGACTTCCGTATCGTCAACGACAACGCTGCAATTCGCCGTACCGCCGCGCATTTCGGGACCGTACGACGGAAGCCAGGTTACCGCTTTGTTTTCGTATAAGGCCGCGTATGCGATAAACTGTCCGAGCGACAAAACGCCTTGTCCGCCGAAACCTGCGATGATTATCTTTTCCATACTTATACCTCCTTAAAAACGCCAAGCGGGTACAGATTTTCCATATCGCCCGCAACGTATTGAAGGGCTTGTTCGGGCGTCATGTGCCAGTTGGTCGGGCAGCTTGACAAAAGTTCCACCATCGTAAAGCCGTCGCCGTTAATCTGATGTTCAAAGGCTTTTTTGATTGCCTTCTTTGCCTGGACGATGTGTTTTACGTCGCACAAACTTTGTCTTGCGATATAAGCGGGGCCCGTAAGCGTGGACAACAGCTCGCACATTTTCACGGGATTGCCGTTGATTTCGGGATTTCTGCCGTAAATACAAGTCGTCGATTTTTGCCCGTCAAGGGTGGTCGGAGCCATTTGTCCGCCGGTCATGCCGTAAATCGCGTTATTGATGAAGATGACGGTGATTTTTTCGCCGCGCGTCGCCGCGTGCACGATTTCCGCCATACCGATACTTGCAAGGTCGCCGTCGCCCTGATAAGCAAACACGACGTTGTTCGGATTGGCGCGCTTTGCTCCCGTTGCGACTGCGGGTGCGCGACCGTGCGACGCCTGAATCATATCGCAGTTGAAATAATTGTACGAGAACACGCTGCATCCGACGGAAGCGATTCCTATGCAATGTCCTTCCGCGCCGAGTTCTTCCAGAACTTCCGCAACGAGTCTGTGCGCGATGCCGTGCGTGCAACCGGGGCAGTAATGGAACGGCACGTCTGTCAGCATTTTGGTTTTTTCAAATACTTTTGCCATTATTTTTTTACCTCCCCTTTCACGAATTCGACAATGTCTTCGGGCGTCATGACGTTGCCGCCGGTGCGACCGAAGAAGTCGACGGGTTTCTTACATTCGATTGCGAGTTTCACGTCCTCAATCATTTGTCCCATCGAAAGTTCGGAACATACGAATCTTTGGACAGTCGGGTTGTTTGCGACTTTCAAAAACGCTTCGTTCGGGAACGGATACAACGTGACAGGTCTTAAAAGTCCCGCCTTTATGCCCTGTTCGCGCAGAATGTTCACGGCGGATTTCGCGATACGCGCGACCGTACCGTATGCCGTCAGTACGATTTCGGCGTCGTCGCAAAGGTATTCTTCATATCTCGTTTCGCGACTTGCGATAAGGTCGTACTTTTCAAACTGTCTGTGGTTAAGTTCTTCCAGCGCGTCGGGCTCGATATACAAACTGTTGACGATACGACGGTTTTCACCGACGCCGCTTCCGGTTGCCGCCCAGTCTTTTTTTGGAAGTTTTTCGATATCCTTCATTTCGGGCAGTTCGACCGCTTCCATAATCTGACCGAGCATACCATCGCCCAGAATCATGACGGGAATACGATATTCGTCGGCTTTGTCAAAAGCGTTGTACAAAATATCGACGCATTCCTGCACGCTATTGGGACCGTAAACGAGCATATGATAATCGCCGTGTCCGCCGCCCTTCGTCGCCTGGAAATAGTCGCTTTGTGCAGGCTGAATACCGCCGAGTCCGGGGCCGCCCCTGACCATATTGATGATTACGCACGGAAGTTCCGCGCCGGCGATATACGAAATGCCTTCCTGTTTCAACGAGATTCCGGGGCTTGACGAGCTTGTCATTGCGCGAGTGCCGGCTGCCGCCGCGCCGTAAACCATATTGATTGCCGCAACTTCGCTTTCCGACTGCACGAACTGTCCGCCGACCTCAAAAAGACGCCAGCTCATATATTCGGGAATTTCGTTTTGCGGGGTGATGGGGTATCCCGCAAAGAATCGACAGCCGCCGCGTACTGCGGCTTCCGCGATTGCTTCGTTACCTTTCATAAGTTTTTTCATCTTTCCACCTCAATAACGACGTCGGGACAAGTAATCGCGCACGAAGAACAACCCGTGCATTTTTCCTTGTCGGTGACTTCGACGTAATAATAACCTTTGTTATTGCTGTGCGCCGAGATGGCAAGAATTTTTTTGGGACAGGCAAGCGTGCACAATCCGCATCCCTTGCAAGCCTCCGTATTGATGATGATTTTTGCCATAATAAACCTCTGTTTAATATACAAACCGCCGACAATCGTCGGCGGTGTTTTTCTTTTTTGCTCGTGAAGGAACCGCCTTTTTATAAGGCATTCTCCCTCTTACCTTATGTAGTTATCAGTCACCGAGAAGCGCTGCGAGTTTTGCGATGATATCGTCATCGTCGTTCGCTGCTGCGGGGCGTGCCGCGGGACGTGCTGCGGGCGCGGGAGCGGGAGCCGCTTTCTTGGGAGCAGCGTGCGATACTTGCGTATAGAGCAAACCTTCTTCAAGGATGATGGTCTGGTTGCATTTCGCGCTGTTTTCGTCGGGCGTAATAACGCCTGCGTAAACTTCGATGCCGAGGTTGCGGAGATAACTGATCAAAGGTTTAATGTTTCCTTTGCCGTACAGAAGGAAGATACCGTCGATTTTGCGGTTTTCCGCAATGCGGGTGGCGTCGATGACCTGACGAAGGTCAAGTTTACCTTTTCTCTTTCCTGCGAGAGAGGACAACGCGTCATAGTTATTGTCTGCGATGAAGTCTGCGTAGTCTTTGGTACGTTTTGCGCTGTATCCGTAGAATTTGCAACCTGCGACGTCGCCGTACTTGGATACTTCTTTCAATGCCTTTTCAAAGGAAGTGAACGGTACGCGGACACTTTCGATATCGGCTAAAACAACGATTTTCTTGGTATTCATAAATAACCCTCCATTTATTAACAATGTATATTATTTTTCAAGTTCTCTTTTATAAAAGAACAAATATTGCTGTGCGTATCCCGACAGGTCGCCGAACTTATCCGTCAGAGCCTTTCTGATTTTTGCGGGATTGTCCTCGTGCCCGAAGTAGGAATTGTAAACCTTTTTTATCCAGGTATCGACAGGGAAAACGTCTTCTCGCCCGAAACCGAACAACAGTATGCAATCCGCAACTTTCGGCCCGACGCCTTTGAGCGTCATAAGTTCCTTCCTTGCCTCGTCGGTCGAAAGAGTTTGAAGACCGTCAAGGTCAAAACCGTCTTTCACCGCACGCGCCGTTTCGACGATATAAGGGGCGCGATACCCGAGCCCTGCCTTGAAGTAATAATCGGCGTCTTTTTGGGACAACGCTTTTGCCGTCGGAAATGCGTTGAAACCGTCGCACCTGTCGCCGAGAGCCGTCGACAGCCTTTCGATAATCGATTTTATGCGGGGAATGTGGTTGTTTGCCGAAATTATGAAACTTATCAAGGTCTCAAACGGATCTTGTTGAAGAATTCTTATCCCCTGTCCAAATTCAATTGCCGCACGAAAAAGACCTTTATCACCCAATTTCAACCTAATTATATCATAGTTTTTGCACAAATCAAAGTATTTTACAAAAAAATTTTCGTCCGTGCAGGCTATTTCTACATTATTTTTTACGTTTTTTAACCGGGCGCGCTGATTTTTTGCGATTATTTCGTATCCGTCGTCGATTTTTTTATATCGGAACACCTGTCCGCATTCCAGAGTTTTCCGTATATCGAAGTCACGGGGATTTATTACGGTAATTTTACCTTTTTCGACAATATAATCCATTAGGATTATATTAAATCCGGAAAAATACCGCTGTCAAGCGTTTTTTTGCTTTATTTATCCATAAATATGCGTGCGCGTGAGAATTTTCGCACAAAAAACCCTGCGAAATCTCGCAGGGTGCTTCGTTTTTCAACTTATTCCGCTTCGTAAACCGAAACTTGTTTATTGTTTTTGCCCTTTCTTTCAAAACGGACGATGCCGTCTTTCAATGCGTAAAGCGTATCGTCGCTGCCGATACCTACGTTGGTGCCGGGATGGATTTTCGTACCGCGTTGGCGCATAAGAATGTTGCCTGCAAGCACGAATTGTCCGTCGGAACGCTTGGGACCGAGGCGTTTTGCCGCGCTGTCACGTCCGTTGTGCGAGCTACCCGAACCTTTTTTATGAGCAAATAATTGTATATTAATAAACATATTACTTTACCTCCAATTCAATGAAATCCGAAAAGCCTTCGTGCAAATCGAAGATTCCCAGATATAGTGTGTTCAGAATCATATCGGCGTCGCGGCGTCTTTCCTTTGAAAGCGGGGGGAGCGTAAATTTAAGATACCCGTCTTCTTCCCTGACTTCGTAATCGAGATCGATGCCGGCAACCTGCATAAGCCCCAAAGCCGCCGTCTGTACGATGGACGATAACGCGCTGCAAACGATATCTTCGCCTTCAACGCCGTATCCCGTATGCCCGTCGCATTCAACGCTTACGATACTGCCGTTATGTTTTTGAATCCTGACCTTTGTCATTACTTTTTAATGGACAAAATTTTGAGTGCGGTGTAGGGCTGACGATGTCCTTGACGTTTGCGCTCGTTTTTCTTTGCTTTGTATTTGTAAACGATAACCTTATCGGATTTGTCGCTGTACAAAACTTCCGCCTCGACTTTGGCCTTTTTGAGGTCGTCGCCGACAAGCACCTTACCGTCGTCCGCAAGCATAACTACGTCCAAAGTTACCTTGTCGCCTTTGTTGGCGTCGAGTTTTTCAACCTTAATAATCTGGTCCTTTTCAACTTTGAATTGTTTACCGCCGGTTGCGATAATAGCGTACATATTAAATACCTCCTCTCTCCAGTCTCGCTATCGGGGTGGCGCAAGCGCACTTTGTACCCTTTCTACGCGGCACGAAATGTAATATAACAAAAAAAATCGGCAATGTCAACCGATTTTATTATATAAATAATATATGCGCGCCCGTAAAACCGCATTTTTACACATAATTTTCACGTCCAACCAAACAAATAAGGATTCCCTTCCGGGCGATGCGTCGCACACTGCACTTTTGAAATCACATTATTGCAGGCAATAATGCTCACTTTTTTGCTTGTGTGCGCCTTTTCCCCACGGGTACACAGTATCCCGCGGGGTCCCCTATTTATCAATAAAATAAAAACACCCCGTTCGGGTGTTTTAATAATCTCTCTTAAAACGGCGAGAATTTGATGGATTTTTGACGTTTCTTTCGGGGTTCTGAAAATCCTAGCGTACTGATACGTACACGGATTTTCAGGTTCTCGGAAAAACTCAAAAAGGCGCAAATTATCGCCGTTTTAATATAGGAGTTTGGCGTTTTCAGGTAAGGTCAACACCGATTCGTTCGTCGGCGAAAGGCTGAACTTTTCGCGGTGTAAAAGCGCGTCGGGAATAATGTAAATGCGCTTGCCTTTCCAAATCGTTTTGCACTCTCTTTCAAGGTAACGCAAAGCGAATATTTTGTTGTAAACGTCGGGGTTTGCGGTAACGATGACGGAACGCGGATCCTCGTCGCTCATAAGATTCATAAGTGCTTCGCGAATACGCATAATGACGTATTCTTCCGAGAAAACGAACCCGTCGCCCTGACAATACGGACATTCCGAAAGCAGCAGATCGTAAACGCTGCTTCTTGTTTTCTTTCGCGTGACTTCGACAAGTCCCAAAGTGGTCATGACGGGTTTACTTGTGCGGACGCGGTCTTTTTTGAGTTCCTTTTCAAAAGCGGCAAGCAGTTTTTTGCGGCTTTCTTCCAGCTCCATATCAATGAAGTCGACGATGACGATACCGCCGATATTGCGAAGGCGCAACTGTTTGGCGATTTCTTCCGCCGCCAGAAAGTTGGTGTTGAGGAATGTTTGTTCCAAATCGTTCTCGCCGACGTATTTTCCGGTATTGACGTCGATTGCTGTCAACGCTTCGGTGCGGTCGATGACAATATACGCGCCGTTTTTCAAAATTACTTTGCGTTTTATGAGTTTTGAAATCTGCGACTGCAAATTGTAATATGTGAACAGGTTTTCGGTGCCCGTATAAAGTTCCACAACGTCTCTGTCGCCGTAAATTTCGACAAGACTCTGGCGAAGGTCGCGGGCAACGATTTCGTTGTTGACGATAATGCGGTCGATGTCGGAGTCCAGAATATCGCGGATTGTGCGGAAGATAAGGTCGCCCTCTTCGTAAACGACGTCGCCGTCCTGCGCGGTTTTGTAACTTTGCACGATGCTTTTCCATTTCTGGACAAGGGAATTCATTTCTTTGACGATATCCGCGTCGTCGGCGTTCTGCGCGGCGGTGCGAATGATAAAGCCTACGCCCGCGGGACAGTTTTCTTTGACAAGTTTCAAAAGCGCGACTCTTCTTGCCTCGTCGGAAATTTTATGAGATATGCCGACGTAATCCATCTGCGGCATAATGACCACGAGTCTGCCCGGCAACGATATGTTTTGCGAAACCCTGACGCCTTTCGTGCCGAAATAATCCTTGACGACCTGACACATAATGCGGTCGCCCGGCGACACGTTGAGTTTTTGCGGCATAACGAGCGCGCCGTCGCCCAAAGTGGTCTTGTCGACAAGCGTTTCACCCGCGTAAAGGAAGGCGTTTTTTTCAAGCCCGATATTGACAAACGCCGCTTTCATTCCCTGCAAGGTATTGACGACTTTGCCCTTGTAAATGTTGCCGACGATTTTCGGTTTCGTTGCTTTTTCGACGTAATATTCCTTCAACTCGTTATTTTCGGTCATTGCGACGCAAACGCGTTTCGGGTGGTAGTCGATGAAGAGTTTTTTCATAAAAATTCCTTATAAAACGTCGGATTTTTGAAAATTCCGCCGTGCAAACGGTGTTTTTCGCGTCCGACAAAATTATATTCAACCGAATTCGATTATTCGATTTTCATTCATTTATGCAATTAAATATTGTAATATGCATGAAAAAAAATGTCAAGGGATATGGGATTTTAAGTCGTTGGCATATATCGTGAAAATCCGCCGTATAATAGCGTGAGGTGACAAATATGAAATACGAAGACATCGATAACGTGGAAAACCAGATTATCAACAACGATTACGTTTCGTACGACGTAAAACCCGCGCGCAAATCGCGGCAATTCTTTGAGAAAATCAAAGGCTCTTTCAATAAGGAAGGCACGGGCAGTCTGCTGATTCTGCCGCTTATGGCGCTTACCGCGATTTCCCTCGGCTTTCTGATTGCACAAATCGCAAAATACGCAAGCATTGCCGCGCTTACTTCGATATTGACCTGAAAAAGTGAAAATCAAAATTCACCCGATGTCGATAATCGTTGCCGCCCTTCTCGTGTGGAAATTCGGCATCGGGGCGTTTTTATCGAGCGTTCTTGCGGTTACTCTGCACGAATGTTTCCATGCGATCGCCGCGAAAACAAGAGGTTATCCGTCCGAGCGGATAATTTTTTTGCCCTACGGCGCGACGCTTTACAACAGTCACGATTTCGACAAAACATCCAACGTGATAATCGCGCTTGCGGGGCCGCTTCTGAACCTTTCGCTTGCGCTTTTTACCGTGGCGATATGGTGGATTTTTCCCGAAAGTTTTGCATATCTTCAAACGTTTTTTTACGCAAATCTCTGGACGGGGCTTTTCAATCTTTTGCCGGTAACTCCGCTGGACGGTGCAAGGGTTATCGAGGCGATTTCGGGATATAAACCGAGAGTGATAAAACTGCTCAGAATTTTCGGGATAATCCTGTCGCTCGCACTGCTTATATTTTACCTGTTTTCGCTAAAAACCACGCCGAATTTCACCTTTCTTTTGATGGCGGCGTTTTTGATGATTTACAACATATTCCCAAGCGACGCGGCAGACCTGAAATACCTTAATAACTCTTCCCCGATTGTGAAAAACTATGACAAAGGCGTTATCGGTCAAACGCTGTATATCGACGAAAACGCAACTTTACAGCGCGTTTTATGCTTGATTAAACCCGATTATCGTTATGTTTTTTTCGTTATGAAAAACAACGAAGTCGTGTGTAAACTCGGCGAAGACGATATGCAGCGATTAATTCTGAACAATCCGCTTTCTAAAAAAATCGGCGAGGTTATTCCCCGAAACTTCCGAAATCCTTAACCCGTATGGCGGTTGCGTCGATAAGAATATCCAGCCCGTATTCCGACGGTTTCAGACACACTTTTATGCTTCCGGGATACAGCTCGAAATAAGTTTTCAGCATATCGTTTACGTCGCTTTTCAAAAGGTCGTTGAGCCTGTCGGGATGGGAAACTTTATCGCTTAAAATGACGTTTTTCAATCTTTCGCTTGCAAGTTTTGCAGTCTTTTTCACAGTCCGAAAAACCTCCTGATTCTTGTGCCGAGCCCCGCGCGCGAAACGCAGTCGTAAATGTTTTTCGTGCCGTTTATGACGTTCGACGCAAGCATCTTGAAGGCGCGCCCCGAGGTCGTGTCGAAAGGCACTTTCCCCGTCTGCGAATACATCGTGATGTAGTCGTCCTCGGGAATAACTCCGACAGGCTCGCATCTGACGGCGCGCACTATATCGCCCGCACTCATCATTTCGCCCTTCGATACCATATCGCCGCGCACACGGTTCACGACAATTCCGACGCTCATAAGACAGTACCCCGACAGTATCGACAACACTTTGTCGGCGTCGCGCACAGCCGAAATATGCGGCGTCGTTACGACGATTGCCTCGGTTGCCGCCGATACCGCGCGGTGAAATCCGTTGTCGATGCCCGCGGGACAATCGATTATCACGAAATCGAAGTTGAGCGCGAGCGCGTCCACGACGTTTCGGAAACTGCACGCCGTAATGAGCGGACTGTCCTGAATTTTCGCCGACGGCAAAACGTAAAGCGTGGGATTGTCGACGTCCTGAATCAACGCCTGTTTCAGTCTACATTTCCCCGATATGACGTCAAGGACGTCGTAAACCACTTTGTTTTCGACCGCAAGAACGACGTCAAGGTTATTAAGCCCGATATCGGCGTCCACAAGCACGACTTTTTTGCCCGTTTCGGCAATCGCGATTCCGAGACTTGCCGTAAGCGTCGTTTTGCCGACGCCGCCTTTTCCCGATGTAACAACAATTTTTCTTCCCACAATTTACCTCCGCATATATGGTAAACCGTGTAATTTTGCAAAAAAAAGCGTTTCTCGTAAAAGAAACGCCGATTATGTCGATTTATGTCAAAACCACAGTCTTTTGTGTCAAAAGAACACTCAATGTGTTTTTTTGTTATTTTGCTTGTTTTTATATGTTTTATTGATTTTTCGGACGATTTCGATAAATATCCGTCAATCGACCTTCATATTAAGCATCTGACTTAACGCTTTGCCGTCTTCCAGAAGCACGCCTCCGCCGAGAGCCGCGGCATTGTCATAGTCTTTCAGTTGCGTTATCGGCAGGTAAAGTCTGACACCCAGATATTCGATAAGGCCCGGAAGTTCCGACGTGCCGCCCGAAATGAAAATGCCCTTTTTGCCGATTTCACCCGCAAGTTCGGGCGGCGTCATATTCAGGACGTTTTCAACGACTTCGATAAGAGCGTCGATGGATTTTGAAATGGCGCGGCGCACGTCTTTTGCCGACGCTTCCATACTGCGGGGCGTTCCGTCCAGAACGTCGCGACCGCTGATTTCGGTTGCCGACAAATCGTTGTCGTACATACTGCCAACGTCGAGTTTCAACTTCTCCGCGGTATAATCGCCGATTTTTAAGCCGTAATTTTCAACGAAATAATCAATGATTTTGGAATTGAGCATCGCGCCCGCGATATTCACGCTGCACGCCGCGGAAATTCCGTTTTTCGTGACGCTTGCGACTTCCGCAGTGCCGCCGCCGATATCCAGAAACAGTCCGCCGACGCTGTTGGTGTATGCAAGCAGCGCAAGCGGCGACTCAACAAGAACGACGTCTTTCACACCGGCGTTTAGCATAACCGTTTCGACGTCGCGCCTTTCGACAACGGTAAGTCCAGACGAGATCATCACGACCGCGCGGATTTGCGGCTTAAAAATCTTTTCGGGCAAAAGTCTTTTGATAAATTCGCTCATCATAAGCGACGCGTCCTCGACGCTCACAACGACGCCTTCGCGCACGGGATAAATTTCACGCGCATTTCCCATCGTCGTTCTGACGTAGTTTTTCGCAGCGTTTCCCGATTCCACGACTTCGCGTTTCTTCTTGTGCGTGCTGACGACGACGACCGACGCTTCTTTCAGAACGATGCCTTCGCCGCGCTTATAAATCGTAATGTAAGACGAGCCGAAATCAACGGCAAGTTCCATGAGTGCCATAAATACTCCTTAAAAATTCGTCGATACGCACGGACGTTTCTTCGACGGGCAAGCCCATAATATTTGAGAAACTGCCGGAATAACCCGCCACGACGACGTCGTCCTGAATGCCGTACGAGCCGGCTTTGTCCAGGGGGCTGCCCGTTGCGACATATTCCTTAATCGTATCCGACGAAAGGTTTTTCATTTTAACTTTCGACACGACGTAAAAAGTCGTGATTTTTTCGTTGAATCTCAACGCGACGCCGGTATAAACGAAATGCGTGCGATTTGACAAGGTTTTCAGCATTTCCGAGGCGTCGTTCTCGTCCTTGGGCTTCAGAAAATATCTGCCGTCCATAAAAACGACGGTATCCGCGGCGATGACAAGCGCGTCCAAAGCGTCGGACGCTATTGCTTTTTCGCGCGCGTTATCGGTGACGAGTTTTGACGGAAAACGCCCGATTTTCTTTTCGGGCGCGTCGTTTACCGATATCGTAAATTCGGGAAAAATCTCCCTTAAAAGTTCCTTCCTTCGGGGCGAACCCGACGCAAGAACCACTTTAACGTCATTATAAGATTTCAATGTTTTTACCATATGCGCGCTTGAACTCGGACGAGGCCATGAGTGCTTCCTTGATTTCAAGCGAGCAGTCTCCTTCGGTTTCCGTTTTCATAATCACGCTGTCGCCGAGCACGTCGCAGTTGATGCCGGTGATAAGCCCGCTCTGGCTTCTGTCGAAACTTTCCGCAATACGCAGAATGACCGAAAGTTTTTTGATTGCCTCGACGTCTTCCGGAGAAAGCAGGACGCGGTATTTGCTCATATCGAGCTCGTTAAAGTCGCTCTTTTTGTGACCGCCCGCAACGAACGCCGCCACGACAAGATCCTTTTGCGAAATGCCGTATAGGTTGCTGTTTAAGATGATATAACTGCTGTGGCGATGGTGGTCATAGAACTTGATACGCATGCCGCTGTCGTGCAGAAGCGCGGCGACGCGCAACACCTTAACGTACGCTCTGGGCAGTTTATGCAGCACTTTTAACTGCTTAAACAGTTGTAACGACAGATTATACACATGTTCCGCATGGGAAATGTTCGCGTCGAAATAGTGCATGAGCGTCTGAATGCTGTGTCCCAGAATATCCGACAACGGTTTCTCGTTGGTGCTGGGCACGGCATAGCGGAACATTGCGCCTTCGCGAAGTCCGCAACCGCTGACGATGATTTCGTTGAGACCGACATAATCGATAACTTCCTTAACGACGGCAAGCGCGGTCGGGAAAATATCGGCGCGTCCCGACGACAACCCTTTGATTTTTTGGGTGCGGTCAAGGTCAAGCGTTTTGATGGTGTTGTAAATCTGATTGAATTCTTCCGTCGAAAGATGGTAATTGTGCATCATATCGAGCGGGTATTTTTTGATATTCCTGCTTATGCGACCGAGGTTTCTGAACGTGCCGCCGACGCCGACGAATTGCGTATCGGGATCGATTTCCTTGAACCATTCGATCCTGTCAAGATGTTCCTTGATGAAATCCTGAACTTTTTTCGCCTTTTCTTCGGGCGGGCAATTATCGTTTTTGAAAAGGTCGGTAAGCGTAACCGAGCCGAAAGGCAGCGTTTCGCTGGCAAGGATATTCTTGCGGCTGTAATAAATGAACTGCGTGCTGCCGCCGCCGATGTCCATAATAAGCCCTTTGGGCACTTCCAGACTGTTGATGACGCCCTGATAAACAAGGTTTGCCTGTTCGTCCTTTGTCAGAACCTGAATCTTGATACCGCACGAAACCGCGACTTCGTCAAGAAAACTTTTCTGGTTTTTGGCGCGGCGTACGGCGGAAGTTGCGTAAGCGTAAATCTTTTCAACGCCGTTCGCGTCGCAAAGACGGCGGAACATTTTCAGCGTTTTTATCGTTTGCGCGATGCGTTGCGGCTTCAAAAAGCCGTCCCAGTCCATATCCTGCCCGAGGCGTACGGATTCCTTCAATTCGTCGAAAACGACAAAATATCCGCCTTCGAGAATGTTGACGAGTACGAGACGCGCGGAATTTGAACCTAAATCGATAATTGCAATCTTTTCCATAAAAAAATCCTTAAAACTTGTATATTGTTGTTTATTATTGAACCTAAAACTAATGGAATTATAACATATAAAAAAACGTTTGTATAGGGGGTATTTTCAAATTTTTGCACTTTTTGACAATTTTTTCGGGCGATTTTCGACGATTTTTTGAAATAACGCGCAAAAAAATCCCCGCTATTCACAGGGACGTTTTTGAAGAATGCGATTTTATTATTTCACGCTATGCCAACAGATAATAATTCGAACGTTGCCAAAACGCCGATATTTCAACGCTTTTATGAAAAATGCTCGCTTGCAGTACATACAGTACAACTGCGTTCGCCTTTTCCAAAAATCATCTGAAATCTCGGCGTTTTCGGTTGTGAACAAGTTTTCCGTCGTGTTTTTAGAATAAGACAAGGCACGCGAGCGGCTTAATACTTTAATGTATAAGCCGTGAGCGTAACGCAGTATTAGTCAAAAACACGGCGTAAAACCTGAGTTCGTATTATTATCTGTTGGCATCCGTCGAGACTATGCAACGTTGCGGACATTTCGCGGCGCATTTGCCGCAGTTTATGCATTTCGTGTAATCGATTGTGGCAAGGTTGTCGACGATGGTTATCGCGCCGACCTCGCACTGCTTCACGCAGATACCGCACGCGATACAGCCTTTTGTGCAAAGCTCGCGCACTTCCTTACCTTTCTGATGATTGCTGCACGCAACGTAATAAGTCGCGCTTGCGGGGATCCTTTTTATTATCTTTTTCGGACACACCGAAATGCACTTGCCGCAGGAAATGCACTTGCTTAATGACACTTCGGAATATCCTTTTTGTTTTACGGTAACGGCGTGATGCTGGCACGCGTCCACGCATGAGCCCGTTCCCAGACAGCCCCAGGCGCACTGTTTGCGTCCGCCTGCAAGAAGCTCCATACTTCTGCAATCGCCGTATCCGACGTAATCGTATTTATCTTTCGCGTCCTGACCGCCGTGGCAGCAAACGACGACTTTCGTCGCTTCGCCGGTGTCGGTGAGTCCCAGAATTTCCGCGATTTCTTCTTTCTTTTCTTTTGAGGTTGCGTTGCAGGAGGAAAGTTCCGCCTTTCCTTCGACAAGAGCGGTTGCAAAACCGTCGCAACCGGCGTATCCGCACGCGCCGCAGTTTGCGCCCGACAGACAATCCTTGACCCGGTCAATGCGTTCGTCGCGACTTACCGCAAGTTTCTTTCCGAGATACGCAAGCGCAATCGCGAACAGCATCGCAAGGACAAGAAGGATTAAAGCGGGGATAAATACTTGAAGCGCTTTCGACGCCGCTAATAAATTAATCATATTTCCGCCCTCCTTAAATCATACCGCCGAACGCCGTGAACGCCATACTCATAATGGACGCCGCAACAAGCGTAATGGGGAAACCCTGAAAACTTTCGGGGATATCGCTGTGACGCAATTTCTCGCGTATACCCGCCATAAGTACGATTGCGAGCGTGAAGCCGACGCCGCTGAAAACGCCGTTCAGAAACGCTTGTATAAGGTTGTATCCGTACGACGGCGTAACGTTGACGATCGCAACGCCCAGAACGGCGCAGTTCGTCGTGATAAGCGGCAGATATACGCCCAGCGCGTTATACAAGCCCGGGCTGAAACGCTTGATTACGATTTCGACAAGCTGCACGAGCGCGGCGATGACGAGAATGAACGCGATCGTCTGAATGTATTCGACGTTCCACTTAATAAGAAGAAGGTTGACCGCGTAAGTAATAATCGACGCGACGCCCATAACGAAGATAACCGCAACGCCCATGCCGAGCGCGCTGTCGGTCTTTTTGGACACGCCGAGGAAAGGACAGATTCCCAAAAATTGCGTGAGGATAAAGTTGTTTACGAATATCGCGCCGATAATAAGGTATAAGTACGACATTTATTTACCCTCCTTTATGATAATGGGTTTCAGTTCTTCAATGCGGATTTCTTCGCGAAGAGCCTTATCGCGTTTTCTGTTGCTGATGTAGTTTACGGCAGCCATCATAAGTCCGTACACCAAAAATCCGCCGGGAGCCATCGCAATTACCGACATCGAATATTCGGGAAGACTTCCGATTGCGATACCGAAGAAAGTACCTGCGCCGATGACTTCTCTGATGCCGCCCATAACGGTGAGCGAACACATAAATCCAATCCCCATTCCAAGCCCGTCAAGCGCGCTGTCGCCGACGGAGTTGCAGGACGCAAACGATTCCGCTCTTGCCAGAATGATGCAGTTAACGACGATTAACGGCAGATAAAGTCCCAGTATTTCATAAACGTCGGGTAAAGCGTATTCCATCGCCATATCAAGGACGGTGACAAAAGTCGCGATAATCAGGACGTACGCCGGGATACGGACTTTGTCGGGAATGATGTTTCTAAGAAGCGAAATCATCACGTTGCTGCACACAAGGACGAAGGTCGTCGCAAGCCCCATATATATGCCGTTCATCGCCGCGGTCGTCAGCGCAAGCGTCGGGCAAGTGCCAAGAACCAGACGGAACGTGGGGTTATTGCGGACAATGCCGTTCGTCACGATTTTCCATTTACTGTTGGGGTTTTTTCCTGCTCTCATTATTTGTTACCCCCTTTGATTGCTTTGTGGTATTTTGCGACAATATCGACGCTCGACGCAACCGCGTTGGACGTTTTCGTTGCAGACGACACGGCGGACACTTCCTTGCCGACTGTCGTTTTTTGTTTGTTTGTTCTGAACCCGTCGATTGTCGTCAGGTCGACGTTGTAAAACTGATTAAGGAAACTTTCCTTGCTTTCGATGCCCATGGTTTCGGACGAGGACGTTTTCATAATCTTTATGATTTTATCGTTTTCGACGACGATCATAAGTTCAAGCCCCGACTTGTATCCTTTTGCGGAAGTCGTGTAAATATAAACGTCTTTCCCTTCTGCCGCGCTCTTGTAAGCCGCCGTAAGCGTCGTTGAAGAATCGCTTGGCGAAACGTTGTAATCCGAAAGGTTTTCAACCTTTGTCCAGCCGGCGTCGCTTTCGTAAGCCTTGCTAAGGTTTTTCGCAAGTTTTTCTTCTGGCGACTGATAGGTAAGTTGGTTTACTCCCCCGAGAAGAAGCCCGGCGATAAGCGCGATCAACGACAATACTATCACGCAAGCGGGCATCGGGTGGTCTTTCAGCCACACGACGAGTTTATTGGGTTTTCTTTCTTTCGTTGCCATTATGCCTGCGCCTCCTTTTCGGATTTTTTGCCCTTTTTCGGTTTAACGGGTTTGACGTAACCGAAAGGACGGGGACGAATGTATTTGTCAAGCAGCGGCGTAACGACGTTCATAAGCAGTATCGCAAACGAAACGCCTTCGGGCATACTGCCGTACTTTCTGAAAATCGCCGTGAGAAGCCCGCAACCGAACGCATAAATGCACGTGCCGATAACGGTATCGGGCGACGTGGAGTAATCCGTTGCCATAAATATCGCGCCGATAAGCAGTCCGCCCGACAAAATGCCGCAGCCCGCAACGTTCGCGTCCTTGTAAATCGCAAGCGTGACAAGGAAATACGTGAGTATGAAGATAAGCGGAATTTTAACGTCGATGACCTTTCTTATCGCAAGGTATACGCCGCCGATAATAAGCGCAAGCGCGCACGTTTCGCCGGCAGAGCCCCCCGTTCTTCCAAGGAACAAATCGAGCGCGGACGCGTTCACCGCGCCTTCTTTAAGTCCGACGAGCGGAGTTGCCGAAGTCAGAGCGTTGACCGTATCGTGGTTGAAATATTTAATAAGTTCCGCGCCGCCGTTCGACAAATCAATGGGAGCGACGAAAGTCGTCATCGCCGTCGTCCAGGCAAGCATAACGAAAATACGAGCCGTGATTGCGGGGTTTGCAAAGTTTTTGCCAAGACCGCCGAAAAGCATCTTCACGACAAGCGTCGCGAAAATTCCGCCGATAATCGGCACGTAAACCGGAACGGTCGGCGTGAGATTGAGTCCCAGAAGTATGCCCGTTACGACCGCCGACAAATCGTTGACGGTGTGCGGTTTTTTCCTGATAAGGTTGTAAAGATATTCCCCGAAAACCGCGCTCGCGACGCAAACCGCCGTCATGAGCAAAGTGTACAGTCCGTACAGCAAAAACGACGCTATTACCGCGGGCATAAGCGCGACTATTACGTCAAACATAACGCCCCTTGTCGTTCTGCCGTTCGTGATGTGCGGAGAAGTCGAAACTATGTATTTATAACTGCTGTCGTTCATATTAAATCTTCTTCTCCTTTATGGTTTTCTTGCCAAGACGGATTGCCTGAGTGAGCGGGCGTTTCGCAGGACAGTTATAAGCGCAGCAACCGCATTCGATGCAGTTAAGCACGCCGTATTTTTTCGCGTCTTCCCAGTCGCCCGAAAGAACCGCCGCCTCGATTTTCATCGGCATAAGGTGCATCGGACAGACTTTTGCACAGCCGGCGCAGTTGATGCACTGCGTACGGGGCTTGTTTTCGACGTCCTGTTCCGTCAGAAACAGCAGACTCGAACTGCCTTTTGTCGTGCAGACTCGCATCGACGGCTGAGCGAATCCCATCATCGGACCGCCGGATATGATTTTTACGTTCTTTTCGGGCAACGACTCGTCTTTGTCGAGTGTGTCGTATATGAACTGATAAGACGTACCCGTCCTTACCCAAAAGTTGCCGGGATTCTGCACGCCGCTTCCCGATACCGTCATTGCCCTTTTGTAGGAAGGCTCACCGTTATAAACGGCGCGCGCCACCGAATAAGCCGTATGAACGTTCGATACGACGACGCCGACGTCCGCGGGAAGTCCGCCGCAGGGAACTTTTCTGCGCGTCACGGCGTAAATCAGCTGTTTTTCCGCGCCCTGCGGGTATTTAACCTTGCACGGCGCAACGACGATGTCGGTATTCACGCAGTCGGCGATAAGTTTTTTGATCGCTTCCGGCTTGTTCTTTTCGATACCGATAAAGACGTGTTCCGCGCCGAGGGCCTTTTTCAGCAACAAAACGCCTGCGATGAATTCATCCGTCTTTTCAAGAAGAAGACGATAATCGCAGGTGATGTAAGGCTCGCACTCGGCGGCGTTTATGATAAGTGTGTCGACGTGGGTTTTCGGCGAAAGTTTGACGTGAGTCGGGAAAGTCGCGCCACCCATACCGACGATACCGGCTTCCTGAATCCTATGCACGATTTCTTCGGGCGAAGGGTTGTTCAGAGCGGGAAGCGTAACTTTGTCGTATTTTTCGTCGTTTGCGATGACGACGTGATTGCACGTTCCGCCGGGAGCGGTCGGCAAAGTCATAAATCCCGTAACCGTGCCCGAAACGGACGAAAACACGTTTGCGGAAACGAATCCCGTCGATTTTCCGATAAGTTGCCCTTCTTTGACGTAATCGCCGACGTTGACGACGGGTTCGGCAGGCGCACCGATGTGTTGCGACAAAGGTATGCAGACTGAAACGGGCGTCGGAAAATCCGAAAGCGCGACGTTTTCCGTCAACTTCTTTTTGCCGTCCGGGTGAACGCCTCTTTTAAAAGTGAAAATCAAAAATTATGTCCCTCCTTATTTCACGATAATTTTATGATAACACTTATTATAAATATTTGTAAAATAAAAAATTAAAACTGATAGAAAGTTAATTTTTTAACGTTTTTTTGGTAAAAATCACGGCGTTTCCCGCGATTTTTTCAAACATTTTCATATTTTTCCTATTTATCACGAATTTTTTTGACGAAACAACTTATGAAATACGTGCCGCCGAGAAGTATCAGAAAGTATCCGAACGCTTTTTTCAGAACTTCTGCGGATATTTTCGTTGCGAAAACGCTGCCCAAAATCGCAAACGCCAGCGCAGGCAGAATAACGAAAAAGATACGCTTCTTTACGACGTATCCGTTTTTTGCGTGGACGATAAGAGCAAACGCGCTCATCGGAATGAACGTCAATAAATTCAGAAGTTGCGCCGTCTGTTGCGGCATGTCGAGCCCAAGAGTCAGAAGCGGAATAAGCAACGTTCCGCCGCCCATACCCATTCCGCCAAGCAATCCGCCGATTATTCCGAAAACGATAAATAAAACTTTCATTTCACAACTTAAACACCGTTTTGTGTCACAAAACCATTTTTATTCCCGCCGCAATCATCACGCCGTAAAACAAAAACGAAACAAACTTATTCGACAATTTATTGAGGAGCATCGCGCCCGCAAGACCGCCGATAACAACACCTATTGCAGTCCCCGCAAAACCGTCCCCCGCGGAAACTCCGCGCAAAAGATAAGTTACCGCGCCGACGACGGTAACGGGCAGAATCACCGCGATTGCGGTTGCGTGCGCCTGCTTTTCGGTAAGTTTCATAATAAGCGTCAGCGCAGGCACGACAAGCATTCCGCCCCCGCCGCCGAAAAACCCCGACAGTATCCCCGTAACCGCGCCGGAAAGTATCAATGCCGCCGTCCTTAAAACTTCTTTTTTCTTTTCGACCCGCGCGTATTTTTGCATAACCGTAGTATCTTGATTTTTCAAAAAATAATACGGCGCCGTCTTTTAGTTTTGTTTTAACCCGGCGTGTTATCATCACGACGTCAAAATAACAGTGCAAAATAATCATTTTTATTTGCCAAAAATATTGATATGTATTATAATGCAATATGTATATTTTATTTTTAGCGCACGCAACGTGCGCATAGTACACACTATACAGGAGTCGAAATGAACAAACTCAATCTTAAAAAATTGCTCACACTTCTCGTATGTCTGACGCTTATCGTGTCCGTCGTTCTTCTTGCGGCATGCAACAAAAACGACGACAACAAAGGTTCGACCGAAGACAGTACGAGCGCTTCTCCGTCATTCACCAACGGCAATTTCAGGTCTTACACGACGTCGGACAAAGGATATCCTTACGCCCCGTCGAGTTTCACCGGTTCGCCGACGTCTGATACCGAAGGCAGCACCCTCCCCAAGCTCGAAACCGTAAAACGCGGCGTTATCAACCTTGCGGATTATCAAAATCTCGGTGCATGGTGCACGTTCTCGAAGTTCGACGCGAAACGCCTGACGGACGAAGAAGACGCGAAAAATTATAATAAGGACGACAACGTTCTTATGATAAACAACACGGAAGCCCGTTACTATATGTACAGATCTTCGGAGTTCAGCGCGGCGGCAAACACGAAATACCTTTTGCAGGTCGACGTAAGAACGGCAAACCTTGACGGCGGCGAGAAAAAAGGCGCGACGATCAAAATCGCAAAAAGTTATTCTTCGGGCTCGTCAATTCCCGCAACCGAAGGCTATGCAAGTTTCGACGCGATCACCGTCGGCGAATGGACGACTTATTCCTTCATTATCGACGGAAAATACAACGGCAGCACATCGCTTGAACTGCAACTCATGCTGGGCAACAACAACCTGCGCGACGAATACAAAACAAGCGGTTACGCTTTCTTTGACAATATCCGTCTGACCACCGTCAAAGACGACACCGTCCTGCCCACCGAAAACGTAAAAACGATTACCCTTTCGGTGCCCAACGGCAGCTTCGATTACAAAACCACGTCGGATTATCCTTATCTTTACAACAGAGTTACGACAACCGACACCAACAGCAACTACGGTCTTGTGAACGAAGTCGACGCAAAAGACGGCAAAATCACCCTTGTGAACGATTACGCCGTTGACGCGGCTGCGGTCGAAGGACACGGCAGCGTTTTCGCAATCTATAACGTCGCCGATGCGAGAATGGGCTTTTACACCACGAATCCCCTTTACTTCAAGCGCGGCGGATATTACAAAGTAACCGTTTCTCTGAACACGGATTATATCGAAAGCGGCAGCGCGTACCTTGCCCTTGGTAAGAGCAAAGATTTGTCCGACAATACAATTATCCCCGTCGGAAAAGACACCGAAAACCCCGGCTGGAAAGAACACGTTTTCTACGTTTACGCAAACGAGAATACCGCGGACGAACTGTACTTCCACTTCGGTCTCGGCAAAGACAGCGGCGACAAAGCGAAAGGTTATGTCCTTGTCGACGACCTTAAAATTGAAGAAACCGACGACACCACGCAAACCGGCGACTACGTCACCGACAACCGTTTCAAACCGACAGATAATAAACTCACCGACGCTTTCGCCAACAAGAGCGGCACCGACATCAACGGCGTTCCCGTGACCATCACCGGCGACGGCGAAGAGTTTTCGGCAGACGACAAAACGCCTTACGTTTCGTCAAACTTCTCGGAAAGAAATAGAAAATTCACGTCGGCGAAAGCAACCATTGCGAAATTCCAGACCACGGCAACACTTCAAAAAGACACATATTACCGTTTCAGCGTATGGGTAAGGACTGTTGACGTTCCTTCGACTTCGGGCGTTGTCCTGACCGTATACGACGGCGATAAAGACGTAAACTCTGCCGCAAAAGCAATCGCGACCTTTGCCGCGGTTACCACCGACAAAGACCTTGCGGACAGCTCGTCAAGCCTTAACGGCTATCGCGAACTCGTTTGCTACTTCCACACCGCGTCGCTCCAAAATCAGGACGTAACGTTTGAAATTTCTTTGGGCAGCGGCGGCGCGTTCACAAGCTCCACCCTGTTCAGCGGCACGGCATATATCGCAAACGCATCTCTTGTCGAAACGGATTATACAAAATACAACGGCGCGTCGGCTTCCGGCACGTACGAAAAGAAATACGACTGGTATGAAACGCTTTCAAGCGAAACGTTCACCAACGGTCAGTTCCAGAAATACAACTACTCCGATACGAAGTTCTTCAAGGACGGCGGCGTAAACGAAAAAGGCGAATTCCAAAGCACTTCTTTCGGCGTACCTTCCGGCTGGACGCTTAAAGGCGAAAAAGACAAGGCAGTTGCGGGTATCGTTGATGTAAATCGCGAAAACCTGCTTAATAACCTTGCGACAAAACTCGACGTTTCTGTCGACACGCTCAAAACCGCACCGTTTGAATGCAAAGAAGAAGACGTTGAAACATTCGGCATTTATGCGGGCGGCGACTCTTACCTGCTCATCAATTCCGCGGACGTTGAAGGTCTTGCGAAAGAATCTGTGCGCGTAGGTTACGTTTCAAACAGTTTCACGCTTAACGCGAACTCTTATTACAAAATAAGCGTTATGGTCAAGGTTATGGGCGACAGCAAAGCAAGCGTTTACCTTATGACCGACAACAACATCTCGGAAACCAACGTCGACAGCAAGTTTGAAAACATCGAAGCATCCACGGCTTCTCAAACAGGCGGCTGGAAACGCTACACCTTCTACGTCAAGACGGGCTTCTCGTCAATCAGCGCAACGCTGGGATTGTACCTCGGTGGTAAAGACGTCGATATTGCCCTCACCGACGCGAATATGGTGGCTACGGGCGGTCTTAACGGCAAGTATGTAAAAAAAGCTGCCAACGAATACGAAGTTTACAATAAAAACACCCATAAAGACGCCACCGAAACTTATAATTACAAAGGCAGCGCGAAAGGCGGCACGGTGCTCTTCGACTACGTCATCAAGGAAGACATTTCCGAAAGCGTTTACAACGCAAAAACCACAAGCGCAACGGCGTCTGCCGCCGACGAGTACGAAGAAACCAAACGCGTCGAAATGAACCTGGACAGTTTCGGTCTTGCAACCACCCCCGACGAGAACAAACCCACTTCCCCGAAAGGCTGGACAAAGACGTCCCTGACCAAGGATACCGATACCGAACAACTTCAAAGCGGCGTCATTTACAGCACCGATTACAAAGCGCACAGCGGCGAATCCTGCCTGATTATCCCTTACCTTAACACGGCGGGCGCAAGCTATTACGCAAGCGATGCAAAGACGCTCACGAAAGACGGCTTCTATAAGATTTCCGTCTGGGCGAAACTGTCCGAAGGTCACACCGGCAAAGCGTATATCACGCTTGTCGCGACAAACTACGGCGAAAACAGCAAGTACGTTGACTACGCTTCGCAGACAATCGAGGTCAACAGCACCGAATGGAAAGAGTACGTGTTCTTCATCAAAGCGCCCTCGTCCGACACGAAAATCGACAAGTACGGCGAAAATGCGAAAGACCTTTCTCTCAAAATCCGTCTGGGCTTTGGCGAATCTGCCGATAATAAAGCAAGCGGATACGTTCTGTTCGACGACGTCCTTATCGAAAAACTCGACGTGAAAGCGGACGAATTCGACAAACACGTTAACGACTTCAAGGCGGCACACGCAGACCTTACGGTCAACACCGTCAAGTACAGCGCAATCGACAAAGAAGAAGAAACCACTCCCGATAAAGAGCCCGATAAGGAAAACAACAAAGACAGTGGCAAGAACTTCAACTGGGTTATCTTCACTTCGGTAGCGTTCGGCGCAATCGTCGTCATCGCAGTTGCGGCATTCTTCATCAAAAAGTACCTGCCCAAACACAAGGAAGGCAAACAACAAGTCGATAAGAAAAAGACTTCCAAGAAGAAGGAAGACGATTACAAGAACCTTAACGACTAATTGAACTTAACGAAAAACCTCGGTTTCCGCCGAGGTTTTTTTGCGCCGTTTTTCCATATAAAAAACGCACCGCCTGTGCGATGCGCTTGTGTTTTTTCGTTAAAACGGTTTCGGGTTTTTGTTTTTATAAGTACAAAACGAAAACTCGTATTGTCCGTTGTTTATGAGTTCCGATTCGCTTTCAAGCGACCAGCAGGGAATCTCGTCAAGGTTTTCAAAAAAGACCTGCGCCTGTCCGTCCGCCCTGACCTTCGTGATGTACGCCGTATCGCAATAAGGCAACATGGTTTTGTAAAACATTGCCCCGCCGATAATGAACACGTCGTCGGTGTCGTAGGCGGAAAGGGTTGTTGAAAGTTCGTCAAGGTTTCTCACGATGACGACGTCGTCGCGCTCGTCCGCGTCCGGCCAAAGCACGATATTGACGCGGTTTTTCAGGGGTTTGCCGCCCGGGAAACTTTTTAATGTGTTGCTGCCCATCACGACGACTTTATTAAGCGTCGTTTCGCGGAAAAACCTCATATCTTCGGGGATTGCAAACAACAGCCCGTTGTTTTTGCCGATGCCCCATTTTTCATCGACTGCAACTATCGTTTTCATCAGATTGCCACCTCGATTTTTTTGTCAAGGTCGTTGAATTTGTAGCCTTCCAACCTGAAATCGTCGACGGTGAAATCGTAAAAGTTTTTGACGTCGGGATTTATCCAGAACTTCGGCGCGGGATACTGCGGCTTTTCAATGACTTCCTTGATAATCGGCACGTGACGGTCGTAAATATGAGCGTCGGCGATGACGTGCACGAGTTCGCCCGCTTTCAGCCCCGAAACCTGTGCAAACATATGCAAAAGCACGGCGTATTGCACGACGTTCCAGTTGTTTGCGGTGAGTGTGTCCTGACTTCTTTGATTCAGAATACCGTTTAAGGTGTCGCCGGACACGTTGAAAGTCATGCTGTATGCACAAGGATACAAATTCATTTCGTGCAGGTCGTCGAAGTTATAAATATTCGTCATAATGCGGCGGCTTTGCGGATTGTTTTTCAAATCGAAAAGCACGCGGTCGACCTGATCGAACTCGCCTTCCTTATAAATTGATTTTTTCGCAAGCTGATATCCGTACGCTTTCCCGATACTGCCGTTTTCGTCCGCCCAACTGTCCCAGATTCTGCTTTTCAAATCGTGGACGTTGTTGGATTTTTTCTGCCATATCCACAAAATTTCGTCGATTGCGGACTTGAAAAACGTCCGCCTTACGGTGATTATCGGAAATTCCTTTTGCAAGTCGTAGCGATTTACGACGCAAAATTTCTTGACGGTGTGCGCGGGCGTGCCGTCTTCCCAATGCGGGCGGACTTCCTTGTCGGTATCCCACACGCCGTTTTCAAGAATATCTTTGACGTTTTCAACGAATACTTTGTCTGCGTAACTCATATGCAACCTCTTGTTTTCCATATAATATTATCATAACGCGGCGCGAAAGGCAAGAAATTGCCCGCCGATTATGCCATACAATATAAATACTGTATAATAAAAATATATTGTATATCAAAAAACATTTGACACACGTTTGCTGCGCTTGTTATTATGGTTTTACGGGCAACCGATTTTCAGGGTAAGGAGAAATTATGAAAAATCTTTCGTCAAACGACAAAAAATGCGTTTACGGTATTATTTTATCGTGCGTCATTATGGTGTTCGGCATACTGTTCCTTGTCAACGCGATGGGCGTTGCAAACTTTTACAAAAGTTATGCCGCAATCAAAAACCCCCTTGCAAAATATCTTGTCGTCATTTTAGTAATGGCAACGGGCATTATGCTGTTTTCAAACGTCGCGCTGCGCTTTGAAGACGATAAACTGAGAAAACGTCTGACGATTTTCATCACGGCGTTTGCGTTCATTCTGACAATTCCTTTGACTTACGTACTCATCGCAATGCTTCCCTTCCACGCAAAGTACAATATGGCGGACGTCGAAAACGCAATCGACGCGGCGCGCCTTGCGCATCCCGAGTACACGACCGCGCAGGTCAACGAAGCCGCCGGAAAAGCGTTGGGACTTTCGGGCTTCGGCAACATTATGGGCGTACATACCATTTACGAAGGCTTTGAAATGTGGTTCAAGGACGGCGCGTTTATCTGGGTAGTATTCGTGTTTATGGCAATCCTTGGCGTCGTATTCCTGATTGAGCCGCTTGCCGCAGGCATCTGCGTCGTGAAAGGCAAAATCCTTTTATTGTTCTCAAAGGACGAAAACGGAAAATTCCACCTCTTCCGCGTTGCGGAACTTCCCGTCCTTAAAAAACGTCGCGAAAACGAAATTTACGAACGCGCGGCATAAGAATTTAATCAACCAACAAACGAAAAGCCTTGCAAGAACGCAAGGCTTTTATTTTTTTGTTCGTATTTTGTTTTTCTTATTCCGAGAAAAGATTTCTGGCGGTGAGCACGCCCATAAGCGACGCCTGCATAAGTCCGCGTGTCCAGCCCGAGCCGTCGCCGAGAGTATAAAGGTTTCTGACGCTCGTTTCAAAACGCTCGTCAATTTCCACCTTATTACTGTAAAACTTGATTTCGGGGCTGTATAACAGGGTTTCCTTGCCCGCAAAGCCCGGCACGACTTTATCGACCGCTTTTATGAAGTTGATGATATTCGACATCGGACGATAAGGCATTGCCGCCGTGATATCGCCTGCAACCGCGTCGGGAAGCGTGGGGCGCACGTTGCTTCTTGCAAGTTCTTTTTCCCAGGTGCGTTTGCCGTCAAGGATATCGCCGAAGCGTTGCACGAGGATTTGTCCGTTGCCAAGCATATTCGTGAGTTCCCCGACCTTTCTTGCGTATTCGATCGGCTGATCGAAAGGTACGCGGAAGTGGTGCGACGACAAAATCGCGACGTTGGTATTTTTGGATTTTTTATCCTTGAAACTGTGTCCGTTTACGACGGCAAGCCCGCCTTCGTAATTTTCCTGCGATACGAATCCGCCGGGGTTCTGGCAAAACGTGCGGACTTTATCGTTGTACGGCGGGACGTAACCGATAAGTTTGCTTTCGTACAACACGTCGTTGACTTCTTCCATGACTTCGTTGCGGCACTCCACCCTGACGCCGATATCGACGACGCCCGCACGGCGTTTTATGCCGTACTTCCTGCACAGATCGTCAAGCCAGTCCGCGCCGACGCGACCGACTGCCACAACCACTCTTTCCGCCTTTATGACGAATTCTTGCTTTGTAACGTTGTTGATGAAATGCGCGCCTTCGCACACTCCGTCGTTTATGATAAGGTCGCCCGCCGACGTGTCGAAAAGAATGTTCACGCCGTTGTCGATAAGGAATTTTTCAATGCGGGAATACACCTCGTGCGCCTTTTCCGTTCCGAGATGGCGAATGGGACAATCGACGAGTTTCAGTCCTGCTGCGATTGCGCGACGACGAATTTCTTTGACCTTAACGTCTTCGCTGTTTGCGCCCTCGATTTTCTTATCCGCGCCGAAATCGAGATAAATCCCGTCGGTGTAGTCGATAAGTTCCTGCACGGTGTCGTAGCCGATAAGCTCGGGAAGGTCGCCGCCGACTTCAGGCGACAGAGAAAGTTTCCCGTCGGAAAACGCGCCCGCGCCAGAAAAGCCCGTGGTGATGTTGCAGTAAGGTTTGCAATTTACGCACTTGCCCGTTTTGTTTTTCGGGCAGTGTCGTCTGTCGATGTTTCTTCCCTGTTCGACGATGGTGATGGTTTTGTCGCTGTTCTTACGGATAAGTTCCAGCGCCGTGAAAATACCCGACGGTCCCGCACCTATAATCAGGACGTCGCTTTTGATTTCAGACATATTATATCTCCAAAAATGTTATTTGTTGTTTGTATAAATTTCAACGGGCACGTTGCTTCCGTTGTCTTTGACCGCGCGACGGAAAAGTCTGAGCGGATTGAGATAAGGTCGCGTTGCGTGTTCGCGCGTGGTGCACACGATAATCTTATCGGGGTGGAATTTAAGCGCCATCGGCACGGCATATTTCGCGTTTTCTTTGGTCGATAGGGATTTCCCTTCCAGCAAGATTACGCTTTCGTCGATATTGCCGCGGCGTTTCAGTTCTTTGAGCATAGCGTCGGCTTCGGTGACGTCCACTTTGGGATTGGCGCGTCCGCCCGACAGAATAATTTCTTCGGGCGAATACTCCTTATAAAGTTTTTCGGCAAGGTCCAGACGCTTCCTTGCAAGCGCGGATAACGTACCGTTATCGTTCATTCTGTTTCCGAGAATAACCGCAACTATCATTGACTATTTTTCAACCTCGTCCGGGGCTTCCGATATTTTGTCCGCCGCCGTTTCCTGTTCAAAAATTTCATCCGGTGTTTCCGCATCGGAAGATGCTAAATCGTTTTCGAGTTCGTTTACGTCCGCGCCGTCAAGCACGACTTCCGCATTGCCTTCCGCCGCAAGTTTGCGCCTTGCGATTTCGGCGCAGATTTCGTCGTAACGCTCCTCGCTGATGTTGTACTTCTTAAAGTATATCGCAAAACTTCCAAGAAGAATCAAAAGGGGCAGCAACGTCATGAACGCGAACATTGTCTGATATTGCCATTTTGCGACCTTCGTGTCTTCGTTTGTGTGAATGATGTCTTCGATTTTTGCGACGTTTTCGGTTTCGATGGACTTTTTCTTTGCCTCGATAAGTTTCGTCTGCTCTTCCTTTGAAAGGGAGTCGAAATTCGGGGTTTCGTCTTTCACGAGTTGTTCCACCTGAATCGCAAGTTGTCCCGCCTCATAGTCGGCGTTGGAAATCGCCTTGTTGGTGGGGTTAAGACCAAGCGCGAGAACGACAAGCGTCGTAATGCCGACGACCGCCGCGCTGCCGAGTTTCGTCGTGAAAGGACGGCACGCAAATATAACGCCTTCGTCGCGCGTTCCCGTCGTATATTCGTTGTACTCGACCGTGTTTGCGACCGAGATTGTAAGCACCTGATAAAACAGCGTCTGTCCGAAGAAAGCGCACGCTCCCGAAAGCCCCGTGAAAATGAACGTTACGGGGATAAAGACTTCGCCGACATTAAAACCGACTTTGTCCGCTTTTGGATCTGCGCCCGTCGCAAGGCTTATTATGAACATCAGAAGATATCCGACTATAATCATAATCATCGAAAGTTTCGAAATCCAGCGCCTTGAATGTTTTTTGCACAGAATCGGGAAGAATACGATGACAACCGTCGAAATACCCGAAATAACCGTGAACAGCGTAACGAGAAGTCCCTGATACGCAAAGCGGTAATAAATCCAGTAACTCGCAAGAGCCATCGTGATACCGCTGCCTATACTGTAAAGGAGCATCGCCGCCATAACGGGTTTTAACTGGTCGTTTTTGAAGATAACCCTGAACATTTCCTTTAAGGAACGTTTTTCGCCGTCGTCCACGCGGACTTTGGGCAAAGGTTTTTCTTTTACGACAAAAACCGTCATAATCTGGCATACAAAGAAAACTATGCAGACGATAATCGACACGATTGCGTAGGATTTGCTTGCGTTGGACGCGATTGCCAGGTTGCCCTGCGTAAGCGACGGGATTGCAAGGACAGAAAGCCCCGCTCCGACGCCCGCGCCGATGTTTGCAAGCGTCGTAAGGTTGTTGCGGTCGCCGGGGTTTGAGGTCAGCGAAGGCAACATTCCCCAATACGAAATATCGTTCATCGTATAGGTCATACCCCACAGAAGGTATCCGAACGCAAAGAAAATGAGATAACTCGTCCCGCGGAGCGGCACGCAGAACAGCGCGATAATAACCGCAACGTTCGTAAATACGCCCGCAAGAATCCACGGCTTGAACTTGCCGATTTTCGTCCTTGTGATTTCGATAAGGCTGCCCATGAACGGGTCGTTGCAGCCGTCGAAAATACGGCAGATAACCATAATGACGCCAACCATTGCGAACTCGGTATTCGAAAGCCCTTTCGTAAAGGTGATGAACGTCAGAAGGTACGTGTTGACCAGCTGATAAGCCATATCTCTGCCGATACCGCCCATCGAGTAGCCCCACAGATTACGTTTGCTTAACCTTTCGTTTGAGATAGATTCCGACATAATTTTTCTCCCTGTTTTTATGACATAATATATATTACACTAAGTGCGTTTCAAAGTCAATATATGCGCCGTCGAAAAGGTTTACGTTTTTTATATACGGCGGCGGACAAGGCTGTCTTTTTTGCCGAAAAACCGGCAGTTCTTTGGCGGCAAACCGAACGATTATTCTTTTTTTCGTAAAAATCGTTTTCTTTTTTGCATTTAGATGGTATAATTTTCGTATAATCTTAATCAGGAGGAATAAAATGAACGGATTAACTAAATTCGGTTACAGAGTATTCCAGAAATCCATGTGGGTTGCAATGTGGTTCTTGCCGTGGCATCAGAACAAAGGCACACTTTCGGGCGCAGGTTCAATCAAACAACTTCCCAAATGGATCAAGGAAAAAGAAGGTTGCACCAGCGCGCTTATCGTTACCGACGGCGGCTTGTACAAACTCGGTATTGCCGACCCCATTAAAGAAGCTTTTGAAAAAGAAGGAATGAAGGCTGTCATTTACCATGACGTAGTGCCCAATCCCACCATCACCAACATCGAAGACGGGCTTCGCATTTACAAGGAAAACAATTGCGACGTCATCATCGCTCTCGGCGGCGGTTCTCCCATGGACTGTGCAAAAGGCATCGGCGCACGCGTCATGCTTCCCAAAAAATCGGTACCCCAGCTTAAAGGCGTGCTGAAAGTTACTTTGGGCAAACCTTTCGGAAAACTTCCCCCGCTCGTCGCGATTCCCACGACGTCCGGCACAGGTTCGGAAGCAACTCTTGCCGCTGTTATCAGCAATCCCGATACGCACGAAAAATACCCCATTAACGACCCGAAGATTATACCGCGGTATATCGTGATGGATCCCGAACTCACAATCGGTCTGCCCCCTCACATTACTTCCACCACCGGTATGGACGCTTTGACTCATGCAGTCGAAGGTTACATCGGCGGCGAAAACACCGCACAAACCAAAAAGGACAGCGTCGAGGCAGTTCAACTTATCCATAAGTATCTGAAAGAGGCTTACGACCACGGCGACAACCTTGAAGCAAGAAACAAAATGCAATACGCTTCGTTCATCGCAGGTCGCGCGTTCACCCGTTCCTACGTCGGATACGTACACGCAATCGCACATACGCTCGGCGGACACTACGGCGTGCCTCACGGTCTTGCAAACGCGGTTATCCTTCCCTACGTTCTCGAAGCGTACGGAAAGAGCGCGCATAAGAAACTTGCCCGCCTTGCAGACTGCATCGGTATCCAAGGCAAAGACGACGCCGAAAAAGCAAACGCTTTCATTCAGTGGATCAGGGATATGAACTCTTCCATGAACATTCCCGACAAAATCCGCGCGAAAGACGGCAGCCAACTCATTAAGGAAGAAGACCTTGACGACTGCATCACGAAAGCCCTGCACGAAGCCAACCCCCTGTATCCCTGCCCGCAAATCTGGGACAGAAAGGAAGTCGAGGCGATTTTCAGAAAGATTATGTAATCTTCAAAAAAACAACCACCGCGGAAAAAATCCCGGTGGTTTTTTTATGCCTTTTTTGATTATTTTCGTTTGAGAGTGTTGAGATAATCCTTTTGCGACTTATCGATTCTGAAACTTTCGCGCGCCTTTTGCAAAGCCTTGTTGTGCGTCCATACGTCCAAGACGTTACTTTTTATCACGTCAAGAGCTTTGTCGGGAAATTTACAAAGCGCAGTCGCCATAAGCCAGGCAACCGCCATCTTTACGTAATACTTGTCGCTTTTCACTTTTGACGAAAGCGCAAGCACTCGGTCGATATATTCGTCGGTGAGATAATACGTCATCATCGCGACGATTGCAAAGCGCAGGTCGTATTCCTTATCGCTTTCAAGATATTCCGTCAGATAATCAAACCATTTTTCGCGGTCTTTTCCGATGAACTTGCACCTTGCGACGAACATATCGCAATTCGCCCAGTTGTCAATTGCGGCAACGACGTTTCTTACGTCCGCCCTTTTCGTTTCGTCGTCGGTTTTAAGCTTTGCAACGACGAAACTTTTTAGCAAAAGTTCTTCGTACACGTCATCGGAAAGCGAACCGACGACGATGCGTACGTCGCCGTATTTTCCCGCCGCGATATCTTTTGCGACGCTTTCGACAAAAGGCGTTTTAAGCCCGATTATCGCCTTTTTCGTCGGTATAAGTTTTGCGCTGAACGCTCTTGTTTTTTCGTCCGCGCCGTTATAAATCGTATCTTTCGGCGTCATATCAGATTGTCTTGTCAGTGTCGGTTTTTATGAAGTCAGATTCGTTGTCGTCGGTACTGTACAATTTTACTTTTGCATTGGGATTTATCGGCGGAAGTTTGCCGCCGTTTTCTTCCTTCTTATAAGACAGTCTCAAAAGAAGCGGCGTGATAAGCGACGTCACAAGAATTAGTATGAGAACGAACGGCATAATGCTTGGATTAACCATATCGTAGTCGATGCCCTTTTGCGTGCAGACAAGCACGACTTCCGCGCGCACCATCATACCGATACCCACGCGATAACTGTCTTTTATTCCGTATCCACAAATCAATCCGCCAAGACCGCAACCGACAACTTTTCCAAGTATTCCTGCCGCAACGAATGCAAAGCCAAATCCCACAAAAGCGGGGTTAAAGTGGTCAAAATTAAGGTTTATCCCTATGTTTGCAAAAAATGCGGGCGCGAAAATCATATAATTGCTGATTTCGATACGGCGGTCGACGTACGTCCTGTCGGCAATGCCCGAAAGCATAAGTCCCGCAACGTAAGCCCCCGTAATGTCAGCAATTCCAAAGAGTTTTTCCGCGGAGTAAGCGAACACGAAACACACCACGACGCAAAGAATCGGGATACGTCTTGTGTGCGGATATCTTAAATCTATGCGGCGGATTATGAACAACGCGACGTAGCCCATCGGTATCGCCATTGCAAAGAATGCGATAAGTTTTGCGACGACAACCCAGACGTCCGCGGTGTTCCCGCTTTTGTCAAGGCTGATCATAAGCGACAGCAAAACAATGCCGATTATATCGTCCAGAATCGCCGCGCTGACAATCGACGTGCCGACGCGCGTTTGCAGTTTTCCCAGCTCTTTAAGCGCGGCAACGGTAATGCTGACCGACGTCGCCGCAAGTATCGTGCCGTAAAACAGGTTGGAAAGAATCTGTGAGCGCGACACGTGAAATCCGCCGTTGAACGCGCTTGCAACCAGAAATCCGAACAGCAAAGGAAACGCCACGCCGAAAAACGTGATGACAACCGACGCTGCCCCCGTGGATTTGAATTGTTTCAGGTCGGTTTCTATCCCCGCCGAAAACATTATGAAAATTACGCCGATTTTTGCAAGGAAAGAAATGCCTTCCATTGCGGTGGCGTTGAATATCGTTTGTCCCGGGATAAACTTGATAAGCCCCAAAAGTATGCCCGCAAGCAACATCCCTACAACCTGCGGCAGCCCGAGTTTTTTGAACAGAATCGACATAAACTTGGACAAAAGCAGTATGAGCGCAAGCGGCAATAAGATTTCGTAATAGTTCATAAAACGGCCTTTTAAATGGTAATCCTAAATATTACTATACTATATAACTAAATATACTTAAAGTCAATGTTTTTTTACATTTTGGACAATAAAAAACTGCCGCATATCGCGACAGTTTTCAAGCGGTTGATTATTCCGATCTCAGACACTCGACTGGATCTTTGTTTGCCGCAATCGCCGCGGGGATAATGCCCGCAATCATCGACAAGAAGAAACTTATCACGAAAAGCGAAATGGCATAATACCAGTCAAGGTGCAACAGGTTGGGAATTTCGATGACTTTCTTAATGATCACGTTTGCGATGTAAATCAAAAGATAGCCGAAGCCGATACCCAGCGCGCCCGAAATCATACCGATTATCGAAGTTTCGGAAATGAACAGGTTGCTTACGTCGAGTTTCCTTGCGCCGATACTTCTCAGAATGCCGATTTCCTTGCGCCTTTCAAGGACGGACGTATAAGTGATGATTGAAATCATTATCGACGAAACGATAAGCGACACCGCCGAAAACGCGATAAGCGCGGTGATCATGGCGTTGGTCATTTTTTCGACGTAGCCCATAATCGTTTGCAGCATGTCGGTGTATTTGATGGAGTGGTTTTCGTCCTTTTCGCCGGTGTTCACCCATGTGTACGTGCCGTCGTCGTTGCTTTCTCTGACGTAATATTGATAATCGTCAAGGACTTTTAAGATATTCTTTTTACCTTCGAAATTCGCCGCGTAAATCTGAATACTGTCGGGGTTATCGAGTTCGGCATATCCGAAAGTGGTTTTCATATAAGAAAGAACCTTGCTTTCAAGTTCGGCTTTTCCGTCATACTTACCGACCGCAACCAAATTGGATTTATCGATTACTTCGCCATCTTTGATTTCCTTCCCGATCGTGTCAAGCACGCTTACGAAAGCGATTAACCCGCTGTTCACGCTGTAAACGAGGTTGCCGTCTTCGTCGATTGTTGCAACCGTTTTGTCGCCCACAACCTTATAATCGCTGCCATAAGGTACGACCTGATAACAATTCGTGAATTGCGAACCGATGATACCGAGGCTTTGGCAACGCTCGACAAGCGCCTCGACAACGGCGTGGGGATATCCGACAATGCCCTGAATTGCCGAAGCAGACGCGTTTTTGTTGGGACGTACGATGCCCGACACTTTCATTTTTATGCCGCAGTGTCCGTCAACGAACGTGCCGCTGTCTTCAATGCGTTTTCCGTTTTTAAGGTACGATTTCGTAATTTTTCCGTCCGCAGCGTCGAAATAATCGCTGTCGCAAAGAACGGCATATTCGATGTCAAGCAGTTCCCCTTCCGTGAAATATCTGTCGTAGAATCCATAGCCGTTGCCGCTGTTCGTCCCGCCGAACATATCGGTAACTTCGTTGGGGTGTACAAGACCTGCCGCAAACAGCATGAAGTCCTGAATCTTGTTGTATTCGTCGACTTTCAACACGCAGTCGAAAACTTTGTATTCTTTGCCGTCTTCGCCGACTTCGATACGTCCTTGTTTTGCGTCTTCGGGCCATGCGCCCGCGATGACGTCGTATTGCTGTTCAAGGATTTTTTGGTTGGAAATAAGTTCCGAAAACACGCTGAACGCGTCAAGATATCCGCTGAATTCGCCCAGCATATCTCTGAACGTGCTTGTAAAGCCCATGGATTCCATCATCGGCTCCATAGAGTCTGCAAACGGATTGATTTTCGTATAAGGGACTTGTGACCAGTCGATGTTTCCGTCGGCATCCGCCGCGTTATCGAGCACGCCGTCCGTTTTGTGTCCCGTCGTATAATACGTTCCGCCGTTCACGGAATCTCTGACGGGGATACGCCTGTAAACGTTAAGATTTGACGAATAAACGTATTTTACGTAGCCGTCGGCGTCTTTAAGCCCGATGTCGGGATCGTCAAGATAGGCTTTGATTTCTTTAAGGTCATTGTTGAAAAACAGTGTGCTGGAATTCAAAAATTCCGAAAGGCTTCCGATATCTTTCACAAGAAGCCCGGCGACGGGGTTTATGCCCACCGTTGCGCCCGAAGGATACTTTTGCCCTTCGCTCTTTGACATAAGCATGTTGGCAAGCTCCATAAGATCGGCGCCGCTCTGGCTGATTTCAAGTGGGTAAAGAGAAAGCGCGCTTTCTTCGGTATGACGGATATACTTATTCACGCCCGAAGACAACGCCAGAACAAGCGCAATACCGATAATGCCGATACTGCCCGCAAACGAAGTAAGAAAAGTGCGCCATTTTTTGCTGTAAAGGTTTTTGGCGGATATGCTTATCGTCATCGCGCTGCCCATGGAAACCTTGCGTTCTTCCCGTCTTTCGTGTATTATCTGCTGATATGTTTTTTTGATGCGCTGACGGATTGTTTTCTTTTTGGGCAGGGGTTCGCCTGATTCGTCAAGGACGGCTTCTTCTTCCTCGACGTCGTCGGGATCGATAAGCGGATCGGTGTCGTCAACGACTTTTCCGTCGACGATTCTGACCGTTCTCGTGCTGTATTCCGCCGCAAGATCGGCGTTGTGCGACACCATGATGACAAGGCGGTCTTTGGCAACTTCCTTCAACAGGTTCATTACCATTTTGCCGCTTTCCGTGTCAAGCGCGCCCGTGGGTTCGTCCGCGAGAATTATCGCGGGATTGTTGACAAGCGCCCTTGCGATCGCAACCCTTTGCATTTGTCCGCCCGACAGCTGGTTGGGTTTTTTATACGCCTGATCTTCCAGCCCGACCTTCCTTAATGCTTCGAGAGCAATTGCCTCGCATTCTTCCTTTTTGCGCCCCGCAAGCGTCAAAGCAAGCTCGACGTTGGAAAGCACGCTAAGGTGCGGGATAAGGTTGTAACTTTGGAAAACAAAGCCGATTTGTTTATTGCGATATCTGTCCCAATCTCTGTCGTCGAAGTCCTTCGTCGACTTTCCGTTGATAATGATGTCGCCGTCGGTGTATCTGTCAAGACCGCCGATAATGTTCAGTAACGTGGTTTTGCCGCAGCCGCTTTGTCCCAGAATCGTGACAAATTCGCACTCGCGGAAGTTCAAGGTGATGCCTTTCAAAACGTGAACCGTGTTCTGTTTTGTGACGTAATCCTTGGTAATGTGTTTTAATTTAAGCATTAAACGCTCCTTTTGTAGATAAAGTATTAAAAAATACATATCTATTTTATCAAATATGGCGCATGGTGTCAAGAAATTACATAAAAGCGACGTTTTTGGACAAACGTACGATTTCGCCTCGTAATCGCTTGAAAAATACATTCCCATTATGTTATAATCATACGGTAAGAGGTTAAATTATGCTTAAAAATTCAAAAGAACGTTCGGGCTTTGCCCTTGTATGGTTTTTGTTTTCAATCGCGTACACCGTCGTGCTGCTCGGCACGGGATACAATTTTCTTGCCCCGTTGGCGGCGGCGATTGCGGCGGTTACCGCGCTTATCGTGTTTATCCGCGCGCTGTTCAACAAAAAGTTCGAGCCGCTTTTCGTCGTCTCGTACGCTTATATGATTCTTGAATTGTTCGTGTATTTCCTTTTCTGGGGCGCGGACGAGTTCGGCAAAATCGTGTGGTATAATCTTATTTTGTCCGCGTTGCCGCTTTTCTCGGGACTTATGCTTTACGCGCTTGATAAGAAACTTCCCGACGGCACTCTTAAACGCTTTGCGACGGCAGCGTTGTCCCTTGCGATGACGGCGACGTCTTTGTGCTACGTCTTTTATATGTCTTTGAGAATCCGTCCGACCGTCGAAAGTTTGCAGGCGGGACACGACGCATACCTTAAAGAACTGTCGAAAACACAAGCCGACGCCGACGCGCCCAACGTTCTTATCATACTTATGGACGATATGGCGTACTCGGACATTTCGGCGTACAGCTATCTCGGAAAAGCAAACGCCACCATTCAGACGCCCAACATCGACTCCCTTGCAGAAGGCGGAAAGTATGCGGCGGAAAGCGGGATTTTTATGGAAAACTTTTACGCTTCCGCTCCCGTCTGCACCCCGTCAAGGTTCAGTCTTCTTACCGGTCGTTACGCCACGCGCGGATATATCGACAACGTTATTTTCCCGACGCCTTGCGACAGTGATCCGTACTCAATCACCCATTTTATCAACCCATATCAGTTCTTAAACAACGTGGACGGTATTTTGGGCGACGAAATCACCATTGCCGAAGCGTTGAAAGCGGTCGGCTACGACACGTCGTGCATCGGAAAGTGGAACCTTGGCGACTATGGCGAATATCTCCCCACGAATCAGGGCTTCGATTACTTCTACGGCAGCTATTACGTCAACGATATGACGCCCTATAACTGGGTGCGCGAAGTCGGAGGGAAGGCCGAAGAAGTACGCACTCACGCCGAAAATCTTGACCAGTCCGAATCCACGAGGCTTTTCACCGACGAATTGAAATCCACGCTCGAAAAATCAATCGACAGTGGCAATAAGTTCTTCTCGTTTTACGCGACGCCGTGGCCGCATTACCCCATTTTCTCGGATAACAACGGCAACGGAAAAGGCGATACCACCGACGACAGTTACGTCGACTGCATCGAAGAATTCGACAAGTCGCTTGGCGAAATTTTCGATATGCTTGAAGACAAAGGCGTCTTTGACGACACGATGATCATCTTTACGTCCGACAACGGCCCGGGACGTGAAGGCGTGACGGGAAGTCTTCGCGGAAGGAAAAACACCACTTTCGACGGCGGTATGAAAGTCCCGATGATCGTGAGTTACCCCGCAGGAGTCAGAAACGGCACGATAGCAAACACGACCGGCGGATATAAAATCGAATCGAGCGCAATGCTCACCGACCTGTTCCCGACGATATTGTCGTATGCGGGCGTGGACGTTCTCCCCTCGGATCGTATTATCGACGGCGTGAATCTGAAATCGCTTTGGAGCGGCGAGATCGCCCCGGATTCCCGAGTGCACGACGCCCTTTTCTATATGAAAAAAGGCACGGTTCAGGCCGTTCAGATGCCCGTTGAAGTCGGCGGCGTAACGTACGATTTCAAGTATTATCAGAAAGTACGCACCGAAAACTCGGCGTTCATCGACCAGCAATACAAAAACTATCTTTTCAATCTCGATAAAGACCCGGCGGAAGGCTACAATATCTCGATGACCTATCCCGACGTCGCCGATACCCTTTTAGAAGCGCTTAAAGATTTCAGAAAATCGTTGAAAGAAAACCGCAGGGGGATTAAGTAATGCCGCCGATTTCGATAATGATTAAGCCCGCGTCGTCAACGTGCAATATGCGGTGTCAATATTGCTTTTACAACGACGTCGCGAAAAACCGCGAAACGCCGTCGCACGGCGCAATGAGCCTTCAAACGGCGGAAACCGTCGTCAAAAAAGCGTTTGCCTATGCCGACGGAAATCCCGTCTGGTTCAACTTTCAGGGCGGCGAACCGCTGCTTGCCGGGAAAGCGTTTTTCAGGGCGACGCTTAATCTCATCTCCCGCGCAAATATCAAAAACTCGCCCGTGTTTTTGGGAATCCAGACAAACGGCACGCTCATCGACGACGAATGGTGCGAGATTTTCAAAACCAACGACTTCCTTGTCGGGCTTTCCCTTGACGGTGACGAAACCGCAAACGTAAACCGCGTAGACAAGGACGGCAACCCAACTTTTCAAAAGGTCATCGCGGCGGCAAAACTTCTTCAAAAACACGACGTAAATTTCAATATCCTTACCGTTCTGACAAAGGACATCGCGATGAGAATCGGCAAGATTTATCCGTTTTTCACGTCGCAAGGCTTCAAACGGTTGCAGTTTATCCCCTGTCTGAAACCTCTTTCTGGCGAGGTCGAAAACCCCGATTTTTACCTTGACGAAAAAAGCTACGCCCTGTTTTTATTGTCGGCGTTCGCGTTGTACCAGAAAGATATGGCAAACGGCGATTACACGTCGATACGCCAGTTTGACAACTTCGTCCGACTTGCTCACTTCGAGCGCGCCGAACAGTGCGGTATGAACGGGCATTGCACGCACCAGTTCGTGATCGAATCGGACGGCAGCGTGTATCCGTGCGACTTTTATTGCACCGACGAATATCTTCTTGGCAACATTTCGGACAAAGACTTTTTCACGCTCGAACACACGAACAAAGCCGTCGAATTCATAAAAGAAAGCCTCGTCGTGGACGAGACTTGTAAATCGTGCGAATATTATATGCTTTGCAAAGGCGGCTGCAAGCGCGAAAGGCGCGACGTTGAAAAATGCAAGGCGTACAAAACCTTTTTCAGATTCGCCCTGCCTTATCTCAAAAACATGTCATAAAGACTTGCGTTTCATCACGCACAAGGTTTCGAGTTCCGCCGTTTTCGGAAACATGTTGTAAGGCGTTACCGACACGACTTCAAAAGTATCACCAACGTACCTGACGTCCCGTTGCAAGGTTTTCGGATTGCAGGAAACGTACACGAACTTTTCGGCGCCCGACCTTATCACGGCGTCCAGCACTTCTTCGGTCGCGCCCTTTCTCGGCGGATCGATAACCACGCATATTTCGGGCTTTATGCCCGATTTTTCATTGCTTAAAATATCGTTTACGAGTTTTGGCAACACTTTCGTTGCGTCGCCGCAAATGTTTTCGACGCGCTCCGACAGCCCGTTTTTCTTCATCAAATCGTTTGCATTTTCAACCGCTTCTTTCACGATTTCCACGCCAAAGACTTTGGCGTTTTTATTGGCTTTTGCAAGCATCGACGTAAGGATTCCTATGCCCGAATAAACGTCGACGATTACGTCCGCGTTTTTCACCGCGGCGTTTACCCCGTCGTAAAGTTTTTGTCTGACCCCATCGTTGACCTGCAAAAACGACTTTGGCGAAAGCGTGGTTTTTATGCCGTCGATATCGACGTCTCTTTCCGCACCATATAGTTTTTTCACGTCGTCGCCCATAATGACGTTCGTGCGTTTTTCGTTGGCGGACGAATACAAAACGCATTCAAAATCTTTCGATAAAATTTTAAAAAGTTCGCGCCCGTACGGCAGTTCTTTTCCGTTTATCACAACCGTCGCGAACAGCAGCCCATCGACGTACCTTGCGACAAAGTGCCGAAGCAACCCTTTGCCCGTCGTCTCGTCGTAAACGGAAAGTTTTTGTTTCCTTTTTTCGTCGTTTGCCCAAATTTTCACAGCGTTTATTATTTTCGTCGCGAAATCGCCGTGCAGCATGCACCCGGACAGCGCGACCACGTCATGCGTGTTCCGCCTGAAAAAGCCGAGCGTGATTTCGCCGCCGTCGACGGTGAAAGGCATTTGCAGTTTGTTGCGGTATTCATACTCCTTGTCAAAAACCGTGTCCGAAACCCGAACGTTTATCCCCGCCTTGTTCAGCGTGGTTTGAAGGAGTTTTCGTTTCAGTTCGTTTTCGGTCGGAAAATCAACGTGCTGCAACACGCAGCCGCCGCACTCCCCGTACGTTTTGCACGGCGGAACGACGCGGCAACTTGCGGGGCGTACGATTTTCACGGCGTCCGCCTCGGCAACTCCTTTGTAAACCTTTTTGATTTTGATTTTCACAAGGTCGCCCGCCGCCGTGTACGGCGTAAACACCGCAATATCTTCGATTTTTGAAAACCCTTTGCCGTCAAGTCCGAAGTCGGTAATTTCGGCAAGGTAAGTATCCGTAACTTTCATATTGTCAATTTTATCATACTTTTTCAAAAACGCCAACCGTTACGCGCAGCTTTAAGCGTTTTGCATTCTCGTTTCAACGCCTTTTAGTATCGTTTTGAATTCTAAATTGATGCTTATATTTGTTTTGAATTCTTTACAATATTCTATACGAGGTGTACAATATGAATATATCGGCTTTTTCTGAAAGATTAAAGGATTTGCGCATCGACGCAGGCATGACGAGCGACCAGCTCGCAAAAAAAATCGGCGTTACGAAAAGCACAATTTCGTTCTGGGAAAACGGCGTAAACGAGCCTAAGGCAAGTTACATCGTCGCGGTTGCGAAAGTGTTCAGCGTATCTTCCGACTATCTTTTGGGGCTCAAAGACACGATTTAAGAGACAGGTATGAACAAAATCGATATAAAAACAAGAAGGACTCTTTTATGGGCGATTTTCCTTTCGGTCGGTTTCCCTTTGGGAATCGTGATGACCGTCATCGGTTTTACGAAAGGTCAGTCTTTCCGCGCGATGGGCATCGTCGGCATTATCCTTATCGTTATGGGCTTTTACGGCGCGCCGTTGGTATGGATTCATTTCGGTCAGCTTAAATATTTCTCGCGTCTCAAAGCGCAGATTGTCGGCGACGGCATCAAAAGCGTGAAAATGCTTGCGGAAGTTCACAACAGGAATCCCGAAGTCGTGGCAAACGACGTCAAAACGATGGTGCAAAAAGGTTATCTTGACGGTTATCTCGTCCTCGACAACGAAAGAATCATCGACAAAACCACAATGCGCGACAAGGATTACGAAATGATGGAGGCGGAACGCGCGGGGACGCTCAATCTCGTCCACTGCCCTTTCTGCAACGCAAAGTTCGAGCTTATCAACGACGTCGGCGTTTGTCCGTACTGCAACTCGAAAATTACCAAAGAAATGCTGGACAAATCCGTGAAGGCATACAATAAATCCGATAAATAATTTCGGGACGGGGGTATTTTGTGGAAACTACAAATCAATGCAAATATTTCAAAGGGCTTCGCGCGCTTGCGCTAACGGCCCTTTTTTGTACGATTGCGCTCACCCTTTTTATCTGGGGCGAGGCGTTGACGCCCGGCGATAAAAGCGCGATTCAGTCGGCGAAGGTGTCCGACAACATTCAGTCGGCAATGAAATCCGACGAGCCCGCGCCCCCTGTTTCCGCCGTTACGGGCTATGTTGTCAAAAGCGTCAGGCGTGACGGCAAAGTCCTGACCGACGTCGATCATTATTATACGGGCGACGTTCTGGAACTTGGCGTCAAGTGTCTTCCTGAAAACGCCGACACTTCCGGACTATACTTCGAGCGCGGTTTTGACGAGTCCGAAGATTACATAAACGTCGAAGAAAACGGTGAAGTCACACTTTCCAAATGGGGCTATCACAGGGTGGTTATTAAGTCGAAAGACAACCCCGACAACGTGTTGTACGATTTAAAAATATACAACGAGGGCGTCAACCCCGACAAAGTCAAAGGAATAAAAACAAAAATCTATCTTGGCAGCGACTTAGTAGATGCCAAAGACGGGATAATCACGCTTAAAACCTGTGAAGAATACAGACTGTCGGTGCTGGCTGTCACCGGCGACGAATACAACAGTTACGGCGTCTCTACTATCGAAACAGAAATTCTGATTAATGGGGAAAAGCATAATGCCAACGACAAAATCTTTTTCCTTCCCGCAAAGCAGTGGTTTTATCCGTTAAAAACAACGGACGGTGATTTAACTCTTGAAATAAAACTGGGTGATAAAACCGTTTCTCAAAGAATCAGAATCGTGGAAGGCTCGAAACCGGAAGCCACCGGATTCACTTTTGGTAATAAACAACGCGTCACAAAAAACGACGACGGCTCGTTCAGCCTTGCAATGAAAAAAGACGAACACCTGGTCATCACAAGCCAACTCGGCTTCCGGGCAGAAAACGCAAGCAAAGGCGCGCCGTCAAACATAATCAGCAAATCGTCCGATTCATACGTCGTCAACGCCTCCACAACGCACCTGCACGCATATAAACCGGGCACCGCCACGATTACGTACTTTTCAATTTACGACAATACAATAACGGCAACGCTGCACGTCACCGTGCCCGACGTCGTGGACGGGCTTACCGTCGTCGCCCCCGACAGATGCGTCAAAGGCGGCAAAATCGATCTCACCGCATATACGGGCGGCAACGTCACGAAAAACGTGAAATGGGAAGTCGTCAAAGGCGAAGGCTCAATCGACGAAAACGGTGTGTTTACGTCCGACAAATCGGGTAAAGTCACCGTGCGCGCAACGTACGTCGGCCGCCCCGACCTTACCGTCGAAAAGACGATTACCGTGTCAGTCTTCGACACCTTCCACACGCTTATACGAAAAGGGCTCGGGCATTTCTCGCTTTTCCTTGTGCTGGGGTTCGGATTGTTCGGCACGTTCTTCCTGCTTATTAAGCCGAGATGGGCGTCACTGCCCCTTTCCTTGCTTTCGGCGTTTGTCGTCGCAGGCATTTCGGAAATGTTCCAACTGCCCGTTTTCACAAGCGGACGATACGCAACCTGGCAGGACGTCGCAATCGATTTTCTGGGCGCGCTGTCGGGCATCGGCATCGCCGTTGTCGCGGTATCGATCGTCGGGCTTATCTGGTTTAAGGCAAAACCCGAAAGTTTCAAAAATATGAAAAACGAGTTCTCGTTCCTTACGTTCAAAACATCTTTCAAAAAGCAGGAAAAGATTTTCACCGACGAAAACTAATCACATTCCCTCAATCCGCAAAAACAAAAGACCGACGTTTTATCGGTCTTTTTTTGAGTGTTAAGCATTGTTTTTTGTCGGGATACGGATATTGCCAGCGACACGCACTCGTTATCCGCAGTACATAAATCCCGCGAAACTCACGTCCGCCCAAAGGTCTTTCAGCAGTACTCCGTCGATGTTCGCTTTTGCTTCAAACTCCTCCCTTGAACCATACTCCTGCTGCATATCTTCCGAGCAAAACACAACCGCTTCTCTCCCTTTTAGAAACACTTCGTATGATACGTTTTCATAGGTAAAAAGCATTTCGCTGTAAAAGTACAGCCCGTTCACGAACTCGTCAAAAGTCGCTTTGAACGGTAATCCTTGTTCATATTGTTTTTTTGCGGTTGTCGTCGAAACCAGCATGGGATAACTTATTCCCCATTGTTTTTCCAGAATATCCGCGTCCTTTTCAAATTTCCATCCGCAGTTTTCACACTCTCAGTTGCCGTACCTGTCCTGCAACGCGACGCCGCCGCACACCGGACACTTCACAATTTCGTCTTTTTTGTAAGGATCGTCGTATTTGAAAAACTTGAAAGATTTCGGGTCTAATCCCGAAACGTTCAGATTACGTTTTTCCCACTCAAATTGCTCCAAATCTTAATCGTCCATTTTTTCGTTCACCTACTCTTAAATTCTATATTTTGTTGCTTTTGGCTCTGTTGCATTTCCAGCATAACGTTTGCAGATTTTCTTCTGTCGTATGACCGCCTTTGGACACAGGAATGATATGGTCTATTTCCAAAAGCAAATTAGGTTCAGCATAAATAGAATTTCCGCAACTGCAACAAGTGAAATGATCACGTTCTTTAATATGTTCCCGAAGTTTATTTGTCATTAATGCGCGTTGTTCTTTTGTAAAAGCGCTGATAGTAAGTTTCCCTTCCAATGCTTCAATTAAATCAACAATTGTTTCTTCGGTCATTGGTACAGTGAATTTTCTTTTTGCCATTCCGCCACCGGAAGTATAAGAAAAAGTATATTCGACAGTAAGTACGCTTTCATCGATATTCGCAAATCCTAATTTGGAATAGAAGCCAGCCGAATCTTCCGTCATAACATATTCCGGAACGTCGGTGAGATATTGTTGGTACTCTTTTTTATAGTTTTCGATAATTTGCTTTGCTTCTTTTAACGTTGCAAGTTCTTCAATAAGCAGTTGCAGTTTTTGTATTTGTTCAGGATATAAACTTTTGTTTGGATAAAAATTCTTTATTACATATTCCAACGGACTATTTTCGGCACTTGCAAATACGGCAGCCGAAACTTCCGCCGTAAATGGCGTGATGGTCTTTTTATACGGACGAATATATTGATATTCATCTTCATTGATTGTTTCGTTTCGAGTAATCCTAGTTCCAAAAAGTTGAGCAATAGATTTAACTTTTTCTTCAATATATTCATTGAATTCTCTTTGCGTACTCATTAATGTTTCGCAGGTTTCTTTTATTTTTAAAAACTCGGGCGAATCATAATATTTAAGAATTCTTTGGTTTCGATTTACAACTTCTTTTAACTCTTTCTCGGTTTGTGTTATGATTTTCCGAATAACATCCCATTCTTCGCTGTTAATATCTTTTATCCTTTTAATACTGTTAACCGTTCTGTCAAATAATTGAGCAATTAAATTGTCCAATTGTTCCACGCTGCCCTTTATGAATAAAAGATCTCTGTTTTCGTTCGCATAATCGATAAGATTGTTTATATATTCGTAATATTTATGCTGTTTCAGATTTAATGCTTCTTTTTCTTGCTCTTTTAAGAATTTACTATACTCGCCTTTCCCCATAAGTAATGACGGATCTTTGTCAAATTTATCTATATCGGATTGACTTAATGCAATTTCTCTTGATCCTAAATTATTACCCGCAGAAGATATATATGTTACACAAATTCTATACGCTTTTGCATCATCGATTTTTTCATTAATATGTTCTGCAAGCCTATTGTATTGTGGATGTTCTTTAAACTCGTTATTACTGAGAAACTCGCGTAAATACTTTTCGATTTCTTTTTTTCTTTTTATAATTTTCTTTGCTCTGCTAAGCTTGCTTTTATCCTCTTTGAAAAATTTTACATCATCATATTTTTCCAATGTCTGACGGCTTTTCACAATCACGCTCTCATCAAAATATGAAACAAAGTCCCAGTTTGAATAATTTAATTTTTTTAATGCTTCGGACTCTAATTCTCTATACTTTTTTTCATTGATTGATTTAGTCACTGCAATCGCAACAATTACACCGACAACAATAACTGCCGCTACAATTAACCCTATTATTAATGACATATCATTTCCCCTCATAAGTACATATAAAGTTTAGCATATTATAGCATATCCTTACAAATTGTTCAATCTTTTAATCTATACATTCCTTCGTTAGCCATGTCTGCTGCGTGCAGGAGCACACGAAGTGTGCAGACAATGCACTGCATTGTCACAAGTCCTGTTGCAAACCAAGATATGAAAAAACGAACCGAATTATTCGGTTCGTTTTTGTTTGCTTTGGTGCGCAGAAAGCAACCGCAGTTGAACACATCAATCAAAACAGTTTTTTGCTAATTATTTTCGCAAGAACAGTTATTGCTTTTTCATATGATATATCATATTTCACTTCACTTATCAATAAATTCAATTTATATCCATTATCCCAAGAAGCCTAGGCAACACATAATGATACAAAAACAAACGCAAAAATTATCCGTGTGTTTGATAAAACATACTTACTTTAAAACTAAAAAGAGATAAACGTTTTTCGTTCCTCTCTTTTCCGTTTCAATAAAAATCTTCAATTTTCCTCCTTGATATTAGCATAAGTCGTGTATAGCATCAGCAATGTGTCATAATACATATCTTCGTATGTTTCTATCACACCATCTCCAATGCTCAATTGTCTCCAATCGGCATCTCGGTCAGCAACCAATTTGTGATGCCAAAATGCCAAACAACCGCTTGTAATGAACCGCATCATCCAAAAACACAATGTCGGCTCATCGCAGTTGCCAACTCCCACAAAACTATCTATAACTGTAAAGGGCGGAATTTGCGGAAGTTTTTCTGGCAAGTCTTTCGTATCGTCTTGATCACGAAGAACAAATTCCAAGTATCTATCCATATAAAGAGTTAAGTCCGCCTTGGAGTCTGGGAATGTCTTTGCGAGCGGCTCATTAAGTCTTGGTATCTCGAAAATGTGAGGATTGTCATCATCTACCACCATTTCCCTATAATAGTCAATCGCTCTGTGGAAATACTTCCCGCCTTCATAAAGCCACGACCTTTCCCATAGTTTGGTTTCTAATGCCTGTTCATCGAAGGAATCGAGACATTTATCAAGAACGTTCTTATCCTTAATTAGTCCAATCGGAATATTTTGGTGGCGCAGTATTTCAATTTGGACTTCTTCCGTACACCTATTGAAACGGTTATATATTTGCCGTTTGTTTGCCGCATACGGCGATACTGCATTCGCAAAGACGCATAATGGCAAATAATCTATCTCCGACTGATTGTCCATCACAAACTCTTTGACTTGCTGCTGTATTGCTTCCGTATGCTGTCTCTTTGCCCTTTTCGTTTCTACACGAGCAATAACAATCGATACCGCAACAGTTGCGATCAAGGAAAGCATGCCTATTATAATCTGAATAATCTCTGCAATCGTCATTAATTTAACCTCTGCAACCTTTCTCTAATATTATCCGTTTTTTATCGCAAAATCTCTCCATTTTAATTGCATCAACGGTTTGTACATTGTCTCCCAGATAAATCGCCTTGATTGGCGGGGCTTCTAATTTTTGCCCAGCATCCCCAATCAATCTCCACTCTTTTTGATATTGCCATTTTAAATCTTTAGTCAAAAACATTCTTAAATATCTCGAACGATCCGCATCAATTAGCCCATTACTCATGCCAATAATCATTTGCCCTATAAAATCGCATATAATGTTCATCAATACATTGTTTTCTCTTTGGCTACTATAGACAACGGGGAAAATCATATCTGTAAATTTATAATGCGAAATATCGTATTCTATACAATACCCCGCGCTTTCATTTGTATAGTTACCCCACATATCTCTATTATTACCATCAATTGTTAATGAACAAATTCCAAAATCTTCTCGCGCTTTCACTGCTCTTAATAACAACTGTTCTAGTTGGTTTCTTATATTTGGCTCATTTATGCTTTCGGGAATATTCCCAAGCATATTTACCAAGGAAACAATATCGGCATTCGGAGCAAGTTCTTTTAATTCAAACGATGCATCCAATAACCAATTCCTTTTTACTAAGCCGTCTGGAGTCATTATGCTTGCAATGATACTTTGGATCCGTCTAAAGTTCCCATCACCTGTATAGTCCCGTATTGATTCCACAATTTGCTCAACACAATATTTTGTTAGTTGATTTGTCTGAATATCAATATAGTCTTGAACATCAAAAGAGACCACACATTCACTTGGATCGTCCAACCTTTTTGCAGGACATAGGTACAAATATTCGTTTTCAAGCATGTCATACGTAAATTCGTCAAAAGGACGATATTTAAATAACGAATTAGGAACACTTGATTTATTCCCTTTCATTCGCTCATTTATATTTTTAATTATTTGTTCGTTTAACATAAAACTCCCTAATAGAATTTTAATAATGTGTTAATGTGTTCCTTTGTCTTCTCTACCACTTCGTTCGGTCCGACCACTTGCAGTTTGTCTCCGAACGACAAGCACCACCCAAAGAATGTCGGACTAAGTTGCACCGCCGCTTTGAAACGCAGTTTCCCGTTCTCGTCCGGGGTGATCTCCACCTTGTCTCCAAAGATATCAAATATCGGATCTAAAATGCTCGCATCGGCTTGAAACTCTACCAACTGTTCTTCGCCTTGGAACATTCCGAACAAGGTCTTTTTGTGCCTTTTCAAATCAATCGGCTCGCCTTTATATAAGTCTATAGGTTGATTAACGACCATTTCGACGCGATCCATACGGTCTATGCGATAATGCACCACACCCTCAAATCTTCCGTAGTAGCATATAAGGTAGTAGTTGTCATCGTCATAAATCGTGGCAAGCGGATTGACGAAGTATCTCTTCCCGTTTCGCCTATATACCCGCTCATGCTTTGAGTTGAAGTCGAAGTATTCAAACGACACTTTCGTGTTGTTCTCTATCGCCAAGTTGATTTCGCTTATCGAATAGAAGATGCTTTCGTTTGCGCTCTTTGTCGTATTGAATTTTACGATATTACTCCGCAAGAGTTCCGCACGGTGGCTACCGCCAAGGTCGGCTATTTTATCCAATAAGACTTCGGTTTTGCTCGGTGTAATAAATCTCGATGCCTGCACTGCATCCATAAGAATGCGAAGTTCCGGGACGTCAAAGCTGCGGTCCACCACGCAATACTTATTCGGCTTGCCGGGGTTTTTCTCGCACAATACTTCGTACCCGAAATCATTGAGAACGTCAATATCGCCGTATAGCGTTCGCCTGTCGCACTCTATACCCATAGCAGCGAGTTTGGACAGTATTTCCGTAGACTCTATATAATGGTCTTCGTCCGAATCTTGGCGCAGTATCTCAAGGATTTTTATGAGTTTTATTTTGTACGCTTTCTCTTGCTTCATCGGCCGACTCCTATACCTCTCCCATTTTAGTTAACCATATTATAGCATAAATCTATGCGAATGTAAAGGGCAAGGTGTACAAGTTAAGCGACACCATATTTTTGAGCTTTTCTCACGGTTTTTGTTTCCTTGGTTCGAGGTTCAAGTCCTGCCATGCGGTGCTTATCGTCCGACAGACTTCAAGTGTGAAATCACGCTTTTTTTTGGACATAAAAAAAGACCGGGCAACGGGTTCTCCGTTACTCGGTCTGACAATTCGCTATGAAATTGCTCAAAAATGGGCGAAAATGCCCCTAAAAATACAAAAATAATGGTCTACAAGAACAGACTTATAGACCATCACACTTGGTGCGCAGAAAACAACCGCAGTTGGACACATCAATCAAAACAGTTTTTTGCTAATTATTTTCGCAAGAACAGTTATCGCTTCTTCATATGATATATCGTCATATAATAAGATTGATGTGTTTTCCTTGTAATCAATCCTATAATACTCTTTATCGATTATTTCTTGAAGAAGTACGTTTATGTCTTTTGTTGAGTTTGCCGATTCGCAAAACGGGCTGTTTAATCTCGCATCTCTTGTTTCTTTGGCGAGTGCTCTTATCACGTCATAGTCTGATAAGAGCGGATACAGTTTGTAGATGTCATAAAGATGTCTCGATCTCTCTTTTGTTTTGCCTTCCAAATAGTAATCACACAATGCAAAAACCTTGTCAATGAAGGTTCTATCGATAGATTGGGTGTTTACAGGATACGGCAAGAGCTCATATGTGTCGATAAATTCATCTAGTCCCATTTCATGAAGATAATCATAGATTATACTCGTAGCCAATTTTTGCTCATACGGAAAAGACCGAATTGAAAAAATCGTGTCTATCTCTATATCAGGCTTTAGCCCGTCAATCATAAACAAGCCGGAATACTCTATCTTGTAATGGTTGAAATCCATTCCGCTTTTTATGTCATCGAGATTCGATATAGAGAAGCCCAACTTTTCGCATGCGTTTACAATCGCCGTTTTTACGCTCTTGCGATTGCCTTGCGACAAATGATTTTCATCCAAAGTAATATCAATGTCTTCAGAAAATCTTTTTATTACTTTATGGCATTTAGACAAAGACGTTCCGCCTTTGAATATCATAGACGGCAGCGTTTGACTCAATTCTTTGAGTAATAACGAAACATAATAATCTTTTTCTATAATTCCAGACTCAATTCCACTTCTTTGGGCAACTTGAAATATCGTTTGTTCAAATAGATTTTTATCTTTATGCAAAAGCATTTTGCACCTCGCTACTCATAAAATTCTTTATAGCTCTCGCAGGAACAAACTTGGCGTATTTCATAATACCTTGAATGGATATATTGTTCTGTTTCATATAATCAACGATTTTTTGTGTCGCCCGTGCGTCAATAGAACGAATATCCGCAAGGTTGAACAATTCCAAAAGCATCATCTCTTTGTAGTTCGAGTTATTTATTGTAGTACGCGCCCTTTTGACTATAACCGTTTGATTGTTTATTGTCACGCGTCTTGATTTTGTGGCTTCATTGTTTGTGAAAACTTCTATGACGTTCGGCATTTGAGTCGTTATGCCAAAACTATTAAGCAATGCCAACCCCGTATAAAAGCCATACACTTCGCCCTTGTTCGAGATATACTTTTTCTCAATCACCTTTCGGGGATTAAGCAAGGACTTCCCAAACGGAGTTGTTGTGGGAATATAGTAGCAATCATATCCCACCTTAGCCAAAAGGCCGCTATTCATAGCGGCATCAATAAGTTGATATACACGTCCTCTTGTATATCTGGAGCAAACATTGGCAATATCTTCAAAAAAGATAGGCGTGTTTTCTCCATATTGAGTTTTTAAGCATTTAACAAGTTCCATATTTCCTCGCTATATTATATTCCACTTGCTCTTAAATTATACAGTTTTATACCTTTATTGTCAATATTTGTTGTGTATTTTTTTATTCCTCTATTCAACAATGGCTATTTCACTTCATTTATCAATAAATCTAATTTATTTCCATTATCCCAAGAAGTCTAGGCAACACATATATAACATCAAAATCATTAAGCAACAATTCAACTGTACTATCGCATATACTCCCCTTTTATGAAATAAAATCATAATTATATTACATCAATTAATTCAACTTGTAAATACGGTATAACGTCTTTAATTTGCCCTTCGTGGTGGTTATCGTCGCATAAGTCAGCGAATATATCAACGGCATGGAAAAATAGCGGCAGATATTAAGAGAGCCATTTTATGGAGTCAGACTCATAGCAGTTTGGCTCTTTTTTATTTTTACACTATTTTTCGCTCAAATCGATTTGGCCGTTGACATATTCCATTGCAACAGTATTTGCATTTGAAACGTTTCGACTTATGCTCCTTGCCCACTGCCGAACGGCAATATCAAATAAAAAGGAGTTAGAAAAATGATTGAACTCAACAAAATTGCATTCTTCGATGAAGATGGTTTCGATTTCAATGACGGTGAAAGCCTTATCAGATTTGATACCGTTGCTTATTTCCCTGACAGAAACGAAATCATTTATGCAATCACCAACAACGGAAAGATTTCCGTTATCACTTACGACGTATTTGAAGATGACAAAGGTCATTATATCGAATACGGAAACACGCTTATCAAGATTTACATATCGGAGGATTGACAATGGGAAACATCAGTATTGTTATCGGATCTTGGGGATCTTACAACGAATGCAACGAAAGAGCCTTAGGCTCTAATTGGCTTGATTTATCGGACTATAACGGTTGGGAAGAAATCGTTGAAGAACTAAAACGAGAAGGCTTTGAACTCGACGGTATAGACGAAGAATTGTTTATACAAGACATCGAAGGTATATATGACCGTTCTGCCAACTGGGATTATATGAATCCCGAAAACCTATTCAACACGCTTTACGATTCGGGAGTGCTTTCCAACGACTACAAATACAAAGAACTTTGCGCTTTCCTTGAAGTTAAGAACTACGACGATTTTGAAGAACTTGTAAAAAACCGCGGTGAGAATTGGGACGATAACGTCAATCTTTGGAGCGGCTTTTCTTGGGAAGATTACGGAAAAGAAATGCTGGACTGTTGCGGATATAACATCCCTGAACATTTATTAGATTTTTTTGACCTTGAACGCTACGGCAGATACTGTGGTGATTGCAATGTTTACGAATGCGAAAACGGCTTAATTGAAATTTATTAAAAGGAGAATTACCTATGAACATAACCATTGAACAAAAGAAACAAAAAGCGATTGAAATTATGAATACTCTCAACCTTTACAAGCCATACATCAAAGGCTTTGAGCAGCACAACGATGTTTGCTATTACGAAGGATTTGGCGGATTCTGGACATACCAAGAACCCGAATTGCAAGAGAAAATAGAAACATTTGAGAAGGAACACGATTGTCTTGTATATGCCGTGACACACGAATACACGGAATTCGGCGAGTTGTATGATTTCCTTATTGTTACTGACTATGAGGAAGAGTGGGACACGCTTTTGGAAAAGACAGACAGGTATTATTACGCCTTTGCTTACGTATGGAACAAAGACGACGATAACTGCTCCGAATTTGGAACGATAGTTATCCGCTCATTTGGTGGCGGGATTTCAAGAATCGCGTGAGGTGAAAACAATGAAACCGATAGAAGTAAAAGCACATCTCAACTCAATGGACGGAAAGACGGGCCGGGCAATATTGCTCGGTCCTAATTATTTATTTGCAAGACCTATAACCAATTCTTACGTTTTCAAGGTTGGCAATCAACTTTGCACGGGCATTATGAACTGGTTTGTTGGCGAATACTACGTGGACGACAAATACGGAATCGTGGACGAGAGAAACGAAAACTACGACATCTACAAGAAATACATAAAGGAGAACAACAATGGCAACGATTAAAGACTTGGAAAAATACATAGACTATGAGTTTTCTTCGGGCTGTTATACGGGAGATGACTACAAAAGTTTTCAAACGAAATACATCAACTTCTTGCGCTCGATATGCAAGCAAAATCATTGGCAACTCGTGAACGTCGGACGCAATCATTACTGCTTTTCGGCATTTATCAAGAGTGCGGAAAACAAGTGCGTTTACGTTTCAATAAGCGACGTTAGGTTTTTCACAAATGAATGGTACAACAACATTTTGATACGCACAGCCAAGAACGAGCAAGATTATTACGGCGGATTCAACCACCGCACAACACTCAAAGAACTTGAAATGAAAGCAATGGAACTTCTTGAAGATTTTCCGTTTTAGGAGGCAATATGGAACTCAATTTGACTGCTCAAAATAAGCAAGAAGAACTTGTCTTGAAATACCTTCAAAATAATGCGAGCGAAACCCTTGCAGACAAGATAAACAACGGCACACCATTTGAAAAAGACGGTAAGCCTTTGCTTAACAAAAAGACGCTTGCAGGCTTTATGAAATATGCTTGCGATGAAGCGAGAAAACTTGCCGAGAAAGGTGCTAATTCCGCTTGTATTGACGACCAAACTGTGTATGGTTGGGCGATACATTATTTCGAGGAAGAAAGCATTGAAGGAACGCTTTACACAATAGACGGCACGGAATACAAACCCACCGTTAAACGTGTCGAATCAAACGCGGTTAAAGCAAAATCCGAGCCGAAAAAGCAAGAAAACGTTCAATTCTCATTTTTTGACAATTTGACAGAACAAGATGTTAAAGAACACAAAACAGATAATTCAAGTGTAGATACGGAAGAAAATGAAGTTATTGAACAAAACGGAAACGATGAGCAAACACCTGTTGTAAGCAACACACCAAACGGAACTTTCTTTGAGAAATATCAGGCTTTGCAACAACAAAACCCCGCCTATGTTATCGCTTACAGACTCGGTGACTTCTATGAGATTTTGGGTTATAAGGCAGTGGCAATCGCAAGAGAAATCGACCTTACTTTGACAAGCCGAGATTGTGGATTGGAAGAACGTGTGCCTATGATTGGATTCCCGTATCACGCATCTGAAAACTACTTTTCAAAGATTGCAAAAACACACGATTTGCTCGTTGTAGATACTGACGAGAATACAAGATTTATTTCGCAAAAGGACTGCAAAAAACCAACTCAAATCGACTATGAAACGGGTGAGATTTTGGGTGAAGATTTAGAGCCAAACAACACAGTTATTTCAAAACTATTTGAGATATTTGGAAACACACTGGAGGTAAAATAAAATGAAGATTGAAAAGATAAAACCTATACCGAAATACATACAGAAAAAGATTAAACTTTACGACGATAAATTGAAAACCGCGCCGTTTGGAAGAACTCGGTTTTACGCTTACCTTACAAAGAATGACGGCGAACTTGTCAAGATCACAGTTGCCGTGAAAGAGAAAAAGAACAAGTGGTGTTGCAAGCAAGTTGCGGTGCACGGTGTTCACTCGGACAAATGCTTTGTGAAAGATATGTGTTACACCTACATTGGCGGATATTCTGTTGGATGGCATGCCGAGGGATTAACGTCATATAAGCCTTGGTACGAATACAGCGAATGGGGTTGGACGGTTGACAATTTGTACGATCCTTATGCCCCGATAGTAAACCGCGAATATATCCTTGAACACTTCCCGGAATACAAGTTCAGCGCAATAGACAGATACACGGGAATTGACGTTTTCAAATACTTGCGTCTTTACGAACAGTATCCGCAAATCGAATATCTCACAAAACTCGGACTGCATAATCTCGCTATGTCAAAACAGATATTAAAGTTGTGCGGACAAGATAAGCGTTTTAGAAAATGGCTCGCTCAAAACAGAAGCACGTTAAACAAGTATTTTCTATATATACCCGTTGTTTTGCAGGCGTACAAAAAGAATCGCAACGTACTTGAGTTGCAGGCATATTACAAAGCAAAACTCTCTATGGACAAGGACAAAACATTGGCTCCTTTGAGAGACGCATTCAAGCGCGAGCGAGAAAAGCTATATCACTACTTGTCCAAACAAAACACCAATACGCACAGTTATCTTGACTATTGGAATGCGTGCAACTATTTAGGACTGAATATGACCGACGAGAAAAATCGTTACCCGCACGATTTCAAACGTTGGCACGATATACGCATTGATGAATACCACACAATGCTTGCACGGGACGACGAACAGAAGCGCAAGGACTTCTATGAGAAGTTCGCAGCGGTTGCCGAGAAGTATTTGGGCTTGCAATATGACAGAAAGTCCGACTATATTGCAATCATTGCCCTATCCCCAAGTGACCTTGTGAGAGAAGGTCAAATCCTTGAACATTGCGTAGGTCGTATGAACTATGACCAAAAGTTTGTGCGTGAAGAATCCCTTATCTTCTTTATCCGCACAAAAGACGCCCCAAACACACCTCTTGTAACGGTGGAATACTCGCCATCTCGCAAGAGAATACTTCAATGTTACGGAAAGAACGACAGCACCCCGAACGACACCATACTTGAGTTTTTAAACAAAAAGTGGTTGCCGTTTGCAAATAGACAAATCAAAAAACTTACTGCATAAAGGAGAAAACACTATGGCAAATTATTACAGAATCACCGCATATCACAAAGAAAAAGACATCTCAATCATTATGGACTCGTACGGATACTTTGAAAAGAAATGGCAGTTTTCCGCCGACCTTATCCGCAGAGGCTTTGACATCATCGAAGTATCCGACGATACACAATTCCTTGACGGAAACATAGAGCGATTGGCCATACCCGAACCCGAAAAATTCGTCCTTCGAGCCAATGCCGAAGGTCAACCCGAATATCTTGACAAAACTATCGACGACACTACATACAAAGCCGTAAAAGTCGGGGATAAGATTTACATTCCTAGCAATTAGATGTTTACGATTTGCAATCGACGACTCAATTCAAACTAAAAGCCGGGAGATCGGATTAAACCTTTCTCTCGGCTTTTATTATTGAATTATTATATACTTATTTTTTCTCAAATTAAAAGCTTCTTTTCCCCCTTCAAGAATTTCGCAAATATGTTCTTGTATTCCAAATTTGCTTAAAACTCCTTTTTTAATCCTGCCTTTATCATCACATACTTTATTGTTGTTTTCTATTGATCCTGAACGATATTCGAACTTGTATTTTTCATTTGGTGAATTAGCACCTTGTTGGTTTGCGACAATCACTTCTTCAGTATCGGCTCCAACGACAATGTTTGCATTGTGAGTCACTATAATAATTTGACGCTCTTTCTTTTTTGATTTTATAAAGTAAACCAATTCATCATATATTGATCTATTATCCAAATCGTCTTCCGGCTGATCAATTAAAATAGGGCATTCCGCATCTGCTAATGAGATTAAGAGCTTTAATAATACAATTGCCTTTTTTCCTGGAGACATGGTTTGAATTCTATCTCCATCGAGTTCGACCGTATATATTATATTATACCAATTTGATAATAATGCTCGCAACACTTCTTCAATGGTAACGCCTTTTTTTAAATACGAAACACTATCAAAGTTAAAAAGCGGCTTAATTAATCTGCTAAGAGATGCCTCATCAATATCTTCTGAAAAACCATCTGCAAAAGAGCAATATATACCTCTCAACTTTCGATTATCAAATAAAGTTTTTACCTTTGCATCGAATTGTTCGTTCCTGAATGGAGCCGAAGCAATAAACTTTATGCTCTCATCAATTGAATTTGTACGCTGATTAATAAAAGAAGCGAATTCCTGATGTAAAGAATCAAAAATTGCAATTTTATGTATTATAGCGCAAAATAAGCCTTCGAATTTTTTAATTTCCTGAAATAGATCCTTTTCAATTTCATTAGCTTTGTTGAATCTTTCAAGTTCACTTTGTAGTCTCTCATTTATTTTTTTGACTGCTTCTGATCTTTCAATTAAATGCTCTTTCTCTTTTAAGTCAGCTCGCAATTTGTTTAATTCCGAAACTATTAAACTTTTTTTGTCTTGAAAATTCTCGAGAATTGTGCTTTTTTTAGAACTCCATTCTTTATTTATATTAGATGTAAGTAAAGCAATAAACTCTTGAATTTCTTTGCTGGTCTCTTGAGACAAAGAATCTGTTTCAAAAGAATAATCGATTGATAAGGTTGTATCCTTTAGGACAGCACTGTCATTTTCCATGTTCAATAGCGAAGTATCTAAAACTTGGATTTTTTCTTTAAGTGCTTCATATTCTTTTATATCTTCGTCTGAAATATTTAACGATTGCGTGATATGATCTCGTTCTGTTTTTAATCTTTGTATTTCGTTTTCGATGGATTTTGAATTTCCATGTTCTTTAAGTGTATTCTCAATTTCTGTTTTTTCATCAAATGATGATAACAAATCAAGAATCTCTTTATCCAACTCTTTTTTTACATCTTTCAATCTGTTTTCAAATGTTTTATATCTATCAGATATTTCATCGTCTTGCAGAAGAATGTTCTGAATTATGTCGTCTATTTCAGTTTTTTCCTCTTGTTCATCACTTAACCGATTTAGATATGTTTGGGGGACATAAACAATGGATCTACTTTCATTTTTGCCATCGCTTTCAAATCCATCGCTCCAAATAACTTTCAATCCGTCTATCTTGAAACAATCACTAGGCGATTTCAAAGCAAATTGCTCTTTATCAATTTGTCTAGCCATGTTGTTTAACAAAATAGATTTACCAGTAGATCGTCCTCCAATTATACAGGTCAAATTTGGATTAAAATAGATAGGTTCCTTAGAAAACATTTCGTTTTCGATTATTACTTTGTCTATAACGCAATATGTTTTTTTTACATCAGGTTTGTTGCAACTTATAGCAACACGTTCTGCAGGTTCATAAACAACTTGTTTTAATCCCTCAAACGAGCAATCAGCCTTTATCCAACAATATTTGTCATTGTTTGGAGATAGAATCTGAGAATTTTGATGAGCATCACAACCATGAATGCACGGTTTTAATTTTCCATATTTGTGTTTAATCTCATTTTCGGGATGTTTTGGATCTTTCCCTAGAAAATAATCTATTGTGCTCTTTGTGGAAGAAAAAATCAAATCTGAAAAACTATAAAGTTCTTCCCTTAAAGTACTCAAATCAGAATTTGCATTTGCGCAATCTGGATTACCTATGCCTGAAGCTCCATCATTGGAACCATTTGAAACTGCAACTAATACGTTGTCACGAACATCTTTGTCCTTCAATATTTCAATTAAATTAGAGAATTCTACGACAAACTGGCTTACCCCGATTTTGTAAGCTTCTTCATCTGTCGCAGACTCTTTCTTTGACCGTCCAAGTTTAATAAAGTCATCAGAAACGGCATGAAAAGTGATTCCATTATTGCATACAAACTTGAGTTGACTAAAAACTTTTGTATTGAGCTGCGGCACAAAAGAGGGATTAACGAGAAAATGAATGTTTATTGCTGAACGATTTGATACTGGAGATATCCGCATTTCAATATTAGGGAGTATCATTTGAAAACGACTTGTTATTTTCTCGTCTTTGATTATTTTTAAGTAATTATTAACAGAAAAATAATCTGTAATACCTAATACAGCTACTTTATGGTTTTCATCACCAGTGTCAATATAGGAGAGTATATCAGAGTAAAATTTCTCCCATTTTTCTTCTTTTGTAGTACCCGAAAACTGATCATTTTTATTAGTACATGGCGTATGAATATGCAAATCCCATCTACGCCACTCAGACCCTCTTAAGTATTCCATTTTTCCTCCTAAATCATAATTAATTGCTATTTTATCAACTTCGACACTTCGTGTGCTACATACCAAAACATTACCGGTGCAATAGCATTACCTAAAGCACGGTATTGAGCGCCTTCTGAACCGATTAACTCGAATGACTCAGGGAATGACTGGATTCGAGCAACTTCTCTAGGCGTAAAACGCCTATATTTACCATTCTCTAAAAGAACTGGGTCAGTACTGTTTAGCGATACCTTGGCTAAGTGCGCCCCAACAGTATTGCAGGGTTGATTGATATCCTGTGCGCGACCTTTATTCATTAAATCACGTTTTTTCATCATCCCGTCTACTGCTTTTTGACTAAAGAAATACTTTTCGGGCACATCTTTTTCAATGATTTGAGATAATATTGATGCAGGTATACAACCTTCCTTTGGCAAGGTGTCAAAATCAAATCTTTTATTAAGGTCTTTTCTAATACCAACAATTATTACTCTCTCTCTCTTTTGTGGAACGCCGTAGTTGACAGCATTGAGTAGACGATACGACACACTATAGCCGCTATCTTCAAATTCCTTAATTATTAATGGAAATGCGCTTTTCCCGTTTGCGGATAAAATACCCTTAACGTTTTCAGCGATAAAACATTTAGGCTGCTTATCTCTTAATATTCTGCACATTTCAAAAAACAACTTGCCTCTATCGTCTTTAACGCCTAGTCGCTTTGGATTTTGAGCCACAATAGAGAAGGATTGGCAGGGAAAACCACCTGTCAGAATATCTATCTCGGGAATTTCTGAAGATGACACTGTTCTGATATCCCTATTGTCCGGTTTTATTCCAAAGTTTTTTTCAAAAATAGCACAAGCATTGTCGTCGATATCATTTGCATATACGATTTCCATTGGATTTTTGCGATAATGTTTCCCTAAAAAATCAAAATCACCAAGCAATCCAACATCAGTTCCGCCACATCCACAAAAAAGAGACGCCACTTTCAACTTGCCCATGTTAATAACTCCTCATAATTACCTGCTGTTTCCGTTTCAAAGGTTATATCGGCACCATCTTTAGGCACCATATCAATAATATCTTTTTTATACAAACCAACAGGATCTTGTATGATATATAACTTCTTTTCTGATTTGCTTATCATTAGACGATAAACAAAGTAACGATCTTTCATTGTTCCTGCCGTATTCCACTCATTTGGTGTCATATGTATTTTGTTAAAGTGGAGTGGTTTTGAGCTTATCGTTGTTTTTACTTCAATATAACGTTTACGTTCGTCCAGTTCAACAGATTGAATATCATATCCAACTGCAAACTGCGTTGGAATGCGTTTAATTAAGTGAATCAAGTCAATCCTTCCACCGTTTTTAATACGTTGACATTCGTGTGAATGCACCAAGCTTTCGCCGATATCACCGATATCTTTCGTTTTAATTTCATCCTGATCAAGAAGTTGTGCGTAAGTTTCATCTCTACTGCGTTGCAGTGACTCGTATTCTTGCTCGTTGGAAGATATAAACGCCAAAATATCTGTAGCAAAATCGGTGTGACTCATATCTCTATTGACATATTTATACCACGATGGAATACAAGACTTTATTGCTTCCAAAGAACCTGATTTTTTAGAGATCATGCTGTCATAACCACTAAACCATTCTGTAGAATTGATAAATTTTAGTATAGCCTCGTTTTCAAGCGTATTTGTATAATAAACTTTACTGTCATGAGATACAACAAGATTTGCAATTTCCATGTAATCAATGATATCACCGGCATATCTTATAACATCTCCGGTGCTATCATAACAAACATTGAGCTCTCTGTTATGTTTAATTCTATGCCATGTATCAAGTGGAGTTTCTAAACCGGTTGTGCAACGTAAATCATTAAAAATACAATGACAAACTTCTTCCTTAGATAGCCCAATTCTTCTACCTATATCTGTTTCCGCGGCGGCATAGACTTGCAATATATACTGAACGGGCTTAAAGTGAATGCCCATAGCAATTTGTTTTAATACTTCATGAGGCTTAATATGTGCGCCAGGGTATTGAAATGAGAATAAGAAGATTTTGAACGCCTCAACCAAATCCTCTTTGTTCGCCAAATCAATCGCCCTTTGTCCAGGGCGAGTTTTTCCGTTTTCAACAATATAGAAACCGAACAAAGATGAAATCTCCGTTCTCCAGTTATTAATGGTTTTTATTTCACGTATTCCATTCCCAGGATAACGCCTAATTGCATTGTTTAATTGATTTGCGAAATCGCGTTCAGGCTGTTCCGGAATTTTAGATATTTCTGTAGCCATGTATATTAAAACATTTTCAATGTCACCCTTGAAGCGTGGGCGAACATGATGTATTCTGAAATAATATTGTTTTGGGACTTCGTACATATTATCATTTCTCCTCTATATACTTAGCAAGTTGTTCTGCAATAGCCTGTGCCAAAAGAGGCGGTACTGCATTGCCAACTTGTCGAAATTGCTGTGTTTTATTTCCTAAAAAAATAAAACTGTCTGGAAAAGATTGAAGTCTTGCACACTCTCTAACAGTAGGCACACGGTTATATTCATAATGAAAATGATGTCTATGTCCTGTATCGATTGTTGGTGCTGGTTTATTGCTATCAAACCTAGTCCATGCAACATGAAAATTTCTGCTGCTTCTATATGGCTCCGGAAGATCTTTGTAGTTGCCACCGTCAGGGACCATGCTAATAATTTGTTTAACTTTATCTGAATGAGATGCAGCAATGTGATTTTTTACAGCATTTGAATTACTACGCATCAATTCCTGATAACTACAAGTGGCTTCTGTTGCATATTGTTGCTCATCTGTCCCTAAAGAATCGGTAAGTGCAGGCAAATCACTTAATGCCATAGAACAAGTAATCACTTCTTTATGTTTAGGCGGAAACTCGAATTCAGAATTTCGTAGACCAACAAAGACAACTCTTCTTCTTGTTTGAGGAACTCCGTAATCTGCAGCACATACTATTTGATATTTAACTTTATATCCTAAATCAGTCAATCTTTTCAGAATGCTATCCTTTATTTGCCCACCAAAAAGTGAAACTAATCCAGGTACATTTTCTATAACAAAGGCTTTTGGCTTTATCTCTTCGACAAGTCTTATATATGAAAGATACAGTTTATTTCGAGGATCGTCAAAACGCCTTGGCCCTGATAACGACATTCCCTGGCAAGGAGGTCCACCAATAATAACATCAATCTGCTTGTTCCCTGTAATTTTATCAATATCTTCTTTGTGTATTGAAGTGATATCTCCACAAATAGATTTCGAGCCTTTATGGTTTAATTCAAAGGTTTCTAGTGCTTTTTTGTCATTATCAATGCCAAGCACAATATTGTATCCTGCAGACTCAAAGCCGTATGATAAACCTCCACAACCACAGAATAAATCTAATACATTAATCATTGCTTTCATCCTTAATAATCTTTCGTCCATCAGTTGGCTTTTTCGCATTTGCTGGAATTGCCCAGTTTTCACCCAACTTAAACACGCCACCAATTCTTCCATTCATGCATAAGACTTGAACTCGGCGTTGAGAAATGTTCCATTTTTTAGCAGCCTGACTCGCTGTCATGAATTCATTATCCATTCTTACTCCTCGATTTGTTCCACGGGACGAATAATAGTGTATCATATTTTTTAAGAAATTTCAAGTTGTTTTAGGACGTAAAAGCCAATTTTTTGTTTTACTCATTTTCGGTCCTACCTAAAACCATTCTTTACCCCCCCCTAATGGCTGTGTGGCGTGTGCTTGTTGCGACACAATTTTATGGACATGTCTAAAAGAGATGTTATGGCAAGAAAAAAGTGTATGAATTGAACGTTTTCATACACTTTATCTTTATTTATCGTATTTTTACCTAAACAGGATATTTCTTGACTTTATGACGTAAGACGGAAACGATGTCGATTTATATACAATCTCTATTTCGCGTTCCTTTCCTGTTACGCTTTGAGAACTGCCGATAATAATTCGGTCGATAAGTGAGTTGTTTGGCGGGTGCTTGACCGCGCCGCAAAGCGGCGCGCTTGTGTAAGTCAAGTACCCATCAAAGAGCCATTTTAAGTTTTTGAGTAGATTATAAAGGCAAAAGCAATCTGTTTACGAGTTAGTTAGACCATTTAGTCAAATCTATTCCCTGTGCGCGTAATTGATCACCTATGGTGTATGAATTACTTCCTGTGGAATATACTTTTTTCTTTTTCGTCTTTCGTTTAGGGACTACCGGCATTTTTAGTTGCTTTATCTCATCCGTTGTTAAATCGATAATCGCAAGAAAATCCTCAAAAGATATTACTTTTACATTTCTTCCATCGTCATTTTTTAATGCGGCGAAATAGCGAGTGTTTTCTTTGGGAATCGGATTACGCAACTCTTCATCGTCGGCAACATAATAATCATTTTCTGAAACTTTTACGTTATATTTACAACCATGATTAGCCAAGACCTGTATGAGTTTTAATGTGTCTGCAGTGTTACTCTTTTCAAACACACGGGAAAAACACAATTTTTTATTATTCAAACAACTTTCTATGATGTCACCTTCTGAAACAACAGTTTCCGCAAACTTTTGGATACATTTTTGCTTGCGACTTTGACTTAATGCATTGGAATTTTTTCCTAACGCATTCATCATTGATTGTAGGTCATCACCCGTATATTGAATATTAAAATTATGGCTTGCGCCACACGCCGTAGGGCAAAGCATCATCAATTCCAAAACATTTACATTCAATTCTTTACAAATTTTTTCTACAAGTTCGATTGTAAGTAGTGCGTCATCATCACTTTTATGATGAAATTGCGGTTTGTCGAGATCTAAGACAGTTTCTGCATTCTCTAAGGATATATCTTTGTGAATTCCCGAAAATTCCTTGTATAGCTCTTGGCTATCAATAAAATCAAAATTAAGGGACGGCAGTTTATATCGCTTGCATGCATCTCTTAAAAATATCGCATCACTTCTCATGGCATGTCCAAATATAATTGTTTCCGGCATTGAAACCAAATTTTTTATTTTATTATAAAATGCGGGAAATATAGGACTATTGTAATACTCCTCTTCGGGAAAGAACAAAATACAATCTTCACGATTTTCTCGTCCAATCAAATTAAAAGGCTTCTCAGGATTGATAGTATAACATTCCTTTTTAGTTACTTTGAAATTTTCATCTGTTATTACATAACCGAATTCACAGATGTGTTTGCCGTCACAACATTCGATATCAAAACTTAAGTATTGCACAGTGGACTCCTTTTGTTTTTCTGATCCAATTATATCATGGCGCAAATATTTTTTACAGGACAAGATTTGTCTTATATTTTACGGTAAATCAAAGCCTTCAATTTTAGAAAACACAAAAATACTCTCCAATTTCTTTACCAATGTTTGTTATCAACGGTCTCATTATGAAGTCATTTTTATTCATTTTTTATCCATCCTATTTTAAATATGTATTTTTAGCATTTATGATATTTCTTATTTTTTTCAATAACGGCATTGATCAAAGTGTCATCAAGATCGTTTTGTAGTTCAAGGGCATGAAGTTCGGATATGTCTTTAGGCAAACAACTTCCCCCATATCCTCGATTGTCTTTGTAAATGAACGTATGGCTAGTCCCGATCCGTGGATCAGCAGTCCAGATTTCTCTTACTTGATTGTAATTTAAACCGAGTTTTTCGCAAATATCATACATTTCGTTGATGAAGATAACTTTCGTTGCGAGAAAAGCATTCTCCATATATTTTGCCAATTCAACCTCGTCTGCGGAGGCCTGATAGATCTTAACGTTTGAATTTATCACCGTTTTGTATGCCTCTATTGCCAAGTCGATTGCTTCCGAAGAACCGCCGAACGACAACCAATTTCTTTCCGTCAAATCGGCGAATGGATGCGCTGTGGTTTCACCGTAGTATTCAGGTTGAAAAACTATGTTTTTATGCAGTTTTTCCGTCATTTCTCTCGTATATCCGACCCTGACTGTTGAACGAATGATAATGACCTTGCAATTGCACCAAGACAGGACCTCGTCAACCGCTGTGGTATCACACGAACCGTTTTCACTCATAGGCGTCGGAACGCAAATAAAAGCCGCATCACAATTATTGATATCGTCCATCGTGCCAATATTCTTAAATTTATCATAAACGATAGCATCTTTAAAAAGATTATGCATTGCCGTGCCGACATGTCCCAATCCGATAATTCCTACTTTCATTTTGATTTCCTCCATTTTATTCCCTTATATTCTTTTTGATATTTTGAACCGAGTTCGCTTATCAACTCAATGGCTTCGTTCGCACTTTCGAATGAATACACCTTATCGTCCCTTGAATCGCCATAACGTTGTCTTTCATCGACTTTTTTATTTGCCAACTTTGCCGACCAACCATTCTTATTCCAAGCGATAATGAGTTTATACATAGACCAAGCGGTTGCGATTTCAGCCAGCGTTCCAGCGCCTCCGCCGATCGCAATGACCGCATACGCATCAACGACCTGTTTCGCCCTCATACTATCTAACCCCGTAGCAATCCTTAAGTCCGCAAATTCATTTGCTTCAGAGGTATCGTTACCGGGGAGTATTGCAAGAGTATCGCCGTATTCATACTTATTTGATTTCTTTGCTCCCTTTAAAGCGGCTTCCATAACGCCTCCTAATCCTCCCGTCTGAACTCTATACCCCGCATCAACCAATTGTTTGCCAACTTCTTCGGCAAGAAAGTATTCGGGATCATCACTGTTTATAGCGGCATCGCCTATAACGGATATAATCGGTTTCATAAATCTCCTTTTTGCTTTTTGAAAAAGTTTTTCCAATATTTCTTTTTTGTGTTGCGTCTCATACTGAGCCTGTTCCGTTTTATTTTCTAACGACGGCTCGAAGTAATAAATTTTCTTTTTAATCTCTATCGGGTGTTTTGACGCTTCGACAATCGGCAAGAGTATCGCATAATCGGTATGAACGTCTAGATACTTCCCTTTTTCTTGAAGAAAATCACCTATATAGTCTACTAAATATCTTTTAAACGTTTTTGGATGAAGCCATATATTATCGCCGTTACGTTCCCAAGATTTCTTGAACGAATCTATTGAATATCTTCTTGTCGGCTTGTCGGCCCTGAAGCAACCGCCGACCGTCATATCGGCGCAGTTTTTATACGATTCTTGTATTATTGCAATTGCATCGGACGTTAATAGAGCGTCGTCACCGTCAACGTTAATCACTATTGTATTCGGATCTGTAACGATAAATTTCATAGCGGTGTCAAAATTTGCTAATGAATCGACCGAATGTATATTTTCAATCAAAATCATATGATTTTTACACCATAAGTCATATTTTGAAAGACAGTATAGATACTCTTGTTCTTTGAAATCCGAACAATCGTCGAAGTAAACAAAATCAAAATCCTGACAACTCTGATTTTTCAGAGAACCGATGAGCCTTTTTAACTTTTCTACACCTACGTTTTTTCCTCTGGAAAAAACAACAATGTCCCTTTGGGCCTTAGGATACCATAATTTTATATTGCCTACAGCATCAACGTTCTCTTTTTGTTCTTCGGGAATATTTCCGAGTAAGTATGCGCTTATAAAATTATGTTTTTTCATTGAATTCGGAAGATGAACAAAACATAGGTCTTTTTGTGCAAAACGAATGCTTTCATTTTTTTGCAACGCGTTGTCCAACGCTCTGTGCCAAGGTAGAACAAACTGACCGTTGTCATTTTTATAATTTTTTATCGGAAGTTTCTTTTTAAGGGCAATCAAGTCTATAAAACAAGTCCTGACTTCTGTTCTGTTCCCTAATGAAGGATAGAGGGATTCTTGTCGATACACCCCGATTGCCCCGGTTATAGCTTTAGAACTTACGAAATCCTCAAAAGCTTTTTCAAGCGCACCAAAAGAAGATTTGTAAAGAATGTCTATATCTGTTTGAAATACGTATTGTGTATCGACATTTTCGAAACCGTTTAGAGTTGCCAATAGTTGCTGACCGTTTTCACTATGACTATGCTCGGAATTCTCACCAAACCATTCAGTGTAGACAGCATGACTATCGGACAAGACAACTTCGTCTATCATTCCGTTATCTTTTAAATATTGTAGATTTTCTAAAAGCATCGACTTGTCATCATTTGAGTATCTTCTATTCCTTTCCCCGTCAAACAAATCTACCGAAACAAGTCTCGTTTTGAATCGACAACCTTTCTCCAAATTATGAATAATTTGTTTTATACAAGGGATTACTATTTCATAATCCATCGGGCACGTTTTTATCATTAAGGTACACTCGGTTAGAGAATGCATACCTCTGTTGACGACGTCAAAAACCAGATGTTCGCCTATCGGGTTTAATGTATCGGCGTTTACTCCTTCTGTTTCAAGAACTTCAACAATTTCCAATCCATGTCTCTTAAGAAGATTTTCATAGTAAGAAAAGGGTCTGTGATAATCTTCCTTAGGACCATACAATCCGATTTTTGTGTAAAAAGTATTTTCTTTATATTCACCGGAATATCCTTTACTTCTCAGTTCGGTGTTATTGATAGAATCGAAGAAAGGATCACAGATGCTTAAAATTGCATGCCCGTTACTTTTAAGAATTTTTGTTATGTTGGCAAGAATTTTATCTGTCCATTCTTCCGTTACATTGCACAAAACAAGATTTGAAATCACCAAATCAACTTGTTTATTAAAAGCGTCTATAGAATCAATGATAGTTACGCCTCTATCGGCTCTTGAGTGCAATGTTTCCGTATCAACGTCAAACACATAACAGTCGGCATCATCTTTTAAACGATTCATGATTTTACATTTTCCGGCACCGTAATCAAGAATTGTTTTCGGGGAATATTTTTTTATTCTCTCTATAACCATTCCGTCATGTATCGCTTCCTTTTCTCTTTTGCCGAAAAGTTTTATAAATTTATCTATGCCGAAAAGCAATTCTGCGTCATCGCCCATATAATCTTTTTCGATTAGTTCGGTAAACTCATTTTGGATAACGGCGGGATATTTTAGCATTTCAAACGTTCTTTTAACAGTTCTATCGAAATCCGTTTCGGTAAATTTTATGATGTTCTTACCATAGTCTATAAATTTCAATTTGCCATTAAGCAATATGAAATTATCTTTTTTCACGTTCGAAAGAGTTAAGCCTTCGTCTTTTAGGAAATATAATAGCGAGACTAGTTCCTTAGCATGTCCTTTCTCATATGGCTCGATTTCCCCGTTTTGGCTATAACTTAAAACCGAATAACCGTGAATATCTTCAAAGTAAATCCTATTAAGCTGCTCACATTTATTGAAATTTGTGGAATGCGCTTTAAGAAATTCAAAATTTTGCGGTTCATAAAACACCTTAACGATTGTCGAATCGCCTTTCAATAGGGCAACGCCTTCTTGCCCATATCCCAACGGCTTATATTCTTCGCCGAATACAGAGATTATTTTTTCTTTTTTTCCCGTTAATTCATACTTCTTAACAGTGTTTCTGACAACGTCATAGGCGGCTCTTACCATTGGTTCATACAGGTAATATTTAGCCTTTTTAATGAATCTGTTGATAAAACCCTGATTCATTCCTTTATAAGAATCGGCATCGGCTATGCTTAATAACCCTGTAATTCTGCAAAAAGAATCATAGATTCTTGTTAATCGCTCCTCATAAATTTGTTTGAAGGTTTTATAAAACGATTCCCTGCTTTCATGAAGTTCCGACTCTATGGTTTTTGTAAACGAAGAACCCAACAGGTCTTTTAACAATTTATCCGCTTCTTTCTCTATTTCGAAATCGGTTTTTATTTTGGAATGCAATGTGGCGAATGAAGAACCAATAATGTTAAACCCGTTTTTCTTTGCCTGTTCTACCCAGAAATAGTCGCTTCTTCTTGCAATCAAATCGCCGAATCGTGGTGAAATATTCGGAATATCTAATACTCTTCTATTGAATATAATAGTGTTCCCACCCCTGCAATATGGCGTAAACTCCGACATTTCGCTCACAAATAGTTTTCTTGACGTTGCTTTCCCCGAAAACACGTCGTTCAACGACTCGGCGTAGGATTTCAAGGGCGTTTCCAAACCGATATGGCTATCCGATAAATCGTAATAATAGTCTCTGATATCGTATATGTCGGTCCTGTAGCGTTCGGTCTTGTTAAGGTAAACTTTATAAACATAATCTAATAACGATGTTCTCAATGTCGAAAGAGTCGGCAGCGGAGCATCCCCCGAATAAGAGCCGATTACAACATCAGCCTTGCCGTCATATCTCGACAGAATATCGACAACATTTAAGGGACATTCGCAAAATTCTGAATCAACCCTCGTTAAATACTTAAAATCCATATCGTCATCTAAAACCCATATAATATCGTCCTCGTTACTATACGTCTTCAAAAGTTTGTGAAGTATGGTTCTCGAAATCGTAATATCCTTTATTTGACCGCCTTTACGCAAGGAATCAGAGGCAAAACCAAGGCAATCTATGTTTAATCCTGTTTTCTTGGCTTCTCTTAATAAAACTATTTTAGCATTGATTTCTTTGACGGCATCTATAAATTGCTGCGTCGGATATTCGATATTGCACAGCAACACAATTGATTTATCAATGCCTTCTAAATCGGAGATAGCCTTTAACAGCCTCAGCCCTAACTTTTCATCTGACACGATAAATCCAAAAACGACGTGTTTATTAAAACCACCGCAATTTTGTCTAATGCAAGTTTTTCCTGATTCATGCGGTAAATTATCGGTTGTGCTTTCTTCCGAAAGTTCTGTATACCGATTCGCTCGCTCAAAAAATTGCAGTTTAATCTCAGAATCCATTAGTCCTTCATATTTCGAATAAAAATATGAAAGGCTTTCTCTTTTACCTGCATTATTGTTGGTAAGCCTTGAGCGGTCATTATGCGCATCGATATCTACTAAAGTTTCGTTTATTATTTCATATTTAGGGTTCAACATCATTACACGAGTAAAAAAGTCTCTATCCGTGGTCGAATTTAAAGCCTCGTCAAAGCAACCGGCTTTTAACAGAGTGCTCAACTTAATAAACGTATTAGATCCCTGAATATGCGGATTTTTAGCCAAAAAAGAAGTTTTTTCAAGATAAGTCGGCACGCTTAAAGGGAACGCATTGCCTTCGGAAGAATAATTCAATCCAGACACGACAAAATCCGGCTTACTGCTCAACTTTAAATAGCAAGATTCTATGTAATTTGATTTCCAAGAATCATCGTCGTCAAGAAAAGCAATATAAATATCGTCGGCATTTTCATCGTTGCGAATCAAATGTCTTAGTACGATATTGTCAATGGCCGTATTTAAATTTCCGGCATAATTTCTTGTGTATCGATCTCTAAGAAATATGCATTTACCTTCGCATAGATCCCTATCTTTTTGAAAGTCTCTTTCATCAGAATCCGACACGACTATCAACTCGTCTAATTTGCGTGTTTGATTGATAGCCGATATAAGAGCCCTCTTTAATAATTCGTTCCTGTTTTTAGTGGCGACAACGCCGATTATCTGAATCATAAGTTCCCCTGTATGTAAAAAACGACCTGATTTACCGTCGGTCGCCGTAAAAAAATCTATTAGACCGATGCAGGTAGACCATTGGCAATCAATTGGATTTTTTCAATCCGTGTTGATTTTTAACACCTTCATCCTTATTATTGATATTATACACTTTTTTACGAATATTTTCAAGTATTATCTTGTTAATACAAGTGCTTTGTCGGGTTAATTATTTTTATTTGACAGACAACTGACGATAATTAAGCCGAATCTGCCGAGAAATAAACCGCCGAAAACCATCCGATTGCGCTACGACCTTTGTTATGCGCAATGATTGGACATGCGATTGTGCTGACTACCGTGACGATTAAACCTAAAGTGCTTACGATAACCATTATTTGCTCTCCTTTGCGTTATTGAGTATTTTATTGAACTCTTCCTCAGTTTTTGCTTGAGTCAATAAATTCAAATAGTGTTTTAGTTCGCCGAGCTTCATTTCATCGATATCGGCAACTCTATTCAAAAGACGAATCAAGCGAAGTTTTTCGTTAAACTCTTTTAATGCCTTGTAATATCCGTCCGAATTTTCTTTGAGTTGTTTTTCGATTTGAGCGTATTCTCTGACGGTAATTGTTTTCATATCGTAATGACTTTCAAGATAATATCGTTTTATTTCGTTCGACAACTCCTTATATCCGAGTTCGATACACTCCTCTATTGAAAGTGCTTTTATCGACGTGATTTTGTCGTCCGCACTCAAGTCTTTCATTGCGTTTTGTTTGGCAGATTCCTCAGAATCCGCCTCGATTACCCATTCAAACGAACCGTCGCCGGTTCCCGATACCAAGTAGTACATTGTTCTGCCTCCGTTTTTGTTTTGTGTCTTTATTGTATCGCAGGGCATAAAAAAAGAACAGGACACGAATTGTCCTATTCTTATCGTTTGAAATATCGCTGAAATTATGATATAATAATAGCGTTCTTTAATAGTTTGCCTTCGGAGCACTGCGAAAGCTAAGCAAAGGAGGTATACGTTATGGAACAAAAACGTAAAGACCTTGGCTTAGTTGCTGGGGCAAACTTAAAACGTCTTATCAAGGAATCGAAATATCGTACTCAGGAAAAATTCGCTTTTGAATTCTGCACCGATGTCAGAACTGTCGGAAGATGGATCAACAGAGGGATTAAAAACTTGGATACGATACAACAAATTGCCGATTTCTTCGGTATTGACGCTTTATCCATCCTCTCCTAACCGAGAGGATGGCTTTTTATTTTAGAATGTTTTGTTTCATAAACTCTTTTAACTGTTCATAAGGTATTGACAAGTCGTTTTTAACAAAGTATAAGTTATATTCGCAATATACGTCACTCAAAAAAACGGGAAACAAAATCAATCCGCAAATACAATCAACTCCGACAAATACAAATAAATAAATGCGAACAATTCCCGCAATAGCAGGAATTAACCAAAGCGATACGGCGTTCAAATATGGCATAATTATAGCCGCAACTTTTAAAATCTTAACATACCACTTTTCTCCGTCGTTACCGCATAAAATATTATTATCATCGTATATACCGCTCGACTTTTTGTCCATTTCGTCGTATTTCATTTCGTATGGCAACGGTTTGAACGTAACGGCTTTATAAATCGGATATGCGTAAATAAGCAAATTTAATATCAATACGCACCACATATAAGGAATATATATTGCCGCAAGAACGGTAATTATTTGTATTAAGGATAAAACAAGTTTTTTAATAATAGATATACGTCTCTTTTTGTTCTTCCTGTTAAGATCGCTTTTATCTCCGCAATATATAAATACCCTATCTGCGTTTTTTACAAATTCCACCAACTCGGACGAATTTGTCTTTAACATTTCGTCTACAACGGAAGAGTTATCGCTTGTATTTTTGTCTATACGCGCTAAAACTTTGGCTTGTTCGTCAAGTTTATCGAATACGTTGTCAGCCATCAGATTTGCTCCTTATCCTTTTCGTCCGCAATCCATTTCTCGATATTCGTGTCGCCGCTTATCATTCCGCCGACTTTTCTTCCCACGGCTTTCGTGAGAATACGGTTTTCTACAATGGCAGGCTTTAATTCAAGCAATAAATCTATCGTTTTATTGAGTTTTTCTTCCATAGAAGAAAGTTTTATATCCTTTAACACACTGATTTGACGTTGAAGTTCTTCGTTTTGGTCTTCAAGCGAAAGTTTATCGATTTCGGATTGCGACAAAAGATTTTTATACGTTTCGATGTCGGTTTCTTTCATTTTTCCCGATTCGACGGAAGATAACAGCTCGTCTTTCAGTTTTTGCATTTCAGCTTTCAGTGATGCGTTTTCCTTTTCCAAAACTCCGAATATTTCCATAATCGAATTATCATCATACTGTATTTTTTCGGTTTTTTTATAGGCAAAAAATGCATTTACCACATTGATAAAAATGCGAAGATAATTTATGACTGTCTCGATTTGTATATTCTTTTCCATTTTATGCTTATGTGCATTTATTTTCAACGTAAAGTCACATAATTTACAGTAAGTATATTCGTCTACTAATAAATCGTCAGATAAAAAAGCTTTAATTTCGAGGTTGTGTAAAATATCTCCGCAGGTCATACGTGCCGTAAGTTCTATATTGTCAGAAATCGCAAGAAACTTCAGCAACTCCTCAACCATATCAAGATATGAATCATAAAAAGAATTGCTTGCCGCTTTTATATTTTTTTCAACGGTTACATATCTATTAAACACTCTATCGCTTATTTGATTTAGTTTTTCAAACATTTAGATTTCCTCCGTAGCGATTTTCACGACTTCATACATCCCAAGGTGGTCGATTCAAAATAAAAGGTGCTATTGTTCAAATAAAACAGCAATTGAATTATAGCATATTTAATTTGTTTTTTCAACTTTTTATAGGTTCAAACTTGTTACACCATTATTTACCTGTGAAATGAAAAATTATAAAAAATCATTTCAACACAAATTATAAAAAAACAGCAAAATTCACAACGAAACTGTTTCAAAAACACAGGAGAGATAGGGGTAACAACTACATTATTTTAACCTGTATTTTCTCCATTTGACGATTAGACGTGCCGTAGTCTTGATACAAGTGGCGCCGCTGCGCGTCGCCAAAGACTACGGCACGTCTTCCCTAAAACACTAACCCGAATCCGGGCAGATCAGCACGGAGCGGAGCGAGGTTTCGCGCTAACCCGCTTGGCGAAATCCTCGCTTATCCGTCATGCCGTTGCTGGTGTCTTGCCTCGGAATCTTCGGTGGTTTTTAGTTGGAAGTTCGTAGGCGCGTTTTTGTCTTTTGGCTTATCACGCCAATCTGTTCGCCTTCGTTGTAGCACATAAATTTGTCTTGCAACAACAGTTTCTTTTCTTCAATGCCTATACCGCACAACACATCATTTTCGTCTATGTCAGATATTAAATATACAGGCAGTTTCCGAGAGTAAACAATCTTCTCGTGAGTCTTTTCTATATACTTCAAAATATACGCCATTGCGTTGCCCATTTTTACAAGATTATCATCTATGCGTTCAAAGTCGTTTCGCCCAAAACGAGAGTTAAAATATTCGCTTTGCAATGTTAACTGCATTTTGTGTGTATTGAGATTAAAATCCTTCTTCTCAATCATATTGCCCGGTATGGTGCCTTCGGGAATATAGAATAGCCCGTGAAAGTGCAATCTTTTCGTCTTTGGCGCACGCTCCCACACGCCCATATAACGCCATCCTTTTCGAGATTGCAACAAACTTAGAATGTTTATAAGTTTCTTCCTAAACGATGATTCATCGTGTTGGGTATCGTCGTATGTGAAGGTCACAAAGTAGTTGAAATCGTTAAGATATGCCTTGCGTATAAAGCGTGTTTTTCTCGCTATGAGATTTTTTAGTTTTGCATCGAGTTTTGAATCGACGTAGACATCTGCATCTTGCTCTTTGGAAAAATACGGGCGCATACCTTCGCACAAAAACTTACGCCGTGCTTTCTTGCTCATACCGTCTGATTCGGCATATAACTTTTCAAATACTTCGCTCCGTTTCACATACTTTTTCTTTGGCTTTGGGGTTTCGGTTTCAAATGGTAATTCGTCCGATTCAACCGGTGTCATATCCGAAAAATCCCATTCGTCTTTAAATTCTTGTGACATAATTTCTTGCATTTCGGGTTCGTCGCTTGATACGCTTATAGTTTGCGCTTCTTCGGGCACTTCGACGGGAGTTTCAACAACGCGCTTGCGTTTACACGGATTGCTTGTATGTGGGATGGCAATGTAGTGACTGCCGTCGCTATAAACCTTTGCGTCTTTGTAAAACATATACATCACCCCCTGTCACGATAAAGCGCATCTATGAAATAACTATGCTGTTGTTTTAGTTCTTTCACGCTCGCTTTCTCGGTCGCATAGATGATATAGTCGTTCAAGCCGACCTTTGCCTTTATAGCCATATCGCTGAAATAATCCGAAAAACAGTCTGTCGAGAACCGCTCCTTATAAATCTTGTAATTCATAAGATTGTATCGCTCACGATGTTTCTTGCCGTCCATAGTGCCTTGCTCAGTCTGTACAAAAACGGTTGAATATCCGTACTTGTTATAGATTTTCAAATTACGCTGATATAGCAAATTCACAAGCCATTTGAGCGTATGCATAAACAGCGTATTGTCCCCGCGCTTATATCTGAAATCGTAATACAGTTTTATAAACCAATTGAACGCCTTTTCCGCTATCATTTCTTCAAGCGTATAGAACGGCAAAGCAACGTGTGTTTCTCCGGTAGAGATAATCGTCACAATGTCGGCAAGATCTCGTGCGTCTGCGCCCCAACTTTCAGGGCGTTGCTCATCGGTGAAAACTTTTATAAACGGGAAGTTTTCAACGGTTGCCGAGTGCCTGCACATTTTGAGCCAGTTGTTGAAAAGGTCGTTCTTTTGATTCGTTTCGAGCGTGCCTTTCTTGACTTCTTTCAATTCGAGATTGTTACCACGCTCTTTACCCACTTCCGTTATAAGCACAACGCCGAACTCGAAACTGCCCTTGTTGATATTGTCCGCAATGACCTTTCGCCCAAGACGTAGAGTATCGAAGTCGAGAATGTGCGCATTGTGGCTTAGACTCTTATCCCGCTTTATAAAGAAGTCTGAACTCCATATCGGGAAATTGCCACCGTCCATAAGCACGCTGTCTTCTCGCACGGAATAGTTGGACACAATAAGGCTGGATTCTATGACATATATAAAGTACAACTTTACATAGTTCGTCAACACGTCGAAAAGATGATACGTTTTGAGTTCGTCATTATAGGTAAGCCCGTATAGGTCATAGTCGTAACCATACAACTGCCACTTTGCATTATGGTGCTTTTCAAAACGTTCTCGCTTCAGCTTCATCCATTTTTCGATACTTGCAAGGTTATATATGACGTGATGCTCCATACATTTGCGCACTTCCATTTCAAGCGCAATCCACGGGAAAGAGGGGAAACGCATATCGTTTTTCTGCAAGAGTTCAAGCGCTTTCTGCCTAAACATAACGTCTTGCGAAAGTGCCATATCCGTAATGATTGTAGTCTTGCGCTTACCCATACTTCCGCAAGTCATAGACACTATCGGAAGGGCGTTTATGAAACCGCAATTTTGAGCCTCTTTATGGCGTAAAATATCCACTGCGATTTTGCGCCTGATATGCTCGGAAATAAGCCACGCAAAAGGCAGTAAACTCCACCATGGAAAGTGCTTGAAAATTACTTGTAAATCTATGATGAGTTTCCTTGCAATCGTGTATATCGAAACGAAGTCAAACGACACCGAGAAATACAAAAAGTATGCAAAGAACGATATGACGATGCTCGTCAAATTCAGGCTACAAAACCAAATGATTGCCCACGCAATCGGTATCCATTTTTGACAGTTCAAAAACGCGAAATATCCGATGATAAATTGCTTTGTCGGGTGCGTTATTTTTCGTGATAAAGTTTTATGAATTTGAAGTGGTTTTGTGTCCTTGTTATGCTTTATGTTAGGGGTTGAATACAACTTCTTTATAACAAAGAAAAGCACAAAAACAAAGGGCAAAACTATCACGAGAATTTGTGCTGCAATCCCCAGCTTTTCGCCCACGGTTTTACCGTATAATATGAAGTTGTCAAGGTTCGCAAACAATCTCCAAAACTCAACGAATTTGACTTTGAAATCGTCAAAGTCGGATGGAAGTATAGACTCCCATTTTATAGCGTTTGAGCCGTCGAGAATGCTCGGATTTAATTCTGCATCTATACCGAATAATTTGCAGAAGTAATATTTTATCGAGTGTATTAAGTCAATTAAACTCTCGAATATGCGAATATAGGACGTTTTGAACACAAGCGCAGCGAGCAGAATAAACGCTATTGAAACAAGCACGCTTATCACTATGTACGCTATGTTTTTCTTGCTCATAAGTCACCTCCTATATTGGTTGCTACATTGAGTATTCTTGCCTCGTTATCGGTCGTAATAGAAGGCAATCGGCTACCTGTAAACATCAAGTAGCCGACTGCGAATACAACCAAAACAACGAGTAGAATACATACGATTCTTTTCACTGTTTTCATTGTATCTCCTATCCAAGTTTTATGCTGCAAGTCGCACTACAATCGGGGTTGTCTTTACTCGTTGCCGTAAGCGTCAAATACACGGTGTATGTGATGCCAACTTTGTGATATTTCAGCACCGTAATTTTGCACTCCGCGCCATCGATCTCAAGGCTTAAATAATCGTATGGATCTTTATCTTTTATGACCGAATACGTGATACTCGAAGTCTTGCTTTTATCCCAAGTCAGCGACCATTCAAACGTCTGCGGAACACCGTCCGGATGAGCGGTTGCCACCACCGTTTTAGAGTCACCGACAGCCCTTGTTTGATTGCTTTCCGCAAAGGCAATATCATACGATTTTATAGGCTCGAAACAAAGCGAAATCAAAAGGCAAATCAGGCACAAAATCAGCATATAAATTTCGGCTTTGAGTAGTATCGTTTTTTCTTGTTTCATACGCTATCACCGCCTTGTGATTTATGCTTTGCTTTACGCTTTTCATTGACGGACTTTATCGCCTTGAACGGAGCGCAAATAACAAGCCAAATTCCTTTGAAGATATACGGCAGTATCGGTGCAAGAAGTATTAGGCAAATGATGAGAATGATAACCGCAATGATTATTTTCCACCATTCCAACTTCTGTGCCGGAGCCGTAAAACCGTTTATAACGTCGGTAGGACTGGACACAACGGGAATGACGTGATATACGCCGTCCTTGTTAAAAGTCAGTTCTATGATGTCAAAGTCAAGGAATATGGTTTCGCTTGCAATATAGGTGTCAGCCTCGTCCTCAGAAACATAATTGCCTTCGTTGTCACTTCGTCCGCATGCTTGCGAGAAATAGTCAGTGTTTGCAAATCTGAACAATACCACTCGTCTGTTGAGCGCACTTTCTTTTGCATGGAACGCTCTCAAACTTGCGACATCGTTCTTGTTTACGAGCAATCTTTGAGATACATCGTAGTCGTCGGCAATCAAGTCATCCGCTTTCACTTCATAGATAGGCGAGATGTCTTTATAATCACCGCTTGTCTGAGGCCACGAAAAACCATAGTCCCAGAGCTTATCCCACCACGAGTGATTAGAGTCGTAGCTCATAAGATTGAACGTGTCGGCAAGGTCAATGGTTTTGTCGTTGTGTCCCATTTGACGTCCTTCATCAACGAAAGATTCAAACAAGTCCTTGCTTATCTCTCGTCCGTTGCAGTCTATATATCCGTTGCCGAGTTCGTTGGAATATCCATAGATATATTCGGCAACTCTGTTGGCTGCAACGTCACCCGCAACGGGTTTTGAAAAGAGAAAGTCAAAGACTTCATCCAAACCGACGTATGGTGAATAGAAAACCATTGGCATCATATCCGACTGACTGTTTGCCTTGCTCACTTTCGTAGAATTGAAAACTGCGCCGCCGGTTGTCTCTTCATAATTGGTGCGCTCGTTGAAACACCAATCATATTCAATCGATGTATATCCATGAAATTGATTTGATGTTTGCTCAACCTTATAACCCGTGAAGAGTCTATATGGAATTTGTGGATTGTTTTGATCTTTCTCGGTTTTGAGTTTTGAGCCCGCAAGCATCTTTTGATAGAACGCTTCGTTTGAAGTGATAGCGGCAAGTTTGGTCTTGTACTCCCACCATTCCGCGCGTATCTTTTGCAACTTTCCGTACTCTTGATAAATTCGCTCCGGGATAGAGAAATACACCGAGTTGACTTCGTTGTAATGGTCTTTGCCTTTGCTCGAAACGTTGGTTCTGAACGATGTGTGATGCACTTCGAGTGTCAAAGTTTCAAGGTCTTGCACAACGCAATTCAACGTAGATTTTGCATTGGCGTCAGGGCCGTATCCTTCCGAATATCCCGTGAAAGTGTACGTTCCGCCGATACCGTATTCGGTAGCATTTTTATCTCCGTACGTTACGAGTTCGATGCCCGAAATATCGTATCTGCGCTCGTTGGTATTTACTCGTTCCGCAAAGGTCTTATCGGCTATTTTTCTATCTACGATTTTGTATTTGTAGAACAGATTTTTATAGTCGTTTGATGACTTGCTGCAGAACTTCAAATCAAACTTTTCATACCTTGTAGGCGTGCCGTTTTTGTCGTAACTTACAGCCATTTGGATTTTGTTCTGTTTGCTGTTAGTTGACAAATTCAAGGCTTGTGGATTATAAATCAGCAGATAAAGCCCGTAATTTGCTCGCATATTGGATTTGAACGAGTAGCAATACTCTATAAAACTCACAATGTGCAGCGTCCCGTTTTCGTTGTACGGATAGTCTTTCAAATCGAAAGGCTTTCCGTCTATGGTAGACGACAAAAGGTCATCCAAAACGTTCGTGGTGTCAAACGAATTTTCACTTGACGCATACGCAATTTGCTCTGTCCCTTGCATCATCAAAACGATGGTGCAAAGGACCAAGAGTATTGCCATAACCAAACGGCTATTTTGCCTTGATTGTGCCATCCGGCTGTACCTCGAATACGAGTTGTTCTTGCAGTGTGACACCTTCCACCGCAACGTAATTATGGAAACTGATTTTAATCACCGCTTCGCCGTTGTACGAGTAAACAAGCAATGTGAAGTTGTCTGCGGAATTGTCCACGTCGCCTGGATTGAAAGACACTTCCTTTTCGGGATAGAGTCTTTGCAAAACGCTTTGCATTGTATAGTTACCGCTCACAACGAAATCGTTTTCGTTTTGGGTAATATCAAAGCCTTTTGTGAGATCTTCTTCCGCGCCGAAACTGTATATCTCTCCGTCCACCGTGAAGTCAAAATCATTGTCGTGCGACACATTTGGAACAATCTTTAAGGTATAACCGCTTATATCTTTATTGACTGCTCCGAAAGTGTATTTGACAACGAATTTGTTTTCCGCATCTTGTTTCATTATGTAGTTGTCATAGTCCGAGAGCATTCGCTTTCCATCGCTTTCAACATAAAAAGTTTTGAAATCAGATGTAAAACCATTAGTGAAGAAAGCAATAGAACCGACGGCAAGCACCAAGAGGAATACACATACGATTACGGCAATCGTCTTGCCAACATTCATTTGCTTTTTCATGCTCCACCTCTAATTAGAACGAAAGCGTTGCATCTGAAAGCGATACGCTTTGCACCCCTGATACCGTACGAATGCTGATGGTGGTGCTGATACCCGTTTTCACTTCGGTAACCGTGATAGTGACATACGGAAGTTTGCCGTCCACATAACTGTCAAAGGACTCAACAACTTTGCGAGTAGGATCCGCCGCAATGCCGCTGTAAGAAGAAGGCATACTTTCACCGATAACTTGCAACTTGCCGTTCTCGATTGAGAACTGGTTTACGCTCACATATCCACCCGGTTTTTGGAACGAAGTCCAAATATATCCTGCCGATTCAAATACGTCTTGAACAACATAATTAACCGTGGCATACTCTGTGCTCTGAAGTGTTCCCGATTTGTATATCTCCTTCTTAACCCTGATTGCGCCATAAGCAACAGCGGAGATTCTGTATTCGGGAGTGAACGTACTGCCCACAAGTCCAAACTCGTTGTCAAGAGAAATGTCAAAGTTGTAGGTTTTGGAACTTTGAATTTCCACGATTTTTGCGTTGTTCCAATTGCTATCGGTGATGGTTTTTGCTCCGGTAGGCGTAACTGTAATAGAAGTGGGCGCACCAACGTACAAAACTTGACATTTCGCAGAGAATCCGCCTTCTCTCGTGGTAACCGTGACAATGATTTCATCGTCACCGAACGCTTTCTTACATGTTACGGTCGCGATATTGCTACCGTCGCTTTCCGGAGTTACGGTAACATAGTCAGTGACGTTTTCACTTCCGTGTTGTTTTGTAACGCCCCAAGCAACACTCCAATCCACGAGTTTGTTAGTTGCCTCGACGGGAAGTACTGTTGCAGTAAGGGTTACGGATGCCGTATGACCGGAGTCTGCCGCAGTCGTTGCGTCTGCAGAAAATGCAAGTACGGAAGGCATCTCATATATTTGACCTTCAAACATATCCTTGCCGTCTCCCGATGCAATAGGCGTGTCGGTGTTGTTTTGTTTCATTTGCTGAATTACAAGCCCCAGCGCTGCGCCGACGCCTGCAAAAAGGACTATGATTGCCAAAAAAGTTGCAATCCATTTGATACTGTTTTTCTTTTCTTGATTCATATAAATCCTCCATGATTTTTGAAAGAAATACGGCTGTATTTCAAGCCGTATTCCGTGACGCTTATTTATCTGATAAGCATATTGAGCAATGCTCTGTCCGATGATTTGAACGGCTGAATCTTGCATTCGTAAACTTCGCCGTCTTCGTCAAAAGAACGTACGCCATAGGTGTTGCCAGAAACGACTTTGCCTGTTTTCTCGTCCTTGATTTCGTAAGGCGTTACAACGAGTTCCGCTTTGTTTTCATTGCCGAAAACGATATCCAAAACCGTGTAGCCCGTGAAGTCCGGTGGCATAAGTTGCACTCTTGCCTCGATGCCGCGCACAACGCCTTTGATGAAGTATGTAAAATACTGCTTGCCGTTTTTCTCGTAGGTTTCTCTTTCTACAAAGATTTTCTTATCCATTGCTTATTTCCTCCTTATTTTTTCTTCCCGATAGTGCGAGAGATTGTTCTTGCCTCGGATTTGGATTTGCCTTCACCGAGAGCCTTTTTGTACTTGTACAGACCTGCGTGATCCGATTGTGCTTGCAAGTATCCGGAGCGAAGCCCTGCCTCATAATCCGTGAGTTGCTTGCCTTCTTTTGCACCGTGTTCGTGCACCTTGTTCTTACGCTCCGACGCGTAGTCCTTCGCTCTCTTGGAAGGCACGCTCCATCTGCGTTCGCCATATTTGTTTGCCATTAAAAAATTCTCCTTTACCCGTTGTGCCGATAGTGCAGCATAGTGATTTGTCTTTGCCCGTGTTGCCGTTAGCTAAGCGCGAAATTGGTATATTAAGTTGTGGTTTTGTAATCATAAAGTCTTGATTATGAAACATTCCGTTTCTTGCGACTTGTTTCGGAAGGTGGCCACCTTTATATGAATTCAGTCCGCAATCAACAGTCGTTCGCTTGTTCTCGCTCTTGATTACGTCATCAGTATAGGGCTTATTTTTCACAAAAACCAGAACACCAATGTAAGCAAAAAGGACAACTTTCGAGCCTAATTCAAACAGTAACGAAATGTAAAAATGACACTATAAAATCCAATTGAAACAACGATGTAACCTAACAGAACACACTCCAATTTCTTATAGCTTTACTAAATCGGCTATATGAGTTATAATTATTTTGTTTATCAATTCTATAGGAGATAATTTATGCCAAAACCAAAAATCGAATACAGCCTATTACTTTCATGTCCCGGGGATGTCGTGGATTTAAAAGATGCTATTAATGATGCGGTCAATTCGTTTAATTCATCTATTGGCGAAACAAATCATATTACTGTTGTTCTTAAACACTGGTCAACTGATAGCTATCCACAATCCGGTGATACTCCACAAAATATACTTAATAAGCAGTTTATTAATGATTGCGATTTTTGTGTTGCACTATTTGGAACTCGTTTCGGTACACCGACTGATAATTCTGATTCAGGGACAGAAGACGAAATTAAAAATATGCTTTCTAGTAAAAAGCAAGTATTTTTATATTTAATTGATAGGGATGTTAAACCTTCCGATATTAATCTAGAACAATATGCTAAAGTTAAACAATTTATGGAAAAATATAAGGACAAAGCCCTATTTGATATTGCAAACACTAAAGAGGATTTAAGGACAAAATTTCAAAATGCACTATCTCTTTATTTTCGGAACGAGATTTCAGTAAGCTCCCAAAGTATTGTATCAAAAAATGCTCCAAATTTGGCAATATCATTTTTCCCTGACAACAAAGCAAAACTGCAACAGTTTAATTTTTGTGGTTCTTTAGTTTTAGAGATTCAAAATGAAATAATAACTTTGATAAATAGAATCAAAGAAATACATATCGATTCGGAAACGAATATGGAGAATTTAGCACCATATTCGGGTATTTTCACCAAAGAACATCTTGAGAAAATAAATAGAGATTATGAAACAAATACACTTAAGCTTGACAAAGTAGAAATACTTGCTAAAAACAAGAACGTTGTTCAAGCATTTTGTTCAGAACATGGTATTTCTCTGGATGATGAGTTTTGGAATTTAGGTAACTTACGAAAAAAACGCATCCTTATATTAGGACAGAATGACAGTGGTTTAATGGGACATAAAAATGAGAAAGATAAATTTCGCATGTTAACGGAATTGTCCACTCTAATTAACAATTACAATGATATGTATCGTTTCTTTGGAACCATAGATAAATACATATATACTTCATTAGTCGTAAGCAATGATGGCAGAACATTCGATGAAGATATAGATATAAAACTCTATATTGAAAAAAATAAAATCGTTATGCCCAATGAAATTCCCATTCCTGACAATAGTATTTTGGAAACAATAGTATCTGAAGATTTACTATATAGTTTATTTATGGATGAAAAAACACCAGATATTGATACGTATAGTTACTATCAATTTATGCCCAAAACCTCGTCTATATCATCATTTTATGGCGCAGATTACGCTAAACATATAAAAGAATTGCAACGAGATTATAACAATGAAATCTCGAGTATTTTCTGTTATGATATAAGAGAGAATGAATATGAAGATGTCTTATGTTTTAATATTAAATACCTAAAACAACATACAAAGATGTTCTTCCCATCTCGGTTGTTTTTCAAAAAAGCACCAAAATCTATAAAATATGAAATTAATTCCAAACATTCTCCAGAGATTTTTACAGGAGAACTAATTATAGAATAAATACATTGGCTCCCAAAAAATTGAGAGCCAATAAAAACTGAAATTAAGTTAATCGATGTACACTCTTGTATAAGTTGTACTCGGCATACGCTTACCGTTCGGGTGATGTTTATCACCGTACATAATCATATACTGCTTATCTCTATGCCGTGTACGCTTATAGAATGTGTCATAACTTATTACGACGTTATCTTCCGTCGTGTTTTCGATATATTCCAATCTTTGCTTTACGATATAGTTTCTCGTTCTATATACGTTGTCTGCCTGCAATATAAAATCCGGGATAAATTCTTCCATATTCATTCTCCTTATGCCGTAAGATGGTTCTGAAGAAAAACCAACAATTGCCTGTTAAGTCTTGTGATGTGTTCTCTTGCATAACCATATTTGTCGGCTGCAGATTCTTGTGTATTGTTTTCGACGTACATACAATAGTACAATTCGTAAAGTTTTGGCGGTGCTTGACGAACCACTTCGTTATACTCTTCCGCGGTTTTTGACACGGTACATTCGCCGAGAATTTTTGCCTTTTGCGCCATTTCGTCACGACGCGCATAATAATATCTTATATTTTTCAGATCTTCTCTGATTGCCGTAAATGTTTTCATATAAATTTCTCCTAGTTCTTATAAATAGATTTTCCCGTAGCGGAGAATAAAAATATCCCCACTCGGTTTGCGACCTTTTTCAACACGTCGCATTCGGGTTGGGGATATCTTCTCCTATCGAATCTTATCTATAAAAGCGGGGAACGAGGATTTATCTTGGGCGCTGTCACAGCCCGACCTTGATTTGCCTATATAGACGTATGTAGTTTTCCTTTTTAGTGATTATCTTTGCACAACTTTGATAAGTCGCACGTTGTTCTTTTTCTGCTCAAAGTACTTGGCGTGGCAATGTGAGCATCTCCCCACGATTTCGCCGTTACTTTTAACGCTCGCTACAAAATACTTCCTGCATTCGGGACACAGTTTTCGTATCGGAATAGCGTCTTGCGTGATAATAGCATTATCCATAAAAGCACCTCCTTCGCCCATAGCGCACATAGACTTGTATTTAGCCCACTGCATTGACGGGGTTAGGCACTCCCGCGTCGCAGAAAAACTATCTTGCGCACCCTATATACAATTTCCTTATAAACCGGGGCAGTTATTCGGAAACTATATCGATTTGGTAGATATCGTCATAAAATATCTTCTTTTGACCTATCGTCAAATAATGATAGACCACGTTGTTTTTCGCAACCGTTCCTTCTATATCAATGTAATGTCCGTTGAGATAGAAATTGATTCTAACAACCGTTCCTTTGTCCACTCTCACAAGAGTTTTAGACAATTCTTCCTTCTTTTCGTCGGAAAATTCGTGTCTGGGAACGCGTGTGCGTTTTTCGATTCTGCTTTGCAATTCTTCGGACAAGCCTTTAAGTGCATCGAATGGAAGGAACTGAGCCGCACGATTCACATCGTCATTGTTTTTAACCGCCATTGTGTCCTCCAATCAGTTTGTTGCGTTCTTTTTGCGTTGCGCCTTCTTGCAAGTCGAAACCTCGCAACATTGCATTCTTGCCAAACTTTTCTTTGATTTCCAGCACTGCTTTTTCGACATTGCGCTCTTTTTGCAATGCGTCCAAATCCGTAAACAAATCATAGCCCTCGGCAGATTCGTCCACGAGTCCGCTAAAACATATAGCGAGTCTGCGGATAGGAACGTCTTGGTGTGTGGTATCTTCAAAAATTCTATCAACGTATTCCTTAACCATTGAATAGAGATTGGTGCTGTTTGCCATTTTGAGCGTTCCGCCAGAAGCCGGAGCAGCATCTTTTGAATATCCGACGGAAATACCTACGTGGCTTGCAATCAAATGTTCTTTTAGAAGTCGCTGACAACCACTCAAAGCCATCTCTTGTATGACGATATGGGCTTTATCGTATGCGTAGTCGCTGAACAAGATTTGAGAATTTGAGATAGACTTTGACTTACCCTTGTAGTTCTTGATGTCTGCAATCGTACAGCTTTCTCTGCCGTTTGCGTGGTCGATTAGCAATTTAGCGTTCTTACCGAAATTCCTATAAAGGAGATCTTCCGGGGCTGTTGCTACGCCTTTCATATCATGAATTCCATATCGGGCGAGCCTTGTGGCAATACCGTTTGCGATATTCCAAAAGTCGGTTATCGGTCTATGCTCCCACAAAGTTTCTTTGAATGTTTGTTCGTCAAGCATTCCAATATGGTCTTTGCAATGTTTTGCCGTGATGTCGAGTGCAATCTTTGCAAGATACAGGTTTGTGCCTATACCGCAAGTCGCAGGAATATGCGTGCGCTCGGCGATCTCGTTTATGATTTTCTTTGCAAGTTGCTTTGGTTCGAGTTTGTAAATAGACAAGTAGTCCGTAACGTCTATAAAAGCCTCGTCAATTGAGTATTGATGTATATCGTCCGGTGAGAAATAATCGAGATATATATCAAAAATGTCTGCACAGTATTTGATATACAAACTCATGTGAGGGAGAGCAATCATATAATCTATGTTTTTAGGTATTTCGAACAGTCTGCAACGATTTCTGACTCCGAGCGCTTTCATCTTTGGAGTAATTGCCAAAGTTATAGCACCTTTTCCGCGAGATTCGTCTGCAACGACAAGGTTTGTTTCAAACGGACTTAACCCACGTTCCGCACATTCAACCGATGCGAAGAATGATTTCATATCTATGCAAAGATAAGTCCGTTGTTTTTCCATATTGCTCCTTTATGACAAGTCCTTTATTACTTTTACGGCTATGCCTTGAATTTGAATGTTCTTATAGAACATATCTTGAAGTGCATCGTTTTCGGGATGCAGCCTTATTAGTTTGTGCTTTTTATCCAAAAAATATCGCTTTAACGTAGCCTCACCCTCATCCGTGAGTGCAACCACTATTTGTCCTTCGTTTGCAGTATCTTGCTTGCGTATAACCACCAAATCTCCGTCGTTTACGCCTGCATTTATCATACTTTCGCCTTTCGCTTTCAGTATGAAGTACTCTCCGAGACCGAAAAACTCGATAGAGATTGATACATACGATTCTATATTTTCTTCCGCAAGTATCGGAGAGCCGCAAGCAATGTCGCCGACAATCGGGCAAGTAATTACGTTGGACATCGTTTTTGCAAACTTCGATGTAGTGAGATTGCAATGCTTGCCTTTTCTCTCGATTATGCCTTCGGACACCAAATAGTTGATATATCTGCTGACCGTGGACGGATTTACACTTATCGCGTCGGCAATTTCGTATATGGACGGAGTGCCGTTGTTATCGCGCAAACTCTCGTTGAGTATGTTCAAAATCTTATATATCGTTTCTTTGTTTTTAACTTGCATTGTATACCCCTTTTTACAATCTGCAACATTTATTGCGTTTTGTAATTTTCATTATAGTCATTCAAAAACAAAAGTCAACGGGTTTTCATAAGAAATTTTTGGCATTTATCGTTATGCGACATTTATGGTACACATTATGAGATTTTTTTATTTTCAGGTTGATCTCTCGGCTTTCTTTTGCGACGATTCTTGAAATGCTCGTACAGCTCTATTTCTAATAAGGATATATATAATTCTTTATCCTTACTCGGAATAAGAGATAAGTCCGGCGTTATGTCATCCACGAGAATTTTCTTGCCGCTCGTATTGTTTTTCAACTCAATCTCTCGCATATCACACCTCCTTTTTTATTTCTGCCATAACAATAAAACCTTCTCTGTTCAAAAAAGAAGAACATCATAAAACAAAAATGGACGTCTTTGAAACAACAAAATGCGTATGACAAAACAGTAATGAAATAGTAACCAATCTGTGACAAAACATTGATGGAACAGTAATGTGATATGTCTTTTCTTTCTCTTTTATAGGTGGTTGTGGAGTTTATCAGAAAAGCATCTTTCTTCAAGGGGTAAAATATTGCGGATAATTAAAGCAAATATACCAACGCAATATTTTCCCTATTCCCTTGACGATGCGATGCTTTCCCGATTTTTTCGAGGTGTCGAAAGAAAAAGACAACTCGACAAAGGAGTGTTCCAACTATGTTTCAACATCGTTTCAACAATGTTAATTCAGGCTTTCAACACCGTTTTACTAAATTTCAAATTAGGCACAAAACGGCTCGCTCAATGTCCTACTCAACGGGAATTGAACACCCTATACTCGAATTACAACACATCAAAAAGGAGACAACAGTATGAAAAAGTGCGTCATTTACGCCAGATATTCAAGCGAACGACAGACTGAACAATCTATCGAAGGTCAGCTTCGAGTTTGCTATGAATTTGCAAAAAACAATGAACTTATCGTCGTACACGAGTATATAGACCGCGCAATGACAGGAACGAACGATTTGAGAAAAGAATTCCAACAAATGCTTTCGGACAGTGAAAAGACAAAAGAATGGGATATTTGCCTTGTATATGCATTAGACCGTTTCGGAAGGAATTCTATTGAACAAGCAATTAACAAATACAGATTGCAAAAGACAGGTAAAATTGTCATTTCTGCAACACAACGAACGTCGCGAAATATAGACGGCTCTCAAAACCTTGACGGCATTATTCTTGAAAATATGTACGTCGGCATGGCTGAATACTACTCTGCCGAGCTTTCACAAAAGGTAAAGCGCGGATTGAACGAAAGTCGAATCAAAGGGCAATTTACAGGCGGTGTACCTATTTTCGGATACGAGGCATACGGAACGAAAGCCGAAGGCCGAAGAGTGCGCATCAAAGAAGACGAGGCTGTAATCGTAAGACGAATGTTTGAAGAATACGCAAGTGGTAGGCTCATAAAAGACATACTTGACGACCTAAACAACGAAGGAGTGCTTTGTCACGGAAAACCATTTACACGAACTGCTTTCTATAATCTACTGAAAAACGAAAAATATATTGGAATTGTCAGATTTGGAGACCAAGTATTCGATAACATTTACCCGCCTATCGTTAACGAGCAGGTATTTGATATATGTAGAGCTAAAGCACAATCAAATAAAAACGGCAAACACACAGATGTGCATTATCTTTTAAGAAACAAAGTGCATTGTGGCTATTGTGGAAAGACTGTAAGTTCGGAAAGTGGGACTTCAAGAACCGGCAAGGTTGTAAGATATTACAAATGTTCAGGGCGAAAAGTCGATAAAAAATGCGACAATACTCCAATTAGGAAAGAACTACTAGAACAGTTGGTTGTCGAGGCAACTTATGAAACTCTTGCGAATCCAAGATTAATAGATAAACTTGCAACTCTAATACTAAACGCTCATCAACAAAAAATGGCAGATGCGTCTGTAATCAATATTATAGAAGGTCAATTGCATGACACAGAAAAAGCTTTATCAAATCTTATTGCGTGTATGGAAAAAGGAATCGTGAGTGCTTCCACTGCAAAAAGATTGGAAGAACTCGAGCAACAAAAAACAGAATTTGAAACTAAACTGGCTTTGGAAAAAGCGAAAGAAACAATTCCTATTGATAAAAAAGACATTGTTGACTATTTGCAACAAGCAATCAGAAAAACACCTCGTCTAATGATAGAATTGCTTATCAAAGACGTTATTCTTTACAAAGACCGAATAGAAATTCACTTCAATTATACAGACTTGATAAGACCTGATGCTGAAAGGCGTCGGGCCTTTTTATTTTACAAATTTTCAAAAGATGTCGTTATGAAACGCAAGTCAAATCTTCCACTTGAAAAGAAAACCATTAGATTTGAAATGTATGTATAATATTACAAATATTAGAAAAAGGAAAACCCAGTCAAACCTTTATGGTTCAACTGGGTTCATCCTGGTGCGGACAACAGGACTTGAACCTGCACAGCCTTGCGACCATAAGAACCTGAATCTTACGCGTCTGCCAATTCCGCCATGTCCGCACAACGGATAAAATAATATCTTAAAAACCGCATAAAGTCAAGTATTTGAAACCATTTATGTTTAAGCGGCGAGAAGAGCGCGTGCGATGCGGTTTACGTCGGTGTTGTCGATTTTCTCGGGAATAATCGCTTTCAGCTCGTCCGCGGACAATCTTTTCACGAAAATGAAGTATTTCACGTTGGTGTCCGTATGCGTTTTTGTGGTATAAAGGCTGTTTTTGATATCGTCTTTGGTTTCGCCGTCCTTGTATTTCAGCCCGCCCGTTTCGTGGTCGGCGGTGACGATAATCGCGCTGTCGAGGTCTTTTAGCCTGTCGTATGCGATTTTAATGGAGTTGTCGAAGCTTTTAAGGTACTGTGTCATCGGGATAATATCGTTTTTGTGGCTTTTCTTGTCGATATGCGCGCCCTCGATCATAAGAAAATATCCGCCCGGGAAGCGGGCTTCCATAAATTTCAGCGCGAACTCGGTGCACATTTCGAGCGTAGGCGTATCGGCGGTGCCGTCTTCCGACGGAAGCGACGAAAACGGCATAATTAATTTATTGCTCAAAGCGCTTCCGCCGACGTCGTTAAAGCTTGTTGCGAACGTAAAGCCCTTGCTTTCAAACTGCGATTTATATTTCGTGTATTCGTCTTTTCCCGCGCCGAGATACAAGTCCACGACGTCGTTAATCTGCCCTTTAATTATTTCGGAAGTGTCGCCCCTGTTGTTTGCGTGCGACGAAAACGACGCCGGCGTCGCGCCGTAAAGATTGTCCGTTGTCACGATACCCACGCCGAGCCCTTTTTCCTTGGCGTACTCTGCGACGCTTTTGACGTTATTTCCGCCGTGGCGTGCGACTTCGCCGTTATTAAATTTTTGTCCGGTTGCAAGCGCGCTCCCGGCTGCCGCACTGTCCGTGGGAATCCCGACGTTGTTTGAAAACGTCGTTACGAACCCGTCTGCCCCGAGCGAGCGCATGAACGCCCTTTCGCCGTAATACGTTTCCGTCGTTTTAATATGGTTTTCGCCCATACCGTCGCCGATGAACAACACGGTTTTGCTTGCGAGCCCGGTAAGGTCTGAAAAATCGGTTTTGTAAAGGTTTTTCGTGCGGTTGAGCGCAACGCCCATAAAGGCAAGCGACACCGACAGTATCGCGACGAGCGCCGCCGACACAACCCACAACAGAATTTTACTTGTCCTGACTTTTGTTTTTTTCATAATTTATTATCCCCTTAAAAATTAAAACGTTTTTTGAAGCGACGAAAGGATGTTTTCGGACGTTTTCGCGACTTCTTTAAGCGCGCCTTCTTCAAACGGAGATTTCAGCCCCGCAAGGCGAACAAGATCGGTGAAGACGTACGAGCCGCCGCGCGTCGCATGTGCAAGATACGCTTTGAACGCCTTGTCGTAATCCTTTTGCGATTCTTCCAGAAACTCGATCGCGACGGTCTGAGCAAGGCAGTAATCGATGTAATAAAACGGGCTTTCAAAAATGTGATTCTGTATTGCCATCTTGTACCTTTTGAAAGATACGGCACGTCGTCGGCGTCCATCCACGGGCGGAATTCTTTTTCAAGTTTCAGCCAGACGTCGTCGCGCTCCTTAGGCGTCATATCGGGGTTTTCGTATACGATATGTTGGAAGTAATCCACTATCGTTCCGTACGGAATGAAGGTTAAAGCGTCGAAAAGGTGCTTATAACGGTACTTATTTGCATCTTTGCCGAAAAACATATCCGTATATTTCCAGGCGAAAAACTCCATTGACATGCTGTGTGTTTCCGCCGTTTCCATTGCGCCGAGACCAAGTTCGTACGGCACGACGGGTTCCGACATATAATACGCAAAAGCGTGTCCCGCCTCGTGCGTTACGACGTCGACGTCGGCGGTCGTTCCGTTGAAGTTTGCGAAGATGAACGGCTGGTGATACTTATCGAAACTCGTCATATATCCGCCCGTCCATTTGCCTTCGCGCGTGAACACGTCGAACGCGTCGGTATCCATCATCATATCCATAAACGCGCCGGTTTCGGGGCTCATATCCTTGTACATTTCCTGCCCTGCTTTCAGAATGCCGCGCTCGTCGAGAGCGGGTTTCGGATCTTCCTGAAAATACGTGTCGTTGTCGTATAAACGCATGTGGTCGATGCCGAGTTTTTCCGCAACCTGCTTTTTAAGACGCGTCACGACGGGCACGATATCCTTTAAGACGTTTTCACGGAAAACCTTTACCATTTTTTCGTCATAGCAAAGCCTGCCCATGTTGTAGTAGCCCAACTCGACGTAGTTCTTGTATCCCATTTTCTTTGCCATAAGGTCGCGGTTTTTGACCATTCTGTCAAAGACGTCGTCCAGAAAATCGCTGTGTTTTTCCAGCGTCTTTCCAAGCGCGACGTACGCTTCTTTTCTGGTTGCGCGGTCGCTGTCCTGTGCGAATTTGCGAAGTTCGCCAAGTGTAATATCCTTGCCGCGGAAGTTATAAGTGCATTCCGACACGAACTTTGAGTATTCCGTAACAAGCGCGTTGTCTTTTTGCATTTCGGGAACGATCGCGTCGCTCACCGCTTTTTTCTGCAACTCGAATTGTTTAATGATGACGGGATTTATTTTTGTTTTGAGTTCGTCCAAAAACTTACTTCTTAAAATCGCGTCGGCGTATTTAAGATAACTCACCTGCACCACGGGCATTTTCTCGTCGTAGTAGTCCTTTTCGGCGCTGTAAAACTCGTCCTTGGTATTAAGCGTGAAACGGGCGTTCGCAAGCGACGACTCCGTATAAAAATCACGCAAAGCGTCGTTCACGAGTTCTCTTGCTTCCAGCACGTCGTCGACGGACTTCGCCGCGTTGATTTTTTCAACCGCTTTATCAATGACGCCGCATACCTTTTCGGCGTCCGCTCTTTCATAAGGAATTTCCGAAACTTTCATTCTTTGCATAAATACTCCTTTGCGCGAAAACGCGCGCTACCGTTAAATTGTAGCACGCGCCTTTGAAAATTTCAATAATAAACGCCGTTTAGTTATTAAAACGTAACGGTTACTTCGTATTCAAACGTTTTTCCCGCGGGGAGAGTGTTGATAAGGAATTTGTTTTTCAGTTCCCTGTCGCAATCGACGGTGTCGGGAAGCCCCCACCACGCTTCGATGCAGGCGTATTTGCCCATTTTGTTGTTGGACCATATAGCAAGCACGGGAACGTTGCCGATGTCGAACGTGATTTCCTTGCCGTCGCGGCGCAGAAGGGTTACTTTTTTCGCGTTGTTTTTAGTGACGACCGCGTCGTGGATAAAGGTCGATTTCACCAGGGGGATTTTGTTGGTAAACTCCGACTTCTTCTCGCCCTTGACAAGGTGCAGATCGTCGTCGAATTCATATTCTTCGATGGGTTTATCGGTGTCGATAATCGCAAAGTTGCCGGATACGTCGCAGGTATCGTCGGTTTCGTCGCCGACAAGCGCCCATCCGAAGTGCGTGCCGAGCCCGAAAGGCATATCGACGTCGCCGGTGTTTACGACGGTGTACGTGATTTTCATACTGTTTCCGACAAGCGCGTATTTCACCTTGAAATCGAAATCGAACGGATATTGTTTTTTGGTTTCTTCCGTCGATTTAAAGTCCATGACGAGCGTGTCGCCGGTGTTGCTTTCCGCCGTGAAGACGTTGTAGCGGGCAAGTCCGTGATTTTTCATTTCGTAGCGTTTTCCGGAGACGGTATACCAGCCGTCTTTAAGGCGCGCGACGAAGGGGAAGATGACGATGTCTTTCGATTTCCACGATTTCTCGCTGCCCTGCCAGAGATATTCCTCGCCGCGATATTTCACGCTGTCGAGAAGGCTGCCGTTTTCGTTGACCGTTACGTCCAGAATGCCGTTTGTGATGTTTTGCATAATTTTACCTCTTATCTTTTTATTTTCAGAAATTGAAATTTGCCGTGTTGTAAATCGTCGCGACCGACGTTTCTTCCGATTTTTTCCTGCCGCGCTCGCTTTCGATTGTCCAGGATATGAACGGCGGATATTTCGCGCGTTTTTTCTTGCTGCGCGGAATCCCCAGAATATTGCAAAGCAGAAAATCGGGTTTGAAATCGAGTTTCGGCGTCTTCGGCTTAAAGCACGAGAGCGCGATCGTATATCCCTTATCCTTAAAATACTTTGCCGCTTTTTCGTTGAAGCCTATGTACATATATTTGCCGTTATAGGACTTTAACTCATCAATCAGTGCGTCACAAAGTGCGATTTCGTTGTTTCGGCACTTCAACTCAATCAATATCGGAGTGCGCCCGTCAACCGCCGCAAGCACGTCTTTCAGCGTCGGAATCGTGTGCGAAGTGTTTTTGAGTTTAAGCGCGGTCAGCTGACTTTCCGTCATTTCTTCGACAATGCCGCTTACTCCGCACATACGCTTTAACGTGTGGTCGTGAAACACGACGAGTTTGTTGTCTTTTGTCAGATGCACGTCGATTTCAAGCCCCAGCCCTTTGTCCGCCGCAATGCGGATTGCAGTGAGCGAGTTTTCGGGCAAAGTCTTGTCAAAACAGCCGCGATGGGCGTAGTCTTTCACGCCGCCTAGAATGTCAAGAACGTTTTCCATATTATTCAAAAATCCTTTTTATAATGTTTTTCGCTTGTTCGTATAAATCTTTTCGGGTGCCGTCGTTTATCGCGACGTAGTCCGCCCGCTTTAGTCTTTCGTCGTCCGTGGTTTGATTTTTAATTATGTTTTTCGCAAGGTCTTTTGATATGTTCCTTGTCGAAACGATGCGGTTTATTCTCACGTCTTCACCAGCGGTCACGACGATTACTCTGTCAAACAAATCCGTCATTCCGCTTTCAAACAAAAGCGGCACTTCAATGACGGCGTCGCCCGTGATTTCTTCGATTTGCCGCCGTATTTCGGGGTGCGCGAGCGCGTTGAGCGTTTTGCGCTTTTTCTCGTCCGAAAACACTTCTTCGCGAAGAACCGACTTGTCGACCTTTCCGTCTTTTACGGCAAGCGGAAAAGCCTCCGAAAGTTTTTCGATATATCTTTTGTCGCGCAAAAGTTCCGCATTGATTTCGTCGGCGGAATACGTCCTTATCCCAAGTTCTTTCACGGCGCGCATAAATTCGCTTTTGCCCGCGCCTATGCCGCCCGTTACCGCAACTTTCATATTACGCCTCGTACCAGCTTTTGCCGCTTGCGACGCCGACCGTAAGGGGGACGCTGAGTTTTACCGCGGTTTCCATGCTTTCTCTCAGAATTTTTTCAACCTTGTCCTTTTCGTTTTCGTCGGCTTCCGCGATAAGTTCGTCGTGAACCTGCAAAAGAAGTTTCGCACTTGTTCCTTCAAGGTTTTTCGCCGTTTTCAGCATTGCGATTTTTATAATGTCGGCGGCGGTACCTTGCAGCGGGAAGTTCATTGCGGCGCGCTTGCCGAACTCTCTCACGGCGTAGTTACTTGACGAAAGTTCCGGCATAAGACGTATGCGGTTGAAAAGTGTTCTTACAAAGCCGTGCTCTTTTGCGAATTCGACCTGTCCGTCCATAAACTCTTTGACCTTCGGATAAGTCCTGAAATACCGTTCGATATACTTTTTCGCGTCGGCAACCCTGATTGACAGGTTTTGCGCGAGTCCGAAGTCGCTTATTCCGTAAATTATTCCGAAGTTGACCGCTTTTGCATTGCGGCGCATTTCGTCCGTTACGTCGGCAATATCGACGCCGTAAATCTCCGCAGCGGTCGAGGCGTGAATATCGCGGCTTTCTTTGTACGCCCGTATGAGGTTTTCGTCGCCGCTCATGTGCGCCATAAGACGAAGTTCGATTTGCGAATAGTCGGCGGAAATCAGCACTTTGCCCTTTTCCGCGACGAACGCACGGCGGATTTCCTTGCCCTCGACAGTGCGAGTCGGGATATTTTGAAGGTTCGGCTCGGTCGAAGACAGCCTGCCCGTGTTCGTCAGAGTCTGCTTGTATTCTGTATGCACGCGCCCGTCGGACGACACCGCCTTTTCAAGCCCCAGCACGTACGTCGATAACAGCTTGGAAATCTGACGGTATCTTAAAATAAGCGGGATAATCGGGTGCTCTTCGTAAAGTTTTTCAAGCACGTCCACGTTGACGGAAAGCCCCGTTTTGTTCTTTTTGGACGGTTTCAGCCCGAGTTTGTCAAACAATATCACCGTGAGTTGTTTGGGCGAATTTATGTTGAAAGTTTCGCCGGCGTACGAGTAAATCTTTGCGGTGAGCGTTTCGATTTCGTCCTCGTATTTTTTCCGAAGTTCTTCCAGAACCCCAACGTCGACTTTCACGCCCACACATTCCATATCGAACAAAACCCGTTCAAGCGGCAGCTCGATATCGTGATACAGCGACGAAAGATCTTTGCTTTCAAGTTCCTTTTCAAGGTAGTCGCAGATTGCGAAAAACGCCGTAACCGAGTCGCCCGAAACGTTTGCGGCAGCTGCAAGAGTAACGATATCCTTGAAACTTCTTCCGCCGAAAACAAGATATGCAAGAAGTCCCACGTCCTTTGGCGTTACCGACGTTTCAACGCCGGCGTCCTTGAAAAGATGCAAAAGTTTTTTCAGGTCGGATACGACGCACTCGCTTGTCAGATGCGGTGCGATTTCTTTCAGTACGTCGTCCATCGTCATACCGCCGAAAAGGTCGTAATTTTGTTTAATCACATAAAGTCTGTCGGCAGAAAACGCAACGTCGACGTCCGCCCCTGCGTTAAGCGCAAAAGGCTTTCCTTTATTGTCGTCAAACAACTTCTTCAAATCGTCGATATTGTCAATTTCAACTGTTGTATATTCGATTTTGACCTGTGAAGTGTCGTTTTCGTCGGATTTTACTTCGTCGGTAAACGCGAAACGCTTTGTAAGCGATGTGAATTCCAGCGCGATAAGCGCGTTTTTCGCACTTTTTGAAAGCGGATACGAAAACGTAATATCCGACATTCCGATATTTATCGGCACGGCGGTATTTATTGTCGCAAGCGTATAAGAAAGCCGCGCCATATCTTTTCCGTCCCTGATTTTTTCGCCGAGTTTCCCTTTGATTTCGTCGGCGTTAGCAAGGACGTTTTCCATTGTGCCGTAGGTTTTGAGAAGTTCCATCGCGGTCTTTTCGCCGATGCCCGGAATCCCGGGGATATTGTCGGACGCGTCGCCGCGAAGAGCCTTGTAGTCGATAATCGCCGACGGCGTTTCGAAGCCGTCTTCAAAAAGCCTTTCCTTGTCGTATCTCACGACTTCGGTGATTCCTCTTTTCGTGAAAAGCACGTTGGTGGTGTCGTCGATAAGTTGCAGGCTGTCGCGGTCGCCCGTGACGATATCCGTAGGACACGAAAACCTTTTTGCAAGCGTGCCGATAATATCGTCCGCCTCGTACCCTTCAAGTTCCACGATTTTTATCCCAAGGTCGCCGATAAGTTTTTTAAGGACGGGCACTTGTTTCACAAGTTCTTCGGGCATAGGTTTTCTGGTCGCCTTGTAGCCCGCATACATATTATGTCTGAACGTCGGCGCTTTCAGGTCAAACGCAGCCGCGATATGCGTCGGTTTTTCTTCCTTGATAAGCCGCGCGAGCATGGACACGAATCCGAAGATCGCGCCGGTTGGGTTTCCTTTGCTGTCGGTAAGACCGGGGAGCGCGTAATACGCGCGGTGCAAAAGGCTGTTGCTGTCGAGAAGTAAAAGTTTTTCCATTATTAATTAAGGCGTTTTGGCGAGTGATAGCACTTATAAAACGCTATGAATATTTCCTTTAATTCGTTTTTGATACCCCTGTCGTTTTTGATGACCTCGTCTATGCCGCCTTTAATGCCCTTTGCGGCTTTTTTCGCAGCGGAGAAAACGACGTCGTAAAACTCGTCGATATCGTAAAAGCGGAAGCGGTCGACGTTAAAATACACGGCGAAAACTTCCAGAAAGTTCTCAAACACCTGCAAGTCCGAAGACTTCGACGACAGTTTAAGTATATCTCGCAGCGTGTCGATGACGTCCTCGATATTCGCGTCCTGCGACTTATGCACTTTAAGTTTCGCAAGGGTGACGATTTCTTCGATGGCTTTTCTGTCGATGCCGTGCATGAAGTCGGAAAACGCCTGATCGTCGACGGCGCGCACGCAGAATCTGAAACTCGGCAAGCCCAGAATTGTGCGCTTTGCCTCGTAATAGCCCATTTCCTTGAATCTATCGATATTTTCTTTCGTGAAGTTTACGGCGTAATCGAGCTTTTCGCTGGGGGTAAACACCAGAAGTTTCGCGCCATTTAAGTCGACGTCGCGGTACGCGCGGTATTTTTTGATATTCGTGCGGATTGCGACGATTTCGTCGTAGCCTTTGTCGACCAGCATTTTCACGGGCATATTGTCGTAAACGCCGCCGTCGATGAACCACTTGTTTTCATTGCCTTCGATTTTTTGCCATTTGAACGCGGGGTACGCCGACGACGCCATTACGTAATCGTAAATCTGCCCTTTGGGGATATCTTCTTTCATCATGTAATGCGGCGCGAAATCAGGCACGGAATAGGTCACAAGTCCGAAGTCTTTATTACTTTTTCTGATTGCCTTTTCGTCGATATATTGTTTCAGAAAGGCGCGCATTTTGTCCGCCGTCGTATCGACGAACACGCCAAGGTTTCTTAAAAGTTTTCCGACGTTGCCGATAAGCTGCGCGTTGAATTGTCCCTGCGTCAGTTCCTTTATCGACAGTTCGTCCATATCAAGGACGTTCTGCATATTGATATTGTCCCAAAGTTCCAGGGTTTTTTCCCAGTCGCCGGCGCAGAACATAGCAGCGTTGATCGCGCCGATACTCGTGCCGACGTAGCCGTCAAAATCGGCAAGCCCCATTTCGCGCAGAGCCGTCATGACGCCGATATGATACGCGCCTTTTACGCCGCCGCCTTCCAGTGCAAGACCTTTCATACAACACCTCTGATAGTTCTTATACACATTATTATAACTATCATAAAGCGCGCTTGTCAAGAACGAAAAAGAAAACCGCCGTAAATACGGCGGTTGCAAAGTTTAATCGTTGTTTATTCTCCTCGAAGCAGTTTGTACAACTCCTGCGAGTGAACGAGATTTGAATTGTGTTTTACGGGCGTTTTGCTTTCGTCGGTGTATCCGTAAAACGTCACGGGTTTCAAATTACCCACAATAATTGCTGCGCCGGGACTGATTTCCGCAACAAGTTCGTTGAGTTTGATTTCCGCGTGGTCGAATCCGTTTTCTTCAAGCGCGCCCGTTACGGTTACGCGGTTTTCGTGATTAAGTCCGCTGAACAGCATTCCGCAGTGCATATATCTTACGCCGGAATCTTTGACAAACAGGTGCTCGTAGCGTTTCCCCTGTAAGCCTTTTTGGATAACTTCTTTCAGAATATTGTCGATTGCGTCGTTGTTGGTAATCCCGCCGACAAGGTCAAGGTCGACGTCCTGTTTCCAGTTGTAAATTCTCAGTATTCCCTGAATGTCGATATTACAGGTATGCTCTTCGTTGTCGTCGCCGCTTGAAAATCCGACGGACGGGGATGCCGCCTGACCGTATACGCAGTTTTTCATCACGACTCTCTGGTTCTTGTAAGTGCACCAGGAGAAGCAGGTGAATTTGCTGCTGTTGCTCATAATCGTGCCTTCGATAAGCGTTTCGGCAAAATCGCCTTTATTTATCGCCTCTTCCTCGTTGTCGTAGCTGCCGACGCGCATACAGTACATTGCGTTTTCGATGACGCAGTATTGCACGTGCACGTTGCCCTTCGTTTCGACGCCGATACCGACGAAATCTTTGCTTGCAAACGTGTTACTTTTCGGAAGTTCGGACGACTTAATCTTCACGTTCCTTAAAAGTACGCGCGGCGCGTCTTTTCCCTGGGGACCATCCATCACGAGTATGTTCGAGCCCATGATGTTCGGCTTGGCGGTCGGATCGTCGTAGTCGCGGTGTTTCCAGTCAATCGTATGCCCGTTGCCGTAAAGACTTGTCGAAAGTCTGAGCGGCGCGTTGCACCATGTCCTGGTTTCTTCGCCCTTTTCGCCCGAAATGCCACTTGTGTCGGCTTCGGTATATCTGATGGAGCGAATGGTAATATCGTTTCTCAGGAACACTTCGTACTTCTTTCCGTCGATTTCTTCGTTGACGGCTTTCGTGAGTTCATCGGCGGTTTCGACGTTGACGCCGTACATCACCGTGAAGTTATATTCCCTTTTGATGCTGTCGCCGGCATACGGGCTGTCCTTTGCCTCGGCAGTGACTTTCACGTTTTTGCGTACGCCTTTTTCAGATTCCGACAAAGTAATAGTAATCACACCGTTTTCGTCAATCGTCGCAATATCGCCGTCGCTTACTACCGACCATTTGAAACGACTCAGGTTTTCACTGCCCGTAAGGTCTTCGGGCGCAACGACTTTGATTTGTCTGAACGGCACAAGCCGACCTGTCATTTCTTCGCCCGAATATTCAAAATACATGTTGCCGTAAATGCACTCGTCCGCGATACCTTGCGGGGCGTCTTTTTCCAGCATAAAGTATATGACGGGTTTTCTCACGTGAAGATCGATTGAAATACTTTCTTCGCCAAATTCTGCTGTAAACGTGACTTCACCGCTTGAAATCGCAGTGATTAACCCCGTTTTTTCGTCGATTGTCGCAACGTCGGTGTTTAACGATTTATAACGCGCGCCGCTTGCTTTTTCGCCGCTTGCGGCAAATATCGCGTTGAGTTTATACGGGACTTTCCCGACGATAACGGTGCTGTTTTCAATAACGTCGGCGTTTTCAAAAACAATCGAATTTTCGCTTTCGACCTTGCGTAACATCATCGTTTTTCCGCCCTTTTCAAGGACGGCGTAACCCGTTTTTCCGCTGAACACGATTGCGCCGGATTCAAGCGTCGCGTTTTGAGATTTAACGAGAGTGCTTCCTTCCGCGCCTATCGACGAAAGCGAAATGCTGTCGGTATGAACGTATTTCAAAGCCGTCGGGAACACTCCGCCGCGCACCGTAATCTGAACCGTGCGGACGATTTCGGGCGCAACGCGCTTCTCGCTTCCCGACACGAAATCTTTGGATTTAAGTTTCATGGTGACGGTTGCCGTTCCCGCGCCCTGCGGCACGACAACGCCGTTTGCGTCAACCGAAAGAACGTTTTTGTCGCTCGACTCCCAAGTGACGTATTCAAGATCAACGTCGATGGGGTGTGCACACGCTTCAAGGCGGATTATTTCGTCCGTCGTGATGTCGATGCCCGGCGTTTCGCCGAGTTTCACGTCTTTATAAACTATGTAAGCCGACCTTGCGACGTCGCTTTTAATTTCAAAGCGGCACCTGTCGGTTTTGCCGCCGTCGTCGGTTTTTGCGACAATGTCGAACGTGCCCGTCCAGTTTATGGTAACGTTGCCGTTATCGTCGACGGTTGCAATATCGCCTTCGTACTCGGGATCGTACGATACCGAGTTTTCAATGCTCCAATGGACTTTTTTATTCGTTGCTTTTTTGGGAAGGACCAGCGCGGCAAGCTGATATTGCATGCCGGGGCGGTCAAAATACAGCGAAACGTTGTCAACGTCCTGATAAAAATCGGGGTCAACGATTGCAACGCTCGCAACCGTAATGTCGGGCGTGATCAGAACCACGTTTGTAACAAGAACAACAGCCGCAACGATTGCCATAGGAATTATCAGTAATAATCCTATCAGTACTTTTTTCATCGGCGTCTCCTACTTTTTTTCAGCGGCCAAGAACCTTTCGTCTGCCGCAAGGAATATACGAAACGTACAATAATTTCGTTTTGTCATTATAATTATTGATAAAGTTTATTATAGCGTTTGTTAAGTTTTACGAAAAGAAGCACAATCCCCAGTGCCGCCGCAACGCCCGACACGATGAGCAAAAGCCCCATAATCGACTTTGCGCCGTGTTTGATGGGTATTCCCGCAAACGTGGGCAGGAACCCGCCGATCATCGTAAACAGACCGTACAACACCGCAAACACAAGCCCGAGAGCAAGCGCGATGGCAACGTTTTTGTTTGCCGAGACAAGCTCGCCGTCACCCATGAAGTTGAACGTGGGCGATTTGGTATCGAACCACATGCAAAGACTCGTCAACGCAATGTTTGAAAACTCCGCGATAAAGAATATCATAACCGCGTCGACTGGCGATACGAACTTCGCGCCGCTTACAGCGATGCAGCAAAGGATAATCGAAAGCGTTGCTACGCCCGAATACAAAAGGAATTTTGCAAGCACTTGTTTCCAGTACGGCAACGGAATAATCTTCGTATGATAAAAGCATCCGCCTTCCCTGCTTATCGCCGTTGACGAGAACGACACGATGACCGTTACGAAAATCGTAATGACCATAAGCGATATGCCGGGCAGAATGTTGTTGCCGACGCTGTTGCTGCCGACAGAACCCGCAAGCGCATTGCAGTAATATACCATAACGGGTGCTGCCGCCGCCATGACGAGATATTGGAAGCTGTAATTGAAACTTCTTAAAATCCCGTAAAAATCACGGCGCATATACGACAGGAACGGCGGAAGGGGATTGTCTGAGGTGCGTTTCGTGAACGAGGCGCGCTGATTTTCGATGCCGTCCAGAATCGTGCTGAAATACCACTTTTTGACGATGAGCATTGCAATAAGTCCGACGCCCGTCGTAAGCAGCAGGACGTAAATAAGGTTAATATACGGGTGACGTCCCAAAAGCATGTTCGCGTAAAGGTTGAACGGGAACGCGCCTGCCGCAAACTTCCCGATTCTGCCCATGACTTCCGGACTGAACAACGCCATATCCTTTTCAATGTAAAAACCGACAAGCGATTTCAGCAGTTGCATGTACGCGACGAATATGCCCACGACCACAAGGATCGTAACGCACAATACGATGCCGTATTTGTTTTTGATAAGGTTGATTAACTTCATCACGGGGATTGCCACGATGTTCGCCAGGAAGAACGGCAGGAAACTGCTTAAAAACGTCGTGAGTATCGCCACGGGATAGAAAACCTCAGGCGGCCTTCCGAGTGCGCCCGCCTTTTGCAGAATAACGCCGTAACATATGTAAAACGGCAGAAGAATCCCCATCGTAATCAAAAAGTTGCTGATGAATACGAATATCGACTTCGCAATGAAAATCTGCGTGCCGTTCACGGGGAATCGCAACAATATTTCGTTGTCGCCGCTGTAATAAAGCGCCTTGATGAGCGTTGCGGTGCAAATGAAAAATTGCAGGATTATCGACGCCATCGACACGATGACGATGTAACTGTCGCGAAGTCCGGGACGCGCGACGAACATTTGCGTGAAAAGCAAAATCAAAAATACGATTATTGCATACATCAGGCCGGACATAATAAAATTGAATATCCATTTCCCGACGTTGCCCGCGCCGATACGCGTGCCGTATCCGAAGCGGGATTTCATATCTATTTTCAAAAGCGCACGTATGGTAAACCAATCGTCGCGCACCTTTTTTCGATGCGCGGCAAGCGCTTCCTTATTGATTTTATCAGACATTCCACGCCCTCCTTTCTTCCTCGGTGGACGAGATTTCAAAGAATCGTTTTTCAAGGGTTTCGCGGTTTGCGGGATCGGACAAGTCGATGACGCAGTGCAAAATGCCGTCGTTGATTATCGCGACTCTGTTGCAGACCTTCGCAACCATATCGAGGTTGTGGCTGCTGAAAAATACCGTGTTGCCCTTGCGGACGTGTTCACGCATATAACTTAAAATTTCCGCCGTGGATTGCGGATCGAGACCCATCATCGGCTCGTCCAAAACCCAGAGTTTCGGCTCGTAAATAAGCGCGGCAATGATACAAATCTTCTGCTTCATGCCGTGGCTGTACGACTTGATCTGACGGTCGACGGCAAAACGAAGTCTGAATAAGTCCAAAAACATGTTGAGCCTTTCTTCGCGGTCGGCTTTCGGCACGCGGTAAAGGTCGGCGACGTAGTTTACGTATTCCCTGCCCGTCAGACGTTCGTAAACGCTGTGGTTGTCGGGGACGTAACCCATGCTCATTTTCGCCCGCATAGGCTCTTTCACGATATCGTATCCGCAAATCGTGATTTTGCCTTCTTCAAACGGAAGTATGCCGGTCAGACATTTTATGGTCGTGGACTTGCCCGCGCCGTTCTTGCCCAGAAATCCGAAAACTTCGCCGGGTTTCAGTTCCAGCGACAAATCCTTTACGGAATATACCTCGCTGTTGGCGTACCTTTTTTTAAGGTGGTCGATTTTAAGCATCGGGGGCGCGCCTTCGATGACGGTGTTTTCGTTTGAAAAATCGCCAAGTCTTCCGTGGATTTCCGTGTCGTCGGACGCGCTTACGTCGTCAAGGATTTCGGGTTCGCGCTCGTCAAGAGTTTCAAGTTCTTCCGCCGCGGTGTCTTCCATAATCTGGTCGGGCGTTTCCGCGACTTCATGTTCGTGTTTATTCTTTTTGAATTTCATTTTCATTTTGCACCTTTCTTATTTGTTATATAATGTGCGTAAAGCAACGATATAATCCTTTTCAAAATTATATCGCTTGCATTTTACCATACGCGTTCGGTTTTGACAAACGTTTTCGGTCGTTTATCACATTACAAAAGTATTACAATCAATTAAAAAATACCTTAAAAATAAAAACCCCCGACTGAGCGAGGGTTTTTTGACGATTATGATTTCAATGACTTTTTACTTTTTGAAAGAGAGCTGTACGCTGAACGAATGCTTCACGACGGGATAGATTTTGTATCTCGGTTTAGTGCATGCAACGGCAGGTACGTCGCCGCCTACGCCGCGTTGTTTTCCGTCAAAAGTGACAGTTAAACGTCCGGTTTTTTGCAATAAATGCCTGTGTGTGGTATTTTCCAACTGTTCAATGCTATACTCGTTGACGCTTGCTTCAAAGGGTTTTCCGACATATTTGATTTGCAGCGTCGGCTTGTCTTCGCCGCACACTTCAAGCCATCTCATTTCGGTGTGGTTGCTGCATTCCTGCGGGGTGAGATAGCCGTGTTCGAACTCTCCGACTTCGCCTTCGTACACGCCGAGAATCGCTGCGTCGCCACGGTCGCAATAGTTTTCAAACGGACCTTTTCCGTAAAAACGCATCTTGTCGTAGCCTTCGTTGAGTTCGGTCACGAAACCGTATCTCGGCAATCCGTAAGCGCGTCCGCGCACCGACATCTGGACGATAACGTTGCCCACGCCGTCGAATTTATAGGTCGTTTTCAGTCCCAGTCTTGTGCTTATCCAATGCACTTCGACCTTGATCGAGCCGTTTTGTTCCTTGACCTTAATCCTGCCGACTTTCAGGCGTTTCGTGGCTTTTTTGTAATACCACTTGCCCATGATCGCCCTTACGAACGCGGGAACTTGCGGCAGGTAATCGTTGTCGGTTATCGCGCGCCAGAAGTTGGGTTTTACGGGTTCGTGCAGAAGCGGCGCTTTATCTTTCGTGAAGAAGTTGAGCCCGCCCGTTTTCTTGTCGATTGCGGCGTCGAATTCTTCGGTATAAACGCGCACTTCGTCCTTGTTGTTTTCGTAAACGGGTTTAACGGTCATATCGACTGCTTTGCCCTTTTTCGGATTATACAAAATCTGCTCGTACGCGACGATATGCCCCGCCGGCGCAAAGAACGTATCTTCCGCAAGACTGAGTTCCACCACGATCGAAAGTTCGTTTTCGCGGTTTTTGATATACTTTTTAATATTGATTTCACCTGTGCTGAGCGGCTTGATTTCGGGCAGGTCAAGCTTGACCTTTTCCACGAATTTGCCTTCTCTCAGAATCCTCATCGACAGCTTGAATCTGTCGTCGAGCGGGGTTATTCTGTGGCGGTTTTTAATAATAAGGTTATCGCCCTTCGTCGAAAAATCGACAAGTTGATATACCTTTTTCACTTCAAACAGCGCGGGTTGCGGGGTTCTGTCGGGCTGAACGATACCGTTGAAGACAAAGTTGCCGTCGTTGGGTACGTCGCCGAAATCGCCGCCCTGCGTCCATTTGACCGTGCCGTCGTTTTCAACCTTTTTGATGCTCTGATCCGCAAAGTCCCAGATAAACCCGCCTGCGAGTCTGTCGTATCTCAAAAATTCTTTCCAGTAATCGTTGAAGTTTCCGAGACTGTTGTTCATCGCGTGTGCGTATTCGCAAAGTACGAAAGGTTTGTCGCGGTAATCCTTGGGCTTAAAGACCTTGCCCGACGGCGACCACAACGCCACGCAGTGAGTATAAGGTTTTTTGCATTCGCCGATGCGTTTCATTTTTTCCTGACGGATGTACATATCGCTCAGAACGTCGGACGAGCGGAAGTCGGTATCGGGATTGTAATGAATGGGGCGCGTTTTGTCGATTTCAAGCGCGGCTTCGCGCATTTTTACGAAATTTTGGCCGTAGCCCGCCTCGTTTCCGAGCGACCAGAAGATGACCGAGGGATGGTTTTTGTAAGAGTCTACCATGTTACGCATACGGTAAACGACATGCCCTTCCCAGCGTTTGTCAGAGCCCGGGATTCTGGACGCAAGACCGTGCGTTTCAAGGTTGCATTCGCTCATTACGATGATGCCGTATTTGTCGCAAAGTTCGTAAAAGTCGCGACTGTCGGGATAGTGGCTCGTGCGGATTGCCGTGATGTTGTTTTTGCGGCAAAGGATGATGTCGTTTTCATTGAATTCGCGCGAGACGTATCTGCCGTGTTCGGGATCGAATTCGTGACGGTTTACGCCGCGGATTTTCAAAGGCTTGCCGTTAAGCATAATGAACGGACCGCGGTTTGTTTCGGGATTATAGCCCGTGATTTCCACCGTTCTGAAACCGAACATAAGTTTTCTTCTGTCCGCCATCACGGTGTCTTCGCCGTCTTCGTAAAGGATATAATCCACTTCGTAAAGATAAGGATTTTCCATTTCCCAAAGCGTTACGTCGCGGACTTCTTTCAAAAAGTCGACCTTGTAACTTCCGCCGTTTTTGATTTCGGGAATAACGACAATATCCTTAAAAACTTCCTGCCTGTCGGCGTCGCGAAGCATCACGACAAGCCTGCCACCGCTGAAATCGGCGCGTTCGGCGCGCATCGAGATTTCCGCGCGAAAGAACATAACACCGTCTTTATTGGTGAATTCCGAATAGTTAAAGATATCGGAAATGAATTTCTTCGGACGATATACAAGGAAAACGTCGCGGAAAATACCGCTCATTCTCCACATGTCCTGATCTTCAAGGTAACTGCCCGTCGAGAACTGATAAACCGTCACCGCAAGGCGGTTTACGCCGTCTTTTACGAAGTCGGTAATGTCGTATTCCTGATAGTCGAACGAGTCTTCGCTGTACCCGACGAAGTTGCCGTTGACGTAAACTTCGCCCGCGCTTTCGATACCGCCGAAATTGATAAGAACGTTATCGTCGTCGTTTTTATGGCACTCGAAATCAAGGACGTATAACCCTGCCGGAGCCTCGTCTTCCTTTACGTGCGGAATCTTGCTTTTGATTTTCGTTTCAAGCGCGTGCGGGTAACGGATATTGAGATATTGCGGTCTGCCGTACCCTTCGATCTGCCAGTTGGACGGCACGGTTATTTCGTCGAAATTCGACACGTCGTAGTCCGCCGCATAGTAGTTTTCTGGGATATCCGCGATTTTTTTCGCATACTTGAATTTCCATTTGCCGTTAAGCGATACTATTTTTTTGTTGCCTTCGTCGTCGTACGGAAAACCCGCGCCGTTGCGCTTTTCGGCATTCACGTTATAAACGTTTATATCGTTGAACAACTTTTTTTCCATGGTCTTTCTCCTGTAAGTTATATGTCGGCTTTTTATTTATTAAGGATTACAATGCGGCCGCAGTTCGGGCATTCAACAAAGTCGCCGTCTTCTTTCAGTTTTCCGATGCAGTCGTTGGGAAGGTTCATTCCGCAGTAGCAACTTCCGTCGCCGGCGTATTCCACGAATGCCGGGAGTTTTCTTGCCGCCCTGCACCGCTTGTACATCAGAATGAATTTGGGATCTATATTTTTCTCAACCGCTTTCAGTTTTTCCATCACGGGGCGACCTTCGTTTTGCAATTTGAGTTTCAAGCCTTGATAACTTTGCAGCGCGACTTTGTATTGCTCGTTGAGTTGCACCGCCTGACGGGTAAGATTGTCGCTGTTATCTTTCACCTGATCGATACGGGCGGACACTCTTTGCAGTTCCCTCAGCAGTTTGTTGACGTCTTCGGAAAGCCCCGCAAGAACCTTTTCGTAATATTCGATTTCCTGTTCGTCCTGAACATCGGAGATGGAGTCCGCGATTTCTTTCACTTCGGATTCGTACTTACCGACGTTTGCCGCAAGTTTTTCGGCGTTCAGATTAAGTTCGTCCGCTTCGCTCTGGAATTTTGCCATATTGTCGCCCGCGGTCTTGATTTTTGCGTTCAGGGCGCTTGCCTTTTCTTTTTCGGTACTGTTGTTGAGTTCTCTTTCGATCTTCACAAGTTCCGAATCGATTTTCTGGTATTCGAGCATACTGTCAAATTTCATATATACACCTCGCGGAAATCAGCCGTTAAAGGGATTTCCTTCATAATATTTTACAATTTTTATTGTGTCAAAGTGACACTGTAATATGTCATTAAGAACGTCATTAAAACACATTTCGCTTGCATAATGTCCTACGGACATTAAAGCGTAATTCGTTTCCTTTGCTTCCAGCAGGATATGATGCTTAAACTCGCCGGAAATATACAAATCCGCGCCGACTTCTCTTGCACGGGAGAAACATTCGTCGTCGCCGCCCGCGCCGTTTATCATCGCGACTTTTTTAATCTTCTTGTTTTCATCGCCGACCGTGAAAATCGTGTCGTCGCACAAAAGTTTTTTGACTTTTTCCTTAATTTCCGAAAATTTCATATCGACGTCGCCTTGCGCGCCGAATCCGTTATCGAACAGCATCGTTACGTTTTTCGCGCCGATTGCTTTCAGCGTGCGTACCGCCATATTGTCGTGAAATCCGTCGATATTCGTGTGAGCGGCGTAAATCGCCGTGCCCGACACGTAAGCAGACGCAATTACGTCGCATTTATAATCTTTCGTCAAAAAACTCTTCCTCGGAGTAAAGATTATCGGGTGATGCGAAATAATAAGGTTGCAGCCATTGCTTTCGGCTTCTTTAAGCGCGCCGTACGTCGCGTCGACCGTCAGAAGCACGCCCGTGCATTCTTTCTCGTCGTCTCCGACAATAAGCCCGGGGTTATCGTACGGCAACGCCGTGTCAAGCGGCGCGACTCTTTCGATTTCAGCGATTATTTCTTTGATTTTCATATTCTTCGATCTCTCTCGTTTCGGCAAGGATTTTTCTAAGCGATTCGCCTTTCGCGCGGGACGCAAGCATTTTCAGAATCTTTTTACGCATGCCTATAAATTCCGCAAGGTCTTCCGTTTCGTCCTTTCCGAAATAGGTTTCAAACGGCGTGTAGCGCGTATATCCGATTCCTTCCGCGACGATGACGGGATAAAACTTGTTGCCGCTTTTCACGACGCCGTCCTTTTTCACGAAAAAGCCGTTTTCCTGCAAAAAGGCTCTCAGAACCTCGGCGTGCTGATGCGGGACGAGAATATACTTCTCGTATCGCTTGTCCGAGTCGCTTAAAATTTTCACGATTTCGTGCGCGCCCATACCGGCAATAACGATTGTATCGACGTCTTTGTCTTTCACGGGATTTAGCCCGTCGCCGACAAGGCAAATCACGTCGTCTTCCTGCAAAAGTTCCTTTGCAAGCGTCCGCGCCTTCATCAGACATTCCGCACTGATATCGACGGCATAAACGGGGTTTTTTGTGATTTGCACGGCGGAATTTGCGATTTTGCCGTGGTCGCAGCCGATGTCCGCAACCTTATCGCCAAGTTCCAGCTCCTTCACGACGGCACTTAATCTTTCGTCAAGCGTCAACATTTTTAGGTATAATCTTTCAGCTTTTTGATGCGGTTCGGGTGGCGCAGTTTTCTTAAAGCCTTCGCTTCGATCTGGCGGATACGTTCACGCGTTACGTTGAACTCTTTTCCGACTTCTTCAAGCGTTCTCGGATGGCTGTCGTCAATGCCGTAACGAAGTCTTAACACCTTTTCTTCGCGCGGGGTAAGCGTGCTTAAAACGCTTATAAGCTGTTCGCGCAGCATGTTCGCTTCCGCGACTTCCGCGGGGGCTGCGGCGTTGCTGTCCTCGATAAAATCGCCGAGATGGCTGTCTTCTTCCTCACCGATAGGCGTTTCGAGCGACACGGGATCCTGTGCTATTTTTTGGATTTCGCGCACGCGCTCGGGCGTGGAGCCGATAAACTCCGCAATTTCTTCGGGGCTGGGTTCACGGCCGAGTTTTTGCAAAAGCTGACGCGTCGCGCGCACCTGCTTGTTTATGGTTTCGACCATATGCACGGGGATACGAATCGTCCTTGCCTGGTCGGCGATCGCGCGGGTAATGGATTGTCTTATCCACCACGTCGCGTAGGTCGAGAATTTGAACCCCTTTCTGTAATCGAATTTTTCGACGGCTTTCATAAGCCCGAGGTTGCCTTCCTGAATAAGGTCAAGGAACTGCATACCCCTGCCGACGTAACGCTTTGCAATCGACACGACAAGACGAAGGTTGGCTTCGCTTAATATGCGTTTTGCTTCCTCGTCGCCTTCTTCCATGCGTTTTGCAAGTTCGACCTCGCGTTCGGCGGACAAAAGCGGCACGCGGCCGATGTCTTTCAGATACATTTTGACGGAGTCGTCAAGACTGCCTTCCGCCATAATCTTGTCAAAGTTATCTTCGGTTTCCCCAACCTGAACGACGGCTTCGATTGCCTTAAAGACGTCCTCCATTTCGTCTGCGGTTGCATCAATCTTTTCAAGCCTTGACATTATTTCTTCCTGAGTTAAAGAGCCTTTCTTTTTGCCTTCTTCAATCAGTTTGTCGGTTTCGGCCTTTAATAAGGCTTCCCTGTTTTCCATTAAGACCTCCTTATGTATGCAAGTTCTTTTACGGTAAAAATATTTATCGCAAGCGAGTTGCGTTTTTTCTTATTTAAGCGATTTCAGCATGTTCTGATAAACCGAAAGGTCGGTGAAAATCCGACGTCTTTCGGACGCGTCGGGGCATGCGTCGAAACTTTGCGAAAGCGTTTTGATGCGGTAGTTGACGTAGTTTAAGTTTAAGAGTTTCACGCTGTCGCGGTAATACTTTATGAGCTTAGTTTCGTCGTGGAATTCCTTCACGGAATTTAACACGTTTGCGACTTCCTCGTCCTGCGACAAAGAATACAGCATGTGCGCCTGCGGTTTTTCGCCGGCTTCCGTTTTTTCCTTGACGTAGTCGTACACGAGTTTATGCACTTCGTTGTCGCCGAACACGTCGCGGGAGATGACGTCGTCGGGTTTTGCAAAGTCCGCGCCCGACGCCATTTTGTTCAGCACAAACCGCGCCGCTTCAAGACTTACGGGAAGTTCGGTTTTTTGTATTTGCGGTTCTTGGAACACGACTTCCGTTATGTCGTTTTCCAACCCGTCACGCAGTATATTCATCGCAACACGGCTTTTATCGTGCACAATTTCAAGGTAAACGTCGCGTCCTGTCGTATCAGGCAAAGTTTTGATGAACGCCAAAGCCTCGTTGACGTACTTTGCGCGACCTGTGTTGGTGGACAAGTTATAGTCATTTGCAATCACCGCCAAGACAAACTCGACGTATGGCACCGCCTCGTCCAAAAGTTTTTCAAAGCCTTTTCTGCCGTGCTTTTTGACATAGTCGTCGGGATCCATACCTTCCTCGGGAATCGACACGACTTTCAAATTCAGCCCTTCCTTATTCAAAATTTCGAGGTTTCTGACGGTTGCGTGTTGTCCCGCAGCGTCGCCGTCGTAACACACGCAGACGTTTTCTGACAACGTGCGAAGTGCGCGCGCCTGCTCGGGCGTGAACGCCGTCCCCATTCCCGCAACCACGTTGTTGAAGCCGTACTTTGCAAGGGAGATGACGTCCATATATCCCTCGACCACGACGACGCGATTGACGGCAATTTTCTGTTTCTCTTTCTTGACGAAGTTGCCGGCGTACAAAACCTTGCCCTTTTCAAAGACTTTTGTATTGCGATAATTGACGTATTTCCCGCCCGTATATTCTTTGGTGATGGCTCGTCCGCTGAAAGCAACGACTCTGCCACGCATATCGAAAATCGGCACGATCATTCTGCCTTGCAGCGCGTCGAAAACGTTTTTAAATTTTTCGCTTTGCCAAGCCACACCGCAGTCTATCATTTCCTGCTCGGAAAAACCTTGTTCTTTCAAGTGATTGATGACGCCGTCGTAACTTGGCGAAAACCCGAGCCCGAACCTTGTCATAAGGTTTTTATCGACGCCGCGTTTTTCAAGGTACGTCCGCGCGTCTTTCCCCTCGTCACTCATAAGGGATTTGTAATAAAATTTGGCGGTGAGAGTCAGGATTTCATACAATCTGTCGCGTTTTTGTCTGGATTCCGCATTACTTTGAAAACCGACGGGCGTGGGGACTTGCATACCCGCGCGCTCCGCAAGAAAGGCAACCGCTTCCGGGAAAGTCATGCCTTCCATCTTCATTATAAAGGTGATGACGTCGCCCGATTCTCCGCAGCCGAAGCAATGATAAAACTGTCCGTCTTCGTTGACGCACATCGACGCGGTTTTTTCATGGTGAAACGGACAGCAACACCAGAATTTGCCGCCCTTTTGCTGCAACTGCACGTACCGCGAGATAACTTCGACTATGTTGTTTTTTTCCTTTAATTCCTGTAACCAGTCCAAAGGATAGCCTTCTTTCTGAAACATATAACCTCAAACGCTCAAAACGTTTACAATTTATTATTCGTCAAAAAATCGATAATTCCTAAAACTCGCGCGATTTTTCTTGCCAGCCTTTCGGAATATAGATGTCCGAGAAAACTTTGACGGCGTAGCGGTCGCTCATTGCGGCGATATAATCGCACACGACGGTCTGCACGCCGTATTCCGACAACAGATTTTTGTAAAGGCCGGGAAGTTCGTCGGGGTTTTTTACGAAATAATCGAAAAGGCTTTCGATAAGTCGTTTTGCTTTCACTTCTTCATACTTCGCTTCCGATTGAGTATAAAGGTTTGCGAACATATAAGAGCGCAGCCCGTCAAGCGCACGCTCGAACTCGTCCGACAGCGTGATATACGGTTTGCCCGCGCTGTTCTCGACGAGATTATATACAAGATTATTGATTCTGTCGCGGTGGGTGCGTCCGAGAACGCTTATACATTCTTCGGGCAGGCTTTCTTCCGCGATAAGCCCGGCGCGTATGCCGTCGTCGATATCGTGATTGACGTAGGCGATGCGGTCGGCGTATCCCACGACTTTCCCTTCCAGCGTTTTCGGATTGCCGTCAATGCGGTGTTCCCTGATTCCGTCCAGCACTTCCGCCGTGAGATTGAGTTTTTCCAATACTTCGCAGACGCGTACGCTTTGTTCGTTGTGCGAAAAACGACCGTTCGTCAACTCGTTCAGGGTGCGCTCGCCTGCGTGACCGAACGGGGTATGCCCGAGGTCGTGTCCCATTGCGATCGCTTCGATAAGGTCTTCGTTGAGCCTTATCGCGCGCCCGACCGTCCTTGCGATTTGCGACACTTCGAGGGTGTGCGTAAGGCGCGTTCTGTAATGATCGCCTTCGGGCGACAGGAAAACCTGCGTCTTGTGTTTCAGCCGCCTGAACGCTTTGCAGTGAATGATTCTGTCGCGGTCGCGCTGAAACTCCGTGCGGATTTTGCACTCTTCGACAGGTGTAACCCTTCCCGCCGTGTCGCGACTTTTGAACGCGTAGGGGCTCAGATATCTGTCCTCGATTTCGTACGTTACGTCCTTAATGCCGTTGCTCATTGTTTTTTCTTTGGTTGAACTTTGTGTTTTTCGCCGTTTTCGTCAACGATATAGGTGTTGTCGAGTTGCGCTTTCAACGACGCCTTTACGCTGTCGATATACTCGCGGCGAATTGCGGCTTGCTCGGCTTTTTCTTCGTCGGTAAGCCCTTCGATTTTAGATTTTTTTGCCAGATAATTCAGCCTTTCGATGTCAATCATTTGTTGTACCTTTCAATGATTTCTGCATTTTGTTTAAGGAGTTTCGCCTTTTCCGCGACGCTTTCTGCGGCGTCGACGATAAGAAGAAATTCCTTGTCGTACTCTTCCTTGTCTTCCTTGACTTTTTCAAGCGCAAGAAGTTTTACGTTGATGTCGGACAAGCATTCGTACAGTTCGTAATAACCTTGTATTTGTTTTTCGGTGTAAGTCGTCAGCGCGTGGTCGGCAACCGCCGTAACCTTAATCGAAAACTTCAAAACTTCTCTTTTCGACTTTTCCTTGTCGCGACTTTCGTAAAGCGCGCGCACCTGTTTTGCGACGTACTCGGTTTCTTCCGCAAGGCTGTTGACGTAGCCCTGTTTCTTCCTTCTGTTGACGGTTTTGATAAGCGGAATTCCGACGATAATCGACAGACCGAACGCGCAGTACGTTGCGATAAGTTTGATTAAATCGTCGTCCGAAAACTTGACTTCCGTGTTCGTTTCGTTCGCCGCGCCGTCCGCCGCATACGCAACGCCCGACGTCGAAAACGCAATAAGCAACGTTAACAGTAAAAATATGATAATTAAAGTGCGTTTTTTCATTGTTTGTTATCTCCGACAACATTTACGGCAAGTTTATTCGTCGTGACGGCAACGCCGTTTTCTTTCAAAGACTTGACAATTTCTTCGTTCAGAATGTAAAGCGCGTCCCAGTAATACTCGGTAGGTACCCAGCAGCGAAGAGTGATTAAAATCGCGCTGTCGGTGTAGTCTTCAACTACCACGCTCGGCCCGGGCGACGACAAAATCTCATTCCTGCCGCGAGCGACGTCAAGCATAATCTTCCTGACCTTTTCGACATCCTCGTCGTATGAAAAGCGCAGTCTGCAAACAACCCTTCTCGTCGGATTCGTGCTGTAATTCACCACGCCGCTGCCGATAAGCGAGGAGTTGGGCAAAGTGATTATCTGATTGTCGTAGGTCACAAGTTTCGTGTTGAAAAACCCGATTGATTTCACCGTGCCTTCAACGCCGTTTACCGCAACGTAATCGCCCACGACGAAAGGCTTGCTTCCGAGAATAATAAATCCGTTTGCAAGGTTGCTTAAACTGTCTTTGAGCGCAAGGGATATCGCAAGCCCGGCAGCCGAAATAAGCGCGACGAAACTCGCCGTCGAAATCCCCGCCGATTTGCCCGTCAGCAGCAATAAGCCGAAATAAAGCAAAACGCCCACGACCGACAACACGAAACTTGAAATGGTTTTGTCGATGTGCGCGCGCACCGAAAGTTTGTTCACGATAAGCAGTATGAGCTTCACCGCAAGCAACCCGAAAATAAACACGGCGACGGTACGCGCAATCGTCATACCGTCCCCCGTAAAGAATTCGATTAAGATTTTTTCAAATTCAGCCATAGTACCTTCTCGTTACTTCCACATTTTCTGGAAAATGCCGAAGATAAGTTTATCCGTTTTCTTTTGCGTCAAGTTACTTTGTCCCGTAACCGCCGCGTGTATCGACTTTTCGGTAAGTTGCGGCACAAGCGCGGTAAGGATATTGAACTCGATACTTTTTTCGTTTGAGGCAAGCGCGAAATATGCGTCGCCGTCAAAGTTCGTATGCGAGGGGGAAATTGCCCGCGCAAGCCCGTCGTGTGCAAGGTCCGCCAGGCGGTTTGCCTGAACTTTCGTGATTTTCGCGTTCGTAAGGACGCACCCTATCGTGGTGTTTGCGCCGTGTTGTCCGGCCGCGCCCGCCGTGAAAACTTTCAAGCTGTCCAGGAAACTTCCGTCGGGAGATTTGATGCCCGCAATGATTTTGCCATTGTCCACGACGTCACCCAATGCGTTCACGACCGATATAACCGCGACTTCCGCTCCGTTGATCGTCACGCTTGCAACGCCGAGCCCCGCCTTTGCGGCACATTCCATTCCGAGGAGTTTGCCGACAGTCGCGCCAGTCCCCGCACCGATATTACCGGAAGAAAAATCGTTTTCTTTGGCGTTTTTCGCGGCACTGTATCCCGCCGCCTTATCGGGAAACGCAAAGTTTTTGTATTCAAGGTCAAAAATCGACGCACCGACGACAATAGGCACAACTTGTTTTCCGACCTTAAAGCCTTTGCCCTGTTCCGAAAGATACTGCATAACGCCGCATGACGCTTCCAGCCCGAACGCACTGCCGCCCGACAGCACGACCGCGTTTACCTTTTCGACGGTTTTTTCGGGCGAAAGCAGGTCGGTTTCGCGCGTTGCGGGCGCTGCGCCGCGGACGCTGACGCCGCCGACTGCGCCGTCTTCGCAAATAATCGCGGTAACCCCCGTTCCGTTTGTTTCGTCGGTAAAATGACCGATTTTGAACTTATCAAGCATACTTCTTATTTGATTTTCAAAGCGGTTTCAAACGCTTCCTTCGTTGCGCTTGCGATACGTCCCGTCTTATCGGCGTCGCCGATGACGTAAATTCTTTCAAACATATCTTTCGCGTCTTTGTAAAGTTTGTTGTCGCTTCTTACGCCCAGACTGATAACGACGTTGTCGCAAGGAATTTCGCTTCTGTTTTTGGTTTTCGTATCTTCGACGACCACGCCTTTTTCGTTGATTTCGACAAGCATCTTGCCGGTAACGAATCTGGTGTCGTACTTTGAAAGTTTTTGCATTGCGTCGTCAACGTGCTGGAACCACATACCGGGCGCGATTTGGTTTTTGCCCTCGACCACGGTAACGTGATTGCCGTCTTTGCACAGATATTCCGACGTTTCGAGCCCCGTCATACCGCTGCCGGCGACGACGACCTGTTTGTTTTCAAGCTTGACCGCGCCCGACAAAATCTCGGTTGACGTGCAAACGTTATTGTTGTCAATGCCTTTTATGGACTTCGGCTTAATCGCCACGCCGCCCGTTGCGATAACGACCGCGTAAGGATTCATCTCTTTCAGCATTTCGACGGTCGCTTCCGTATTGAATTTAATATTCACGCCGAGTTTTGTTACCGACGTCATAAGGTCTTCCGTTGCCCACGCGATTTTGTCTTTGCCGGGACCTTTGTCCGCAAGGTTGAGCTGTCCGCCCGCAACCGCTTCTTTTTCGACAATCGTGACGTTGAAGCCGCGCCTTAACAAAACTTCCGCGCACATAAGCCCCGCTACGCCCGCGCCGACTATTACGACAAGCCTGCCGTTTCCGACCTTTTCGGTGATTTTATCCATTTCGCCCTCGTGGCCGAGATACGGATTGAGCGAACACAACGTATGACTGCCGTGGAATGCTTGTTCTTCCATGCTCTGAATGCAGTATAAGCAGCAGATGCAACGGTGGATATCTTCGGGATGTCCCGACGCGCACTTGTTGACGAAATACGGATCGGCAATATGCGGACGACCAAGACTGATTAAGTCCTGCGTGCCTTCTTCAAGTTGCTGTTCCGCCTGTTCGGGAGTGCGGATAAGGTTTGCGGCAATCACGGGAATCTTGACGTTCTTCTTGACTTCCGCCGCCATATATTTTCTCCAACCAACGGGGAAAGACGTGGGTTCAAGCCAGTAGTTGAAAGTGTCGTAACCCGCCGACGATACGTCGATTGCGTCGACGCCCGCCGCTTCAAGGCGTTTTGCCATTTCGACGCCTTCTTTCAGGTCGTATCCGACGCCGGGCTTTCCGATATAGGAATAGCACTCGTCCACGGTGAGTCTGACAAGAACGGGATAACCCGGGCAACGCTCCTTGATACCCTTCACGATATTCAGCAAAAAGCGCATGCGGTTTTCAAGGCTTCCGCCGTATTCGTCGGTGCGACGGTTGGTGTACGGGCTTAAAAATTGCTGGATAAGATAGCCGTGCGACGCGTGCAGTTCAACGGCGTCGACGCCCGCTTTTTGCAACCTTTCGGCAGCGTCGATAAAGTCCTTTTCAAGGTTGACGATTTGTTTATGCGAAAAAGCTTTCATCTTGCTGTCGGCAAACTTCGCGCGCTCCGTAACGGACGGGGCATAAACCTTCGGACACCAGTGCTTTTCCAGAAGTTTCGGCCCGACTTTCGGTACGACTTTGAAAATAAGCTTTTTGACGCATTTGATATTCTGGAACGGGATAAGAAGAGGAATCGTGCCGATGCAAAGCCCGAGATTCTGACGTCCGGGGTGATGAAGTTGCACCGCAAGTTTTCCGCCCGCCTCGTGTATGCGATCGGCGAATTTACGCATAGGTTCGATATGCGAATCTTTGCTCATCGAAAGTTGCGCGAACGCCGCCGCGCCGTGAAAATCGTTGACGCGCGTGATTTCCGTGATGATAAGAGCGGTGCCGCCCTTTGCGCGTTCAACGTAATAGTTCATAAGTTGCTCTGTGGGTTTACCGTCGAAGTCGCCCATACCGATAAGCATCGGCGCCATGACCACGCGGTTTTTGAGCTGCATGTTGCCGATTTTAATGGGGCTTAACAACATTTCGTATGACATAATCTCTCCTAAATGTTTGAATAGATTTCAAAGTGAATAATATTATAGCACATATTAAGTAATATTACAAGGAAATTTTATCCGCATTAGTTTTTTTGCGCCGTCTTCTTCTTAAGTGCTTTCCCGCATTTGACAAAACGGTGGCAAAGTTGTATAATATATTTGATTTGATAATCGCAAAAACCCGCATTTATCATGTCATTTTCAAAACTAAACTTCTTTTTCGGTGATATTATGACAAAACGCGAACAAGCAATGCAAAACTTCAAAAACGGATACAACTGCGCGCAAGCGGTTCTTCTTGCGTTTTCCGACGAACTTGAAATCGACGAAAAAACGCTTGCTCTCATATCGTCGTCGTTCGGCGGCGGCATGGGAAGAATGCGCGAAGTCTGCGGCGCGGTCAGCGGTATGTTTATGGTTGCGGGGCTTAAATACGGTTACTCCGATCCTTCGGCAAAACAGGAAAAGGCGGAACTTTACGCGCTTGTCCAGAATCTTGCGGCAGGTTTCAAGAAAAAAAACGGAAGCATTATCTGCAAGGAACTTCTGGGCGTTTCGGACACTTCCCCCACGCCCGAACCGCGCACCGCCGCTTATTATAAAAAGCGCCCTTGTGTCGAACTTGTCGGCGACGCGGCGGAACTTCTTGAAAATTTGTCCGGAAAATAAATAATTTTCCCCCTTAAAACTGTTTACAAAATCAAAATTGTGTGGTAATATAATCTTCGCTATGGACGTTTAACTCAGCTGGTAGAGTGTCTTCTTGACGTGGAGAAAGTCAGCGGTTCGAGTCCGTTAACGTCCACCAAAATAACGCAATCAAACGATTGCGTTATTTTTTTGTCCGTCAACGTCCTCTGCGCAAATAAATTTGCGCGGCCTGTCGCCCTGAACCGCTACGCGCTGACGCTCCACTTTGCGAGTAAACTCGCCCGTTCCGCTATTAAACGAGTCCGTTAACGTCCACCAACAAAAACGCACAACCGTTTTGGTTGTGCGTTTTTTGTTTGTGACTTACGGGGCAGAGAACCCAACCGCAGGTTGGCGTTCGGCGGTTGCTTGCAAACGCTTGCGTTTTTCCGTGCAACGCACTTTTTGTCATTGCGAGCGTAACGTGGCAATCTCCCGGAAGGGACACCGCATTATAAAACCCACGCAAGATACTTTCGTACTTGCGTGGGGAAAAGGCGCACACAAGCATAAGAGTGAGCATTGTCTCCCCGACAATGCGATTTCAAAAGTGCAGTGTGCGCCGTGAGCAGCCCCGTTAACGTCACCTTTTGTCCGTATCCCGCGAGGTCCCCTATATAACGTGCTGACCGCAAATGAAGAGAGAAGCAAGCGCTTGCATTTGCGGAAATCGAACGCAGCGGACATAGCCAACAACCAGACACGCAGTGTCAAATGCAAGGCATTAGCGCGAAAGCACAGATAATAATAATTTTCCATTATCCTTGCTTTATCTGCTCAAAACAATGCTTTATCGCGTTGTTTTGTGTGTTGCGGCGCGGTTTGTATTTTTTGAATTTTTACAAAAAGCGGCGCAGCTCTTTGACGTTGGCGTCGTAAAGTTTAATAAGTTCGCCGGCAAAAGGCGTGTCTTCTTCACGATAAAGATGCGACATTTTAACGACGTCGTTAATGCCCATGTTGTTGCCTTCGATAAGCATTTCGGCAATGTTCGTCGTGGACTTGTCAAGCCCCGATTTCATCTTTACGGCGGCCTTCATCATTGCCCTTTCCATTTTGTTGGGATACGTACCGTCTTTTGCGGACGGCTCGTCCCCGAGTTCTTTGGACGCCCTGTCGGACAAATCCATTATCTTGACTTTTTGTTTCCAGATGGTTTCGCGCAGTTTCGTGTCCTTGACGTTTTCCCAGATGTTGTCGATTGCGTCAACGCCGACGTTGCAGTTTTTTATTACTTCTTTCAAAAGATTCATATTTGCCTCCTTATCGGAGTTTGTGCAAAGCCGGAAAACTTATGCGAAAAAATGCCACCGCATTACACGGTGGCAGATTTCGGTTGTTTTGATTGTTACGCGTCGATGTCGGAAATGAACTTTTGCAGCGTTTCCTGCGCGTTGCCGAGATACAGATACACGCCGCTGTCGCGAGTGTACAAGGGGTTGTCAACGCCGGCGTAACCGGGTTTAAGGTCGTAGTTGAAGATAAAGATATTTTTGCAATCCGCAACGTCAAGTACGGGCATTCCGTAAATGGGCGTGCCTTCCGCAGTGTTTGCGGCGGGGTTCAGAACGTCGTTTGCGCCGATGACTATCGTTGCGTCCGCCGTCTTGAACTCGGGGTTGATGTCGTCCATTTCGTACAAATCTTCGTAGTCAACGTCCGCCTCGCAGAGCAATACGTTCATGTGCCCGGGCATACGTCCCGCAACGGGGTGAATTGCATATTTCACTTTCGTTCCGTTTGCCGTGAGTTTATCCGCAAGTTGTTTTACAAGGTGCTGCGCCTGCGCGATAGCCATGCCGTATCCGGGAACGATAATGACTTCTTTTGCGCCGTTAAGGCTTGCAGCGTAGTTGGTTTCGGTCTTGACTTCGACAGGTTTTGCCTCCGTCTTTTCGGCCTTGACTTCCGTCGTGGTTTCAACGGGTTTGTCCATATCTGCGATAAACTTTTGCAGGGTTTCCTGTGCGTTGCCGAGATACAGATGCACGCCGTTTTCGCGGGTATAAATGGGGTTATCTACGCCCGCATAGCCGGGTTTAAGGTCGTAGTTGAAGATAAAGATATTTTTGCAATCCGCAACGTCAAGTACGGGCATTCCGTAAATGGGCGTGCCTTCCGCAGTGTTTGCGGCGGGGTTCAGAACGTCGTTTGCGCCGATGACTATCGTTGCGTCCGCCGTCTTGAACTCGGGGTTGATGTCGTCCATTTCAAACAAGTCTTCGTACTCCACGTTGGCTTCGCACAAAAGAACGTTCATATGCCCCGGCATACGTCCCGCAACGGGGTGAATTGCGTATTTCACTTTCGTTCCGTTTGCCGTGAGTTTATCCGCAAGTTGTTTTACAAGATGCTGCGCCTGCGCGATAGCCATTCCGTATCCGGGAACGATGATGACTTCTTTCGCGTTGTTCAAAGTTGCGGCGTAGTTGATTTCCGTCTTGGCAACGGGTTTTTCTTCCGCCTTGACTTCCTTTTTCACTTCGGCGGGTTTCGTTTCCGCCTTGACTTCGACCTTTTCGGGGGCGGTTTTTTGAGCATTGTCGTTGGACGACGTGCCGCCGAGAAGGATTGCGCCGAGTTTTCTGTTCATCGCCTTGCACATAATTTGCGTCAAAAGAAGTCCCGACGCGCCGACGATACCGCCGACCGCAACGAGCAACAAGTCGTTGATTGCAAGACCTGCGATTGCGCCGGCAACGCCCGAAAGGCTGTTAAGCAGCGAAATCGTAATGGGCATATCCGCGCCGCCTACGCGAATCGCGAAAATGTATCCGAAGAATCCCGAAATGACGAACAGCAATGCGATCATAATCCCGCAAAACGCTTTCAGGTCGATACCGAGAGCAATTTTGCCGCTGCCCGAAAGAGCCGCGATTGCCGCAAAAACAACGATAAGCGCAAGCGTCAGGCAAAGGCTGCCGACGGTCATCGCCTGATGTCCTTTGTAAACGACGGGTTTTTGCGGAAGAATCTTGTGAAGTTTGCCGGCTGCGACAAGGCTGCCGATAAGGGTAATCATACCGACCGCAAACGCAAGAACCGACGTCGTTGTCGAGAACGCGTCAAAACCCGTGCCTACGCCGAGCATCGCAAACGCACCGACGATTGCCGAAGCCGCGCCGCCCAGACCGTTAAGAAGAGCGACCATTTGCGGCATCTGAATCATTTTGACTTTCTTTGCAAGGACAATACCCGCAACCGCGCCGAGCGCAAGCCCGATATAGAGCGTCCATACCGCCGCAATGTGGCTTGTGCCGTTGCCGTACACGATAATAAGGATAATCGCAAGGAGCATGCAAATCGCGCTGAAACGATTGCCGATTTTACTGTAAGCGACTTTTCCCATCATCGCGATGCCCAAAAGCACGCCAAGCGACAATACGATTGCCATTGCAAGGTAAACCCAATCGCGCGCCGATGTGCCCGCGCCTTTTGCGATGACGTCCATGCAGCAGATTACCGCAAGGAGTCCTGCGCCCGCAACTGCCGACGCCGCGTAAATCACGGTTTGCCCTTTCGCCTTCTTTTTCGCAATCATGCCGAGCATACGGTCGGTAACCATAAAGCCGCCGACGACGTTGACCATTGCGAGAGCGATTGCAAGAGAACCAAATATCGCGGAAAGCACGATGCCCGCCGTACCGAGTTTGAAAAGCGAGGCACTTGCCGACAACGCTCCAAGCACCGTAACGCCCGACAAAGCGTTCATACCCGACATAAGCGGGGTGTGCAAAAGCGTCGGAACGTTTGAAATAAGTTTGTAACCGACAAGCGTCGCTACAACGAATACGCCAAGAAGAATCAGCTGAAAGTAAATCGCTTTTTCAAGGCCGAAGTTGCCCATTGCGAGCGCGCCGGTAATAACAGAGTTTAACGTTGATAACATATTAAATTCCTGCCTGTATCATTATTAAAAATACCCCCTGCCCGAAAGCAGGCAGGGGATTGCCTTTTGTTGATAAAATTATTGTTTCCCTTCCGGGAGATTGCCACGCTTCGCTCGCAATGACAATCTGTTTCACCAATTAAGTGGTGGATTTTAACCGTTTAAGCGGCGAGATTTAGATGAAGTTCTGACGTTTATTTTAAGGTTCCGAGTTTTCCACGTATCATTAAAGGCGTCAAATATATCATCTTTTAAGCGGCGGATTTCACTTTTAAGCGGCGAGATTTAGATGAAGTTCTGACGTTTCTTTTAAGGTTCCGAGTTTTCCAGTGTACTATTGCGTACACGAAAACTCGGGTTCTTAAAAAAACTCAGAAATTCGCTAAATGTCGATGCTTAAAGTCCCATCGCCTCGCGAGCACCTTTATGTACGATTTCACCGTCAATCGTTACGAGAATGCTTTGTACGATTTCGTCGTTCATGTCGAGTTTAATGCTGCCGTCTTTTGCGAGGAACGCAAGCAGATTGTAGATGTTGTATGCGAAGAGCCAGGTCGAACTGGTGGGAAGTTGACCGGGGATATTCTTGATACCTTCGATAATGACGTTGTGTTTAATGTCGCGGATACCGGGAGTGGTGATCGCGCAGTTGCCGCCCTGGTCGATGGAAATATCGATAATTGCAGAGCCGGGCTTCATGGATGCGACCATTTCATCGGTAAGGAGCGTGGGCGCGAGTTGTCCTTGAAGGAGTGCCGAGCAGAAGATGATGTCGGCGTTTTTGACCGCGTCTGCAAGTGCCGCGCGTTCTTTTTCAAGCCATTCTTCGGGAAGACGTTTTGCATATTCGACAACGCCTACGCGACGTACCGCGATTTCTTCGGGAACACCGGTCGGGACGATTTTCGCGCCGAGCGACATTGCCTGTTCGTTTGCGGAAGGACGGATATCGGCAGAATATACTTTCGCGCCGAGACCTTTTGCGGTTGCGACCGCACGAAGACCTGCAACGCCGGTACCGATGACGAGAACGTTTGCGGGTTGGATAACGCCGACTGCCGAGCCGATCAAAGGCATGAATTTGGAGATGTCGTTTGCTCCCATGAGCATGCCCTTATAGCCTGCACAGGTGCTCATCGAGGACAAAGCGTCCATGGATTGTGCGCGGGAGATACGAGGTACGCCGTCAAGGGTAAGTCCGATAACGCCTGCCGCCGCCATATCTTTGACCATCTGGTGGTTTACGGGAGACGCGGGGTGAATGAACGTAATAATATATTGACCTTTGTGCATCATCTCGATTTCGTGTTTGCCCTTTTCTTCGTTGAAGAGAGGTTCCTTAACTTTCAGGATAACGTCGGATTTTGCAAAAATTTCTTCGCAATCTTCAAGAATGGTTGCGCCTGCGGCAAGATAATCCTTGTCATGGTAGTGCGAGCCTTCGCCTGCGCCTTTTTCAAAAAGAACGGTCATGCCTGCGGCGACCATTTTCTTTACGGTGTCGGGGATTGCAGCAACACGCGCTTCGTCGTGCATAATTTCCTTGGGGATACCAACTATCATTATTATTTCTCCTTAATTTTCGGCTTTCGCCCTTATTTTATAATTTCGCGCTTTCGCGCATATTTTACTTTTCTTTTTTCGCCTTTATGGGGACGCTGTATTCGTTCTTCGGACTGCTTAAAACGATGCTCGTCTGAGTCTTTGAAACGCCGGGGATACTCTTGATTTCGTTCAGCACGCTTTCAAGCGTTTTCGTATTGTCGGTGACGACTTTCAAAAAGTAATCGAATTCCCCCGCGATATACAGACATTCCGCAATGTGGCGGTTGTCCTTGACCGCGGCGACGAAACCGTCGTTGAACTTCGGATGATCGATTGCGACGCTTATGAGCGCGGTAACGTCTTTGCCGAGTTTTTCGGGGACGATGATCGCGGCATAGCCTTTGATAACGCCCGAGTTTTCAAGTTTTTTGATGCGTTCGATAACGGTGGACGTGGACAGCTTGACCTTCTCGGCAATTTCGGACGAATTCGCACGAGCGTTTTTCATAAGACACTGCAAAATTTTTACGTCGGTGTTATCCACGGTTATCTCCTTTTTCCTTACTATTCGATTTTAACATACGTTATATGCGGTGTAAACGAAATTATTGATTTTTTTCCGAATTTTTTACGGAAAAGCGTTCTTGTAACAAAATTTTTTTCGGAAAACCCCAAAAATAACAAAAAACTTCAATATCATTCAAAATATTACGATACAACGTCGCGGGCGCACGAAAAAAAGGCCGTCGCCGACCGTTTCGTTTTCGTTATTTGCCGCGCAAGGTTACCGTTTTGTCCGCCTCGTGCAATATAGCGTAATAGGTATCCGTCCACTTCCCTTTCGTCGGATATTCCATTATTCTTTCCTTAGCGTGCGGGGTGTAATCGGTGCTTAAAATATTCGCGCCGGACTCGATTCCGTTTTTGTACCAGTGTTCTTTCACGACGGCGTATCTGTCCAGCCTCGTTCTGACCATAAAGTTATCGCGGTTTATCGCCTGCGCTATACGTTCCTTGTGTTTCGTCGGATCGTTCAGAACCACGGTGAACGAGAAACGGGAATAATCCTTGCCTTTTTTCAGGACGGTCGTGTATTCAAGGACGATATTCATCGCGCTTTTTTGCATATCGGGATCGCGCTGCATGTACGTTTCCAGGCTGTCCTTTTCGTGCAACAGGAAAATGATTTTCCCTTTCAGACTTTCAACGGTTGGATAAGCGTTTTTCGCGCGGAATTCGTCAAAGTCGAAAACGCCCGCCGCGTCAAGCAGTTTTTTGGGAGTAACGAGTTTTTCGCCGAAGTTTTCAAACAGCATTTTGTCGAATTTATCAAAGGCTTCGAGGTCGAATTTTTTGCCGCCTTTCGGCTCCACAAGGACGATAATCGGCAAAGCGTTTTCGTTTCTGTCCATCCACATTCTGATTTCTTTAAGACCTTTGTCGAAGTCGATCATCGTGCTGTTCGTTTCCAGCATATCGCTGTGCAGACACTCGATTCTGAACCCGTCGGCGGTTTTCACCTTATTCGCGTCAAGTTCGATACTTCGGATACCGGCGTTGAGCTGTTCGGTAATCGTGTCGAAGATATAATCGTATTGCTTTCCCATTATCGCCGCAAGCGGGCCATGATAAAAATACTTCGTTTCGGGAGTGAGCCCCGTTTTGTAACTGTTGTGCGACGCGATATACCTTATCTCGTTAAGCTTTGCGCCGAGGACTTCTGCCATATCGGTGCGGGTAAGGAAATTCTCGTCGTTCACCTTTGAAAAGTTTTCGTCGGCAGCGTAACGCTGTTCAAGAAGCGCGATGTATTCGTTCTGCCAGTCCGCCCAGACGCTTTTCGCGTCCTTTGCCGAAACGGTTGCCGCGATAAATCCCGACAGCGCAACGAGAAAATACGCCGAAAAGCCCCATATAAAAATGACAAGCGCCCATTTTGCGCCCTTTTTCATCGGTTTTTTCGTTCTTTCTTTTTTGTCCATAACATATCCACCCAAAACTATTCTTATATAAATAATTTACTATATAAAATGCGGGTTTGTAAACACGTTTTTTTCGGCGGAAAAATATTTTTGGGATTTTTTTCATTTTTCTATCAAAAACTATTGACTTCGTCGTTTTTTGTGCTATGATATATATCGTCAGGCGATATACATAAGGAGGCGAAATAAAATGGCAATAAGCGCCGATATGCTGCGCGGTCACACCGAAACGATAATTCTCGCGCAACTTATCAAAAACGACAGTTACGGCTATGAAATAAGCAAGGCGATCGAAGACCTTAGCCACGGCGAACTAATTCTCAAAGACGCCACCCTTTACACTGCCTTCCGCCGTATGGAACACGACGGGTTTATCGAAAGTTACTGGGGCGAAAGCGACGCCGGCGCAAGACGCAGATATTACCGCATCACGGAAAAGGGCCGCGCCTTTTACGACTTCAACAAAACCAACTGGTTTGACACCATAAAAATAATGAAAGACTTAATCAACGGAGGAACAAAATAAATATGTTAATCGACCGCTTCAAAAAGTATCTCGAACAACAATTCCGCGCCATCTCTCCCACGAAAGAGGCAATGGAATACCGCGAAGAAGTTTTGCAAAACCTTCTCGACCGCGCGCAGGAATACAAGATAAAAGGTATGACGGACGAAAACGCCATCTACGACCTGTGCATCGACAGTCTCGGAAATTTCAAAGACACGCTCGTCGATTTTGAAAACCGTCTGGACAACGTAAAGCGCGCAGTGCCCCGCATCGGCGCAAGAGTGCTCACCGGCATCGCAATCGCGCTGTTTGTCGTGATCGTATATCTTTCGGTCAGCTTCGCAACCCGCGCATGGGACAAAACCTGGCTCATTCTTGTGGGCGGCGCGTTTATGGGCGTTATCGCAGGCGCGATTTTCGGCATTATCGTCCTTGCGAAAAAGAAAAGACGCCTTGCAATCCGCAGTCTGTCGCACGTCATCATCGCGCTTACGTTCACGTTTATATTCCTTATTCTGCAAATACTCGTGCACTTCAAGTACAGCTGGATGACCTTCCTTGTAATGGTGGTCGCAATGCTTATCACCGACACCGCCGAGGCGTATTCTTACAACAGCAAATCAAGGCTTTTCGACCTGCTTGCAACCGTTGAAGTAACCGCCGTTATGGTGTACGTAATGCTTGGCGTGGCGCACGTTATCCCGTGGCATCCGTCGTGGCTTCTGCCCGTCGGCGCAGCCCTTCTCGACGTCGTTATCCTTATCGCATCTCTTGTGAGTTATTCAAAGAAAAAGGATAAGGCGGCAGCCGAAAAGAAAGCGCGCATTGACGAAGCGTACTACACAATGTGGAACGACGAAAACAAATAACATCTTTATCTCGTAAAAACGATACGATAAAACACTGATTTTGAAACTATGAGCAAAACTATAAAAGCCGAAATGTGGGATAAGATGCAATATCTTTTCCGAAACTATTACGACCGTATGGTGCACGCAACCCTGACTTTCGACGGGTTGCTGGACGCCGACGCGCTTAAAAACGTGCTGGTCATAATGTGCGAAAAAGCTCCCGTGCTTCACAGTAGTTTTCACGAGAATCCCGTCAATCCTTACTGGAAGGTGGAGCCTTACTCCATCGACGATATCCTGACAATAAAAGACAGCGACGATCCCGAAAAAGAAGCGTACGATTTCCTGTGTCAGAGTATCCCCGTTTCAAGCAACGTACAGTTTAAGGTGATTGTCCTGAACAAGGACGGAAAATCGACGTTTGCGATGATCGTCAACCATATGTGCTTTGACGGCGGCGACTTCAAATACTTTTTGAAAAAGCTTGCAAAAAACTACAACGCGATTTTGAACGGCGAAAACCCCACCGACCTTAAACAAGGTACGAGAAGCGCGGAACAGGTTTATACGAAACTCGACGCAGCCGACAAAAAGGTCGCGAAAGGTCTTTACAAAAACATCAGCGCGGTGAAAGACAAACACGTATTTCCGCTGACCGAACCCCGTCCCGACGACCACACGATGATCAACATCAGAAAAATCGACCGCGACACTTTCCTTAATATGAAAAACGCGGGAAAACGTCTGGGCGTTACCGTCAACGATATGCTGCTTGCGGCGTACGTGCGCGCGCTTTACGATATTTCGGGCATGCGCGACGACGAAACCCTTTCAATACCCTGCATGGTCGATTTGCGCCGTCATATCGAAGGCGGCGACGAAGCCGGCGGACTTGCGAATCACACGGGATTTATGCTTTGCACGGTGCATAATAAGGGCGAAACGATCAACGATACGCTTATCAACGTCATGCGTTCCACAAAGAAAAGCAAGCGCGACAAATACATGGGGCTTTACAGCCTGCCTCTTCTGAAACTCGCCTATACCATACTACCCTTTTCGATTTCGGAATTCGCAATCAAAATCGGGTACGACAACCCGCTTATCGGTATGAGTAACATCGGGCTTCTTCCCGTCGACAAACTGACTTTCGGCAATGCGAAACCCGTTGACGGATTTATGACGGGCGCAGTCAAGTACAAACCCTTTATGCAGCTTGCGCTCACAACCTTAAACGACGTCGTAACGATGACGATTGCAATCCGCGGCAACGACGACGACAAAAAAATCGTTGAAAAATTCTTTGACTTTATCGTGGAAAACGTAAAAGAATTCGACCGCTTAAACGCAAGATAATTTCCTTCCCCCCTTATATATTTAAGAAGCGCCCCGATTTTTCGGGGCGCTTCTTTTTTTCTTCGTTTATTTTGCAAGGCGTTTTATCGCCTCTTTCGCGCTGTCAAGGAAGTCCGCGTCAAGTGACTCGACGTTGCCTTCGTCGCAGGCTTTTGCGATATTTTTGTCAAACGGAATCCGTCCGAGAACTTTCAGGTCGAATTCGGTTGCGACTTCGTCGACCTTGCTGTCGCCGAAAATCGAAAACTCTTTGCCGCAGTCCGGGCATTTGACGTAACTCATATTCTCAACGACGCCAAGCACGGGGATATTCATCATATTTGCCATCTTCACGGCTTTGCCGACAATCATCGACACGAGTTCCTGCGGGCTTGTCACGACGATGATACCGTCGACGTTCAGGCTTTGGAAAACCGTAAGAGGCACGTCGCCCGTTCCGGGAGGCATATCGACGTACATAAAGTCCACGTCGCCCCAGACGCAATCCGTCCAGAACTGTTTCACCATACCCGCGATGACGGGACCGCGCCATACGACGGGATCGTTACTGTGTTCCAGTAAAAGGTTTGCCGACATAATTTCAATGCCGCCCTTTGATTTCACGGGATAAAAGAAACTGCCGTCGCTGTCGATGGGACCGTCCACATTAAACATGCGCGGAATCGACGGACCGGTAATATCAGCGTCCAAAATCGCCGTCTTAAACCCTTGTTTTGCCGTAATCGACGCCATAAGCCCCGTTACGAGAGATTTGCCCACGCCGCCTTTTCCCGACACGATGCCGATAACGTGTTTGACCTTCGACAATGCGTTTACGGGGACGGTGAAGTCGGTTTTTTCGCTGCAACTTCCGTGGCTTTCGCAGGAGCTGCAATCGTGCGTACATTCACTCATAAATTCACTTCCTGTTTTCAATATTATTTATCAAAAATTCGATACCGATTTTCAAATCGTCATAAGTATCGTCAAAATTGCCGGTGTAATACGGATCCGCGACGTCGCGGGATTGCCCTGCATATTCCAGAAACTTTTTTACCTTATTTTTTTCGTCGGGCGCGAAAAGATTTCTGAGATACGCAACGTTTTTGTCATCCATTCCCAAAAACAAATCGTATTTGTCGTAATCGGTTTTTCTGGCCTGTTTCGAATAATGCGGGTACGTCGGGACATCGTGCTCTTTCAGTTTTTTCAGCGCGTCTGGATAAACGGGATTGCCCGCCTCGAGCCCGCACGTCGCGGCGGAGTCGATAACGTATTTTTCTGATATCCCCCGCTTTTTCAAGGCGTCTTTCATCATAAATTCCGCCATTGCGCTGCGGCAGATGTTTCCAAGGCACACGAACATTATTTTCATAAAGTATATGATACCACTTTAATATCGGAAAGTCAACGACGAACGGTTGACATAAAAGCGCGCGGTGATATAATTTATTACAATTGTATGGAAGAATATATTAAAATTATCGTATATATGTTCGCAGGCATTGGCGCAGGCATAGGCACGGGATTTGCGGGATTGTCCGCCGCCGCGTTTATCGCACCGATGCTTGTAGCATTTCTGGACTTCCCGTCGTACGACGCCATCGGTATCGCGCTGATTTCCGACGTTCTGGCGTCCGCCGTGTCCGCAACCGCTTACGCCGTCGATAAAAACATTGACGTGAAAAAAGGCTCGAAAATGCTTGTCATCGTTTTGTGTTTTACGGTTCTCGGGAGTTTTCTTGCGTCAAAAATCGACAATCACCTTATGGGCAACTTTTCCATTTTCGCAACGTCACTACTCGGGCTTAAATTCATCCTCGTTCCCGTCAACGGCAGAGATCCCTTAAAGGACCGCTTGTACAAAAACAAATGGTGCGACGCGGTGCAAACATTCGCGCTGTCGGCAATGATTGGTATGATTTGCGGATTCGTCGGCGCGGGCGGTGGCATGATGATGCTCCTTGTGCTCACGTCGTTTATGGGATTTCCGCTTAAAAAGGCGGTCGGCACAAGCGTGTTTATCATGACGTTTACCGCGCTTGTCGGGGCGGTATCGCATTTCGGAATCGGCGGTTTGCCCGACACTACGGCAATGATAACCTGCATATTCAGCACGCTCGTTTCGGCGCAACTTGCCGCACTTATCGCAAACAAGGTAAAGCCCAAAACGCTTAATATTACCGTCGGCGCGGTGCTTTTAATTCTTGGCATAGTGATGCTTGTTTTGCACTCGTTCTTCTGAAAAACGCATTTAAAAAACCCGCAGATTGCGGGTTTTGTTTTGTCTTTTTTTAAAGGGATTTTTTGGCTTTTCTTTCTGCCTTTTTCGCTTCTCTTTTTTTGAGGACTTCTTCGTGTCTTAAATCGATTTTGTCTTCGATGTCGCCGACGGTCGTCTGGAAGCGCACGTTATACTTTTTATCAAGCGCCCACATCGCCGCAAATACGACGACAAGTATCGACCATACCACCGCAAGCACTTTCCACATTGCGGGCGTTATTCCGCGGTACAGACCGAAGAACGACTGTATGTCGATAAACGACAGATGCACGAAGTAACACAGCACCAGAAGCGCGATTACGCCCACGAAAAGCACCGCATGCAACAGGTTGAACGGCCAGCACGATTTGAACACGAACAGATATCCCGCAAACACGGTCGCAAGGAAATACAGCGCGTGCTGTTCGTCCGGAGAAAGCCCCGTGAGTATCGTCTGCGTTGTGATTACGATTGCGATAATACCCGCCATTACGGTTACTATGCCGGGCACCGCGTTCATAATGACTTTTGGCAAAAACCTGCCTTCCACCCTGTTTTTATTGGGTTCGAGCGCGAGTATTCCCGACGGAATCCCGATCGTCACGCCGCCAAGTAGCGTAAGGTGTCTTGGCTCGAACGGCAGAATCGACGGCACGATAAGGAACAACAGCGCGATAAGCAAGTTGTATCCCGTCTTCACAAGGAACAACGACGCCGACCTTTCAAGGTTGTTTATGGAACGTCTGCCTTCCGCAACGACTTTCGGCATCGACGCGAAATTGCTGTCAAGAAGCACCAGACTGCTCACGTTCTTCGCGGCGTCCGAGCCCGAAGCCATCGCGATCGAACAATCGGATTCCTTTAATGCAAGCACGTCGTTGACGCCGTCGCCCGTCATCGCAACGGTGTGTCCGTTTGCTTTCAGGGCTTTTACAAGCAACAATTTCTGATCGGGCAGAACCCTGCCGAATATCGTGTATTTTTCCGCCGCGTCGATGACTTCCTCGTCGGTTTTCAGGGTTGACATATCAATGATACTGTCGCAATCGGAAAGCCCTGCGCGTTTTGCGACGGCGCGCACGGTAACGGGGTTGTCGCCCGAAATGATTTTAACGGTAACACCCTGATCCCTGAAATATTGCAGCGTATCGGGGGCTTCCTTTCTTATTTTATCGGCGATGAATATAAACCCTTCCGCTTTCAGTCCGTCGGGAAGGCTGTGGCCGATAATTTCGACGTCCGACGACGCAAGGACAAGCACCCTGAGCCCTTCTTCCGCCTTTTCGCGCGTGATTGCTTTTATTTCTTCCGCGGTATTAGGGAAAACGAATTCGGGCGCGCCCAGAACGTAACTTCTGCCGTCGATAACCGCGCCGCTCCACTTTCTGTCCGACGAAAACGGCACGACAACGCTGACTTCGCCCGCCGCCTCGTACTGTCCGACGTAATTTTTGACCGCCGCCGCCGTTGCGTTTTCGTCCTTGACGGCGTCCGACAGGTTTTTAAGGTGGCGGCAGAACTCGTCTTCCGACAAATCGACGGTTTTTATGCCGTGGATTTCCATACTGCCTTCGGTAATCGTGCCCGTTTTATCAAGACACAGCACGTCAACCCTTGCAAGCGTTTCGACGCAGTACATATCCTGTGCAAGGGTGTGGTGTCTTGCAAGCCTTATTACGCTCAGACAGAACACGACCGACGTAAGCGCGACAAGACCGCTCGGAATCATGCCGACCAACGAGCCGATTGTCGTCAGCACCGTACTGTTCATATCGTTGCCCTGAATGTAATATTTGACTGAAAAAAGAGCGATGCCCAGCGGCACAATGACCACCGACATCGTTTTTACGATTTTATTTAACGAATTTTTGATGACCGAAACGGGTTTTTTGAAATATTTCGCGCCGGCGGATATTTTCATTGCGAAGTTATCCATGCCGACGTGCACGACTTTTGCTTTTGCGCGTCCCGATACGACGTAACTTCCCGACATAAGGCTGTCACCTGCGTTTTTCACGATTGCGTCGGGCTCACCGGTGATAAGGCTTTCGTTGACCTCGATACTGCCTTCGACAACGACCGAATCCGCGCAAATCTGGTGTCCCGCCTGCAATATCGTAACGTCGTCCATAACGACGTTTTTCACGGCGATTTCCTTTTCTTCCCCGTCGCGGATAACCCTGACTTTCGGGGCGGAAATAAGCGACAGTTTATCCATCGTGTGCTTTGCGCGAAGTTCCTGCACGATACCGATAAGCGTATTGCAGACGCACAGTATCACGAAACCGTAATTGCCCATGCCGTCCTCGTCGAATCCCGAAAACGCCGCGACGATGATTGCCATCACGAAAAACACGAAGTTGAAAAACGTGAAGGTGTTGTCGATAAGTATTCTGAGTACGCTTTTGGTTTTTATTGTTTGCAATCCGTTGACGAGCCCGCTCTTGACGCGCGCTTCGACTTCTTCGGACGTGAGTCCCGTTATGAGATTGCAGTCGGTGTTTTTGATTTCTTCCATACTTTCCACGTTGCGTTAAATTAATTTTATTATTGCATTAAATATACGTTGTTGTCAAGAAATGAAAAAATATCCGCCGACTTTACCGATTTTTTTCAACGAAAAAGGATAGCGAAAACTCGCTATCCTTCATTATCGTGTTTGTTTTACTTATTTGTTTGAAATCTTTTTGTCAAAGTTTTCAAGCGCGCGGACAGAAATTGCATAGCAATCCGCAAGACAATCTTTGTTAAGGTTGTCGTAACTGTCTTTAAGCGTGTGGTAATAATCTTCCAGAACGTGGTTCAGAGCGGTGATACCCGTTGCCCTGAAACCTGCCTGTGCGAACGCTGCGCTGTCGGTTGCTCCGCCGAAGGGAGGAACAAGAGTTTTGTTGCAGGGAATGCCCAGTTCTTTTGCCGCTTCCATAAAGCTGTCGGAAACTTCCTTGTCGGCTTTGACGGTTGCGTTAAGGTCGCGGTAATTTACGCCCAGGAATTTCGGATCGTGAATAGTGTCGAAAGAATAAATCCAGGTGGGAACGTCGTCGAATTCGCCTTTGTGTTGTTCGCACCACGCTTTCGCTCCGCGGAGTCCCGCTTCTTCGGAGCCGGACAGGATAACGCCGACTTCGGTGTGTTCAAGTTCGATACCTTCGTCTTTCATCGCTTTAAGGATCGCGATGCCCATAAGGCAAGCCGTAAGGTTGTCGTTTGCGCCGTCAACCGTCGTGTTCGGATCCCACATGCGGTACATACCGAAATAGAAAGGTACGAATGCAAGGTTCGCGATGCCAAGCCAGAACAGAACGCCGTTTTCGGGTTTAAGAATCATGGGTTTGAAACCGGTAAGTATAGCCGCCGCAAGGTTGCATCCCATAAGGAACAACGCGCCAAGAACAACGATAACGATGTTCGCTTCGTAAACCTTACCGCCGAACTTATTGTTGACGGGCCAGTTCCACGCTGCGTCGGGGTGACCGTTGAAAAATACGCGACCTTTGACTTCGCCCGTGCATTTCTTGATTGCGGTAACGTTCGTGCCCGTCTTTTCGGGGAACAGGAAGTCGAAAGTCTTTTTGTAAAGACCGAATTGCATTATCATTACGTAGAAACCGAAAACGATAAGCGCAAAACCTAATATCGGCAGGAAGAAGTATGCGATAAGCCCCGCAAGAACACAGGTGATCGTGATATAAATCCAACCGAAAAAGCTGCCGGGATTTTCCTTAAACGATTCAACGTCGGAGCGTTCGCATCCGCAGTCTTTTTTAAGGACGTCAGCCATATACTCGCAAGCGATTCTTTCACCTTCTTCGCCGGGAGTACGTTTGGGCATATCCTTGCAGATATGGGTGATTTCGTCAACCATATATTGCGCGGCGTCTGCCTTTTTTTCAATCAATTTTGAAAAATTTGCCATAATGTTCTCCTCTTATTTTTTATATTTATATGATAATCATATCATAAAAACGACGCTC